>Ga0310786_10010039_pt1 | contig 11933 bp, 7 predicted proteins | sample AusTroGonzalo_MG_FD_203881 | JGI IMG/M metagenome (GOLD analysis project Ga0310786, IMG submission 203881) | Bovine rumen microbial communities from tropical cattle in Woodstock, Queensland, Australia - Gonzalo_03 (v2) (version 2) | ecosystem: Host-associated > Mammals > Digestive system >... | reverse complement strand
GTTGCAACGTTAATGAAACTGTTTATAAAACAAGTTGTGGAGCCATAAATCATGTAAAGATTGCAAAGGTAACCAACTTAAACGACACTATAAAATATCTCAAAAAAAATGGGGTGTGGGTCTTTGCTTGTGACATGGATGGGGCGGATGTTTTTTCTAGTGATTTGACAGGTAATGTAGCAATTGTGCTTGGTGGAGAGGGACAAGGAGTGTCGATGCTCACAAAAAAGTTATGCGATGGGGTTGTAAGCCTCCCAATGTTTGGCAAGGTTAACTCCTTGAATGTATCTACAGCATGTAGTGCGATAGTTTATGAGATTGTAAGACAGAGGCAAAAAAATGGATGAGATTTTACAATCAGCAAAAAATGGCGATGAAAATGCAATATCAACCCTTATGGAAAAATATAAGCCTCTTGTTGTAAGCATTTCTAGAAAGTATTTTTTGATAAATTCTCCTCTTGAAGATATTATTCAAGAAGGCATGATAGGGCTTTTTAAGGCGCTAAGGGGATACAAACTGGATAGCAAAACAGACTTTGAAAGTTATGCATCGCTATGTATTAATAGACAAATTCAAAATGCTATAAAGTCTAACAATAGAAACAAAAACATCCCAATTAACACATATCTATCAATATCTAACCAAGGAAAGATACTTTTAAATGTAAAACCTACAAATGAAAATACTGAAGATGATGACAAGGGAATATATATTCCATCAAATAGTTTGACTCCTGAAGAAAGTGTTTTGTTTAAAGAAAAACTCGTTGAAGTAAATAATGAGATAAATATTCTGTTAAGTAGTTTTGAAAAGAAGGTTCTCCATCTATATATCAAGGGTTTGAATTATAACGAAATTGCACTTTTGCTGAATAAAGAGCCAAAAAGTATTGACAATGCTTTGTCGAGGATTAAAATAAAACTAAGGGATTTGAAATGCATTTAGCGTTATATAGAAGATTTAGGCCACAGACATTTGAAGAGGTCATAGGTCAAGAACATATTGTTTCTACTCTTGTCAATCAAGTTAAAACAGGAAAGATAAGTCACGCTTATCTTTTTACGGGTTCGCGTGGGACTGGAAAAACAAGTTGTGCAAAAATTTTTGCAAGAGCAATAAATTGTCTTGATCCTGTTAACGGCTCCCCATGTGGGAAATGTGGCAATTGCCTTGCATTAAAATCTTCAAACAATATTGACATATTTGAAATTGATGCAGCATCTAATAATGGTGTTAACGAGATAAGAGAACTTAGGGAAACGGTAAAATATCCACCAGTAAATGGAAAGTACAAAGTGTACATTATTGATGAAGTACATATGTTGACAGATAGTGCATTTAATGCTCTTTTGAAGACTCTTGAAGAGCCACCTGAACATGTGGTCTTTATACTTGCTACAACCGAAGTTTACAAATTGCCAGCAACGATATTGTCACGATGCATGAGGTTTGATTTTAGACTTGTGTCAGTTGCTGAGTTGAAGAGTTTGTTAAAGAAGATTTTTGATAATTGTCAAATAAGGTATGATGAACAGTCAGTCGAAGCGATTGCAATTGCAGGAGATGGTAGCGTTAGAGATATGTTATCTATTGCAGATTGTGTAGTCGGTTACTGTCAGGACAATATAACATATGAAAAAACTCTCAAAATTTTGGGTGCAAGTGATAAAAGCCAAATCTACAACTTGGTAAAATTTATCAAAGACAAAGATTTTGGTAATATACTTGAAGCGATTAACGAGATCTATGAGTCGGGAAAAAACTTGACCTCACTCTGCAAGGAACTTGAAGTGTGTTTTAAAAATTTGATTGTTATAAAGAGTTGCAATAATTATAGGCAAGTACTAAATGTAAGTGAAGATGAATGTCACAAATTAAACGAGTTGGCTGAAGGCATAAGCAATGAAAATTTGATAAGTTTTATGCAAAAGTTTAGCGAAGTTGAGTTGCAACTTAAATATGCTATTTCGCCAAAAACACTTATTGAACTTGCGTGTCTTGAATGTGCAAGTATTGATAATGTAAAAAAAAACTGATTTTTGAGTTCGACGAGGTTGCTGACAAGTCAAATACTAATTTAATTCTTGAAAGCAAAGATTATTCAAAATGTGAAAAAAATTATTCTGCTCAAGAACAACATATTCAAACAACACATCAGGAAAATTCAAAACTTGACGCAAGAAAAATTTGGGGTATGATTGTTTCAAGTTTAAGACAAAAAAACATGATGGCATTATATACTGCTTGTGGGGATATAAGAGATGTAAAAATTGAAGACAATGAACTTTTGATTTTTATAAAAGATGAATATTTGTATTCTCTTGTAATGAATGAAAAAAATTACAAAACACTTAGTGATTTGCTGGGTATGTTTGCAAGTAAAACTACACTTAAATTTCAACTTCTAGAAAAAAAGGTTGATTATATTGAAAATAACATAAAAAAACTTAAAAATTTCTTTGGCGATAATTTGACAATTAAGTAAAATAAATTAAAGGAGAAAATTTATGGCAGGATTTAATAGGTTTGGTGGCTTCGGTGGTGGTGCTAATATGCAGAATATGATTAGACAGGCACAAAAAATGCAAGCAGAAATGGAAAAGAAAAATGAAGAACTTGCTTCAACTGAACTTGTCGGCGCAAGTGGCGGTGGAATGGTTGAAGTTGTTATAACAGGAAAAAATATTATTAAAGCAATAAGGATAAAAAAAGAAGCCGTTGATCCAGATGATGTTGAGATGTTGGAGGATCTTATTATGGCGGCAATAAAAGATGCTCAATCAAAAGCCTCCAATTTGAGTCGTGATACTCTTGGTCCTATGGGTGCTTTTTAAAAAGGTGCTATTGTGAAGAATGAAGATTTGATTGATGAACTCATTGGTGCTTTTATGTACCTTCCGGGAGTTGGTTATAAAACTGCGCAAAGATATGCCTACAAAATTTTGAATGGTGATGAGGAAAGTGCAAAAAATTTGTCACGACTTATTATTGAGGCTAAAAAAAATGTGCACTTATGTAGTGAGTGTGGCAACTATACCACAAGTGATGTATGTGATATATGCAAGAATAGAAAGAGCAATATTATTTGCGTTGTCAAAGAACCAAAAGATATTGCGTGTATTGAAAAAGTTAAAAATTTTGATTGTGTTTATCATGTTTTGCATGGTTGCATTAGCCCTCTTGAAAACAAAGGCCCTGACGATATAAGGATAAAGGAACTCTTGCAAAGATTGTCAAAAAACAAATATGACGAGGTAATAGTAGCAACTAATCCTGACGTTCAAGGTGAGGCGACAGCGATGTATATTGCAAAGTTGCTTAAGCCTCTTGGGATAAAGACCACAAGACTTGCTCAAGGTATTAGCATGGGTAGCGAACTGGAGTATGCGGATGAAGTTACACTTTCAAAAGCCATAGAAGCAAGAAGAGAAATATAAAAAAACTATGCTTTTTGACAAGCATAGTTTTTTTGTTTTATAGAAACGTAAAATTGCTAACTACAGCATAACAAGCGATATGTAGCAAATTTTTTTTTATATTTAGTCAAGAGATATATAAAAGTCATCTTTTGACAAATTGTTTAGTTTTGCAATTTTGTATAGTCTATCAAAATCACTATCGTCTTTTGTTATATCTGTCTCACTCCAAAACTTTATATTGTCATTATTTACGACAAAATTTTTTAGAGATAATGGGAGATCTTTTGATATAAAATTTTTATCGCAACCAAAAAGAGTTTTTAAAAAACCATTTTGTGTTGCTTTTTCAATATTTTCTGGGATGCAAACATAAACATAATTGTCATCTACAATCGACAATTCTCCAAGTTTTATATCTTTAAAATAAACTGAAATTCTTTCCATTTTATTTACCTCAATTTTTATTTTTCAAAAGATGTTTGGTTTTCAAACTCTTCAATTTTGTCATAATACATTTTTTGTTCTTCATCGCTTGAAATGTGGATAGTAAGATTATTTTCTATGTGATTTTCTTCAAGGTTTTGCGACAATTTTTCGACATAATAATTTGGATCTTCAACAAATGTTTTTTGATTAAAAGGTATATTTATTTGATCTGCAATAGCCTCCGATATTTCTGCTTTTTTTAGAATGATCAAAGTGGATACAACGTCATTAAATCCAGGTAAAAAGTGATTGTCATAAACAGTATTTTTTAACATGTCTCTATAGGCGGTTTGAGGGTCAAGATTTTGATAAATATTTTTGAAATCTTCGCATAAAATTTTGTTTTGAGAAATGAGTAGTGCAATTTGTCTTGCCCCAAATCCAACATCATATATTTTTTCAGCACTTTTGTGAGATGCTTTTTCATAAAAAGCATATTTTACTCTTTGCTTGTTATCTGCAAAGCATTCTTCACCAACTTTTAGAGAAGGGGTAGATTCTGTTGGATTTAGATTTGAGATTTGTTTCATATCTTGTTGAGAATAAAGTGACAAATAGTTTTTATAATTTAAAGCATTTTGGTACATATTTTTTTGGATAGATTGAGCATCTGTATCAGTTGCAACCTCTTTGCAGTTGGAAATAATTGTTGATATTTCGCTATATGTATTAAAGCAGTTGTAACTAAGCATTAAAAAAGAGGCCCCGTTATCTATAATTTTTGTAGGCATAAGATGATGTTTTTGTGTATCAAAATCAAATTTGTCTTTAAAAGTTATATTTCCAGAATGTCTATCAGAGTTAATTAAAAAATAATCCATAAACATTTCATTTGAAATATATCTTAGAAGATTGGGTGCTATGCTCATATCAGTTTTGTTGTCAGCGCAGTTATCTTCAAATTTTTTTATTGCCAAGTGATAGTTATACAAGGTGTTGTTTTGGAGATTAGAAAGTTTTGATGGGTTCAAAATTTGTGACAATAACATATTTCCTCTTACAATTTGTTCGTTATTTTTTAATACATCTTTTGATAAGCATCCATATTGCCTATTGCTTTCTATCAAACCTTCAGTATTTGCATATATTTCTTCGCGATTGTTTCTGCCAAAAAATTCGGCAAAATCATACCATGCACAATCTATTTGAGGATTAGCAATTTTTTGAGATAAGTTTTTTATTAAGTAATATGAAAAAACTTCGGCAACATCTTCGCATGTGCCGTGAGATTCACTGGTTGCGCCATTCTTGCTACCTCTTGTTGTATTGACTTTGAAAAAGTAACTGCTGTTTGGTTCAAGTTTTTGATAGGGATCAAATATTGTTTTACACTTGTATGTGATACTTGCATTGTTTGCCTCAAGGTACCTTCTTACTTCCGCAAAGTCGCCATCTTTTGTAACTAAAAATCTGTTTTCTAAATTTGACATAGTTTAAGTTTAACACATAATATTTTTTTGTAAATACAAAAAATAAAAAAATTAAATTAGAAAAAGTCCATTTGTCACTTTTTGTCTGCGATGTGTGGATTTTATTGTGCTATATTTTTTTGTTAATTCCCAAAAAAGTTATTAAATAAAAGTAATTATTATTATATTATAAAAATGGTGAAAAACCATTGCAATTACTGTCAAAATATGCTAAAATACTACGTATTTTAAGTTAAAAAACAAAACAAAAAAATAAAACTAAATCGCAAATATTTTTGACCAAACTTAAAGATAATATTTAGGAGAGATTATGGATAATAATTTTAACGCCAACAATCAAAACAACATAGCGCAAAATATTGGTAATGCGAACAATGTTTCGCAACAGCCAAATGGTGCAAAACAAAATGCGGAGGGTGTCAAAACGGCATCTACAAATTCAAATGTGGTGCAAAATGGTACCTCTAGTTTTTCGCAGACCCCAAATATTAATTCTCAAGTGCAGAATAACATTGGGCAACAAAATTCTGCTGTTGCGCCTAACAGTAATTATGCAAATGGTAGCCCTACTCCTAATGTTGCACCTATCTCTCCAAATAGCACTACAAGTAACGTGCAAAATGGTCAAAATTTTGTTCAAAATGGCTCTTTAAATGCCAACAATCAGGTTGCAAGTGCCCCTCAGCCTGTGCAATCAAATATTCTGCCTGAAAATCATAACAATAATCAAAACTTGAGTGGTAACGAGAGAGCGGTTGTTGCAAATAAAAAGAAGAGAAAAAGGAAAACTGCACTTATATTGTCTCTTTTGCTATCGTTTACTGCTATTGCTGGTATTTTGATTGCTCTTTTTGTAATTAACAACAGAAGATATGATGTTAATTTTGAAACAGGTCCTTTTGCTGAAGTTAAATCTGTTTCTATAAAGGTTAATACAGTTTTTGATGTTCCACAAGATTTGAATGATATATATAACGATGATGGTGACCTTCTTATAAAATTTGCAGGTTGGTACATAAAAGATCAAAATGGCAACGAGTCTAAATATGAGGCTATGAAGGTAACTGAAAATATGACTTTGGTTGCACATTATGAGTCGCAGTATGTTGACAGTGTTTTTGTATCAAGCAATTATAATGCTGAGAGTGGCTATGTTTATCTCACAACACAAAAGACAAAATATTATGACGAACAATTTGATTTTTCAAATGAAGATCTCTTGAATGAAATAACATCTTTCACTTCAAGTGATTATGAAGGTGAATCGTATATTTATTCTTATGAAGATGGTGTAAAGAGATCCATTAGTACAAAAGTTTCGACTTATGTATCGTTTATGTCGCAATATTATGATTTTGAGGGTTTTGCAACTGTGCCTAATGGTGAAGTCGTATATACTACAGATGATATCATCAATACACCAAGTCATACCTCTGTTTACTATGCAATTTTTAAGCCTAAGGATGTTTATGTAACTCTTAACACAAATTTGTCTAGTTTAAAAACTTATTATCAAGAAATAGATGGAGATGATTTTGATCAAACTAAGTACGCTGATGAAACAAAGGTTTTTAAAAGAGCGTTTAATAGTAATTTGGTGATTAACAACTTTGCTACTTACATGGCAACGGATTTTAAACTTGGGAATCCAAGTTATCACGCTTTTATGGGATGGTCTTTTGTATCTCCAGAAGATAGCAACTTTGGCAAGGCTGATTATTTAATTTCATTTAATGGGTCAAGTGAAAGTTCTGTTAAGATTTCAGAGGCGTTTCTTAACAAAGGCACACTTGTTAAAGAAGATGACAAAATTTCAATTACACTTTATGCTGTGTGGAAAATTGTTCCTGCAAATGTTTATATTTATACCGAATATAAATCAAACACATCATTACCTACTGTTTCTACATCAATTGTTATGGGCTCAACACTTGAAATTAGTGATATCATTAGCAGTTATGGTTTGGAAAGAGCAGGTTATGCTTTAGTTGGTTTTAACACAAAAGCCGATGGGAAGGGCGAAATTGTTAAAAAGACCGATGAATTGATTGGTAGTAGAAATGTACCATATTATGACAAGGTTAATGATAGCATTATTCTTTATGCTGTTTACAAAAAAATAGTTGAAAAAACAGTTATTAAATTAAATGGCGACGAATTGGATTCTGTCGTTTATGATGAATTTTTAGACAACTTTTCTTACAATCTAAATTTTTATAGTTACCAAAAAGGCGATGGCACTACAATAACTTATGACTATGATAATGAAAGCCAAATTTCTATTGAATATAATAGCGAATATAATTCGCTTGTAATAAAAAATCTTATTGAAGATAGCGGTTTTGTTTTGAAAGAACTTACAAGAGACCATTACTCTTTGATTGGATTTTTAAATTCAAATGTCTCTTATGCAAAAGGTGCAGAATTTGTTTTGACATCAAATTTGTTTTCAATAAACAACAATGATGTTGTTCTTGAAACTGTTTGGGCAGGCAATGCATATACTTTTCTTGCTTATGAAGATAGTTTAATGGATGCTTACAAAGAAATTACTGTTGTTTATGGCTCAAAAATACGTGTAGAAACAACTGCTCAAAAAAACAATGCTGTTACAAATATCTCTGTAACATTTTATAATATTCTTCAAAATCTTAGTGAAGATGAAATAATCAATAATAAGTTTTCGTTGACACTTGAAGGTTATGATTTTGTAAATTGGCATACAAATACTGGGATTTATCTTGCAAATCAAACAACTTTTATTGTAAATAAAAATATTGAGTATATTTATGCAAATTGGCAAATTCAAAAATATTCATTAGCATACACTTTTAATGGTGGTTCGTATGGTGGAAGTACTGGTCAACTTATATTGCATGATAATGAATTTGGGGCAACGAAAACTCTGCTTGGAAGAGGAGAAGTTGCAAGAAGTGGTTATAGACTCGTTGGCTGGGCTCACAGTAATGAAAAGGCAAACAATAGCGATATTGCTTATTTGTATGGATCTAGCATAACTATTGATAAAGATTTTGTATCCTATGCAAACGAACGCAACGAGATCACTCTTTATGCTTCATGGGAAAAGGTTTATTATGTAAATTTGTATAATGAAATAAACGGCACTCCAACTCGAAAAGAATTTGATGAATTAACTTCATCCTATACTTTAACAGGTGTTGAATTTGGCAACAATGGACATCCATTCTCATTTTATAATACCTCTCCAATGGGTGATGGAGATATGTATGAAAGTGGGGATACTTTGATTTTGGATTCAAATGAAGATATAACCCTATATGCGATGTGGTTTTATATAACTTTTGATGCAAATGACACATTGCACACTTATGGCGTACAAAATTTGCCAAATGACATTTCGTATTATTCATATTACGTAACTTATGGTGTTCAATTAACTTTGCCTTCTAGTTTGTATGAATGCTCAAATTATTACAAGTTTAAAGAGTGGAAATACAATTCAAATTCTGTTAATAAATTGAAATTTGATGTAAATACAAATAATGGCATTAATAAAAATACATCTATACTTGACGCTGAGGGTGGATATAAGACTTTAACATTTAAAGCAAGTTGGGTGTATAAAGATGTTAAGATACGAGTTTATCGTGACATAAACAAGTCTTCAAATCCATATTATACCTCAAAGACTCCTATTGATGTAAATAATGTCTCAAGTATTACGCTGTCTATTGCAAATAGGGAAATACCAAGTAGCAATGATTATGAGATTGACTATTTGACAGATAAGCAAGTTGTATTTATGGTTGACAACGGTTTGGCAAGTGTAAATGTTGCAAAACCATCTGTTGAAGCAATAGAAAATTTGACAATGGTACACGATCAAACTGAAGATGTTTTCTATTGGGATTTGTGTGCAGTTTGGAAACACAATTTGGTGTTTAATTCAAACAACTTTAAAGACGCTTCATTTCGTATATACGTTGGTGCTACATATGCAGATGCAAATGAAAACTCTATTATTGAATATAGTGAAATTTCCGCTCCATCTTCACAAACTTTGCCTACATTACCAACTGATAATGCTGGATTTGTTTATAAGCATAGAAATTTTGTTGGATGGGCAGAAAGTGCAAATGCAACAGAAGGGTTGACAGCAGAGTCTGTGTTTGATTGGGTTCCTAATAACAAAATTAATGAAACTCAACTTTTTGCAGTATGGACTCCAAAGCAATACACTGTTATTCTAGAGGATGCGGTAGTTTTGTCAGTAAATTCGCTGGATGAAATAACAAGCAATAAGGGCACGCTAACAAATTCTTGTTATTATAACAGTACAAATTCATTTGATGAATGTTTTAGCCAAACATTAGGATTCTCTGATGAAACAGAGGAAACTTATAATCTTGTTACGATATTCAAAGGTGATGATGGCTTTAAGGAATTGTATGCAATAACACGTCTAAATTCTTTGGGCGATGAGGTTGGAGAAATATTTGAAATTGATGGCAGTTTTACTTTAAAAGTAATTGATGAGTATGGCATTTTTGACAACGACGAATTTGATGATGGTGAAGTAAGATTTAAATGCTTGTGGAGAGATAGACAATATGATGTTGTTGTAAATTTAAATGGTGGCGAATTAAATGAAAGTGCAAAACCAGACAATGCTTTATATGTATATGATCAAGATCTTGAAAGTTTTGTTTTGAAATATAAAGTTGAATATAACGATGTTCATGGAACGGGGGCATATCTTGAATTGCCTTCAAGCGGATATACAAAGGGACAAACAAGCAGATTCAATGGTTATTCTGCAACTAATGGCTTGGTATCATATGATGAAGGATATCAATATACTTTTTCAGGTACATCACAAGAATTTGATGATTTGCAAGGACATATTGTTATAAATGTTTTATGGCAAGAACTATACAAATTAAAGTATAACCTTAATGGTGGGGCAGTTGGAAATGCTACAATAGATAGTGTTACAAGTGACTTTGATGGAGAAAAGGCAGAATTTACACTTGCAAGTAATTCTGGGATTACTTTTAGATCTGATGTAACTTTTATAGGTTTGTGGTTTATAAAAGATGCATCAACAACTGATTATTTAAAAGAAATTGAATCAAAACTTGCTTCTGCACAAGAAATTGAGCCATATGAAAATCCACTTTATACTTGGGGACAAACAATAGAAATCACTCAAGAAGACATGAATAAATATGGTAGTAATAATGAAATAACACTTTATGCAATTTACAAGGCAACAATAACCTTTGAAACGAAAAAACTTAATCTTAATGTTATAGGATATCACACACCTGCTGGTGAAGTTGAAGGCACTGATAAGTCTTTTGCTGTTGAAGTTTTGTGTGGGAAAAGACTTAGTGGTGAGGAACTTGCTGATTATTATTTCATCCCAGAAAATGCCCATAATGTATATGGTGGTTGGGTATATCAGGATTCAAAAATTGATAGAACAATTGTTGTTCAAGGCAACATGAATGTTGTTCAACAATGGATTAATACTGCCGTATCTATAATCCTTAAAAATCACAATGGAAAAGATTTCGCAGACGGAATAACAATAATTAAAGAGTTTGAGTATAAGGCTGATACAACTGTTAATTTGGGCGAAATCTTTAGTGAATTTAAAACAACTTATTCAACTGAGATTAGCGATCCAGAATTGTTTGGTTATGAATTCGTGGGATGGAAGATTGGGCAAGGCAATACACTTGTTGATGGTGCTGGACTTGCAAATTTGGGATCAAATTTCTATGGCAAGACTGGTGAAGATGCGGATTTCGTGTTGCTAAATCATGACGTAACTTTTTATGCGGTTATGAAAAAAGAAAAGGTTACTATTGTTTACAATCCAAATAACAGTGCAATAATTACAGACCCAGAAGATCCAGAATATAGTGGTGTAGTTATCCTTACAGGCAAGGGTGATTATGCAACTTCCTACAGAATTGATGATAGTGAGGCTAATTATTCTGTTGAATATTGCAATCTTGTTGGCTGGGCAAAAAATAGCGATGGTACAGGTAATATTTATGTTTCAACTAACAACATTACACTTAATGAAGAAAGTGGTGTAACAAAAGATGCTGATGGAAAGTACTATTTTAACTTATATGCAATTTGGGAGAGAATCTCTTATACAATAACAATTGATATAACTGGTGCTACATATTATCCTACCGGTGATGATCCTGATGCACCATTGTCACCATGCTATGTATTGGAGGGTAGCAAGAACCTTAAAGACTATAGATATTCAGTAAATTCTCAAATTATTTTGCAAGTTTATGCTGGTGATGTGGAAGATGATTATGGCTTTTACTTGCCAAGTGAATTATATTTAAAACGTAATGCTACGAGCAAACTAATGGGATATTGTTTGCAGTCTGATGAAACACAAGAATATTCTATAGGTACACTAATTGAGGCAAAAGCAAATATATGGCTTGTTCCTGTTTGGAAACAAATAGTTGTTGTAAATGTTCATAACGAATATGAATATTATGATATCGATGGCAAAGAAAATAAAACTTTTGTTGATTCAAACGTTATAGTTATCGAAGAATTGCTTGGTGGCGAT
>Ga0310786_10010037_pt1 | contig 11935 bp, 9 predicted proteins | sample AusTroGonzalo_MG_FD_203881 | JGI IMG/M metagenome (GOLD analysis project Ga0310786, IMG submission 203881) | Bovine rumen microbial communities from tropical cattle in Woodstock, Queensland, Australia - Gonzalo_03 (v2) (version 2) | ecosystem: Host-associated > Mammals > Digestive system >... | reverse complement strand
GGCATCTATAAATGATTTCATTTTAAATTTCATTTTAGTGTTTGTTATTTGTGATAAATGGCTTATAAAATATTCTCTAGTAGACTTTCTTAAATTAATGACTTCATCAAATATTAATTTAAAATTATATTTATTAATATCTTTATATTTCTTAAATAGTGACTTCCAATCTTCAAATAAGTCCTTATTTTTCTTATGCAAATACCATAAAATACGAGCACTTGTTTTCGAAATTAAATAATCGTTTGGCTCAAAGACATTTTCAAGAAACACAAAATCAGTTGTTAAACTATTTCCCATATAATCATCTTTGATCTTGTTTTTGTAGATAAGTTCTGACTTGTTAATTATTGGGTTTTCACAGTCTTTTTTATTATTAAAATTCATGTTCATAAAACAAGTGTAATCATATTTGGAATAATATTTGTTGCAAACATTATCTCTTTCCATACAACTTAATAATTTAATAAAATCATATTTACTATAAACCACTTTATCATTAAAACAAATTTCGCCAACTTCTCGAGAAAGTTGTTTTGAAAGGCCAGTGTATATATACCTCATCTTCCAATATTTAAAAGTGTTGCCAACTCTATTAAGATAGTTAGCGGTAGTATTTCTTAACTCCATCAATTCTTCATATACATAAGATGCATTAGCAGTTGTAACATGGCGATACTTATTAAATAATCTTATCCATTTTTTATATAAAGATAATCCTTCTTTTTTATAAGGGCTCTTAGGTTTATCATCTTTTATTAAATGATTTAATATATCTAAACTGTGATTTGATAATACATAATCTTCTTTATATGAAGTAGGAATGTCAAATATTTTGTTGCCCATAAAATCATATCTATATTCTTTATTGTATGAAGGTATCTTTTTTACCATATCAAAATTGTAATAAATATTATCTGATGATATATCGTATACATCATATGTAAAATAGCAGTTTTCAGTATAAATAAAGCCATTAGTATAATCAATTGGTCTTGCATATTTTTCTAACAAATTATATTTCTTATTACTATATGTAAATCCATCTTTTATATATATCTTTATGTCATCATCTTCAAGTAGTCTAATAAAATCAGAAGATTTCTTTTTATTCTTTTCTTTTTTACACTCATAATAAAAATTAGAGATATAATCAACTGTTTCATGTCTTAATGTAGATAATTCTTTATGAAACATCATTATCTCATTAAAATTATCAACATCTAAAACCTTATATAGTTCAAAGAAACTACACCACTTTTCATATAGAGGCTTTCTGTTTTCCTTTAAGAAAGTTAATAAGTTAAGACTTTCATTTGTTAAAAACACATTATTTACGCTGGAACTTATATTATCACTAGTGACTCGAACTCCCATCCAGTCGCAATTTAGTGTATTATCGTAAAATTTATTTTTAACATCAAATGAAGAAAATTCTTCGCAATATTTATGTGTCAATGAATAATTGCTCTCATTGAATGCTTCCTTTGTTAATTCATCCAACTCTCTTTGAACAACGTTACTTTTATAAACATAATCTTTAGTTAATTGTATAGTAATATTAGAATTAGAAAGTAACTCTATAAATTTTGGATAAACTTCATTTGCATAGAATTCTAATGATTTATCTCCCAATTTATAGTTAATTAATTGTGATGAAAAAAAGTTTGCTGTTCTTCTTCTTAATGATATAAGATTAATATGAAAAGAGATGATATTACTTTTATTAGTGGGATCAATATTAGAAATATTCTTAAAAAAATCTTTCCAATCTTTAAAAAGAAGAGGATCAGTGTACTTTATTTTGAATAATATTGTAACAGATGAATGAGTTAAAAAATAGTCAACTCCAAAGCTAGGAGATATATCATCTTTATTGCGAACATAATTACCCATGAAATCACATCTATATTTTTTAATTTCATATTTATCAGAATTGTTAAACCCATTGCTTACATTAATATATTTTTGTTTAAAGTTCTCATAACTATTTGATAATAAAGCACTAATAAACTCTGAAATATTATCATAGTTTTCGTAATATAAATTCCTAAATGTGTTGAATCTATTTATATTTAAAGCATTAATTCTTTTCTTAAATACATCACTACTAATCACATTTACATCAAATTTTTGATTCCTTTTTGTTTGATCATTATAAAAATTTGGTTTAAGATTCTTATTAAAGAGTAATGAAACACTTTTTGCTTCACCAATTAGATATTTTTTGTCATCCTCTGTTAACTGCGTTTCATTATAAACAACTGAACTTACAATAGTTAAAAAATTATTTACTTTTTCATATGCTTCCTTATCATATAATTTCAAAACATTATCTAAATATCTATGCGTTTTACTACCAAGAAGTGACAATCCAACAGTTTGATTATTATCAAGAATTATATGGTGGCATGTTGGGTAATTATCCTTAGTTATTAAAAAACCTAACATATCTACATTAGGGTCATCAAAAAAATTAGATTCTCTCCACAATTTAAAAATCTTATAACGTTGTGCTTTATATTCGTATCCATAGTTTTGTGCCATAAAACAACCACCCTGAAACCAGTAACATTTCTAAAGTTATTATATAAAAACAAATAGATTTATTCAATGAAAAAGAACATAAATGTTACTATTTATGTTCTTTAATTTGCTTTTTTACCATATCGATAAATTCATCATATGATACTGTAGTTGTTTCTTGAGAACCACGAAGTCTATAAGAAATTAATTTTTCATCCACTTCTTTTTGCCCAAGAACTAAAATTATAGGTGTCTTAGACATAACAGCTTCTCTCATTCTATATCCAACTTTTTCTTCTCTATCATCAAGTTCTACTCTAATATCTTCATCAATTAATTTATTTAGTACTTCTTTTGCATAGTCTAAATGATATTCATTATTAACTGGAAGTATTTTAACTTGTACTGGAGATAAGAATAGTGGTAAGTTTCCCCTAGTTTCCTCTAAATAATATGCAATGAATCTATCAATAGACCCAAATACAGCTCTATGTAGAACAACCGGAGTTTTCTTAGAACCGTCTGCAGCAACATAAGTTAAATCAAATTTTGCTGGTAAGCAGAAATCTAATTGGCAAGTTGAAACAGTAATTTCATTACCTACAGCTGGCTTACATTGAACATCAAGTTTTGGTCCATAGAAAGCAGCTTCTCCAATTTTTTCAACGTATGGAAGTTTTAAGTCATCCATAACCTTACGAAGCATAGATTCAGCTTTATCCCACATTTCATCATCTTGGTGATATTTAACTTTATCTTCCGGATCTCTTAAAGAAAGTTCGAATCTATAATCTTTAATATCTAATTCTTTATAACACTCTAGAATTAAATCAACAACATTTTTGAATTCAGATTCAATTTGATCTGGAGTACAGAAAATATGTGAGTCATTTTGACAGAATGTTCTAACCCTTTCAATACCTTTTAAAGCTCCTGAAGATTCGTAACGACAATCTCTTGCAATTTCAGCAATTCTTAAAGGTAGATCTCTATAAGAATGAATATCATTACCATAAATAACCATATGGTGAGGACAGTTCATTGGCCTTAAAACATACTCTTCATCTTCAACCTTCATAATTGGGAACATGTGCTCTAGGTAATGATCTAAGTGTCCTGAAGTCTTATATAAATTTACATTCCCAAGTGGTGGAGTTTGAACGTGTTTATATCCTCTTTTTAGTTCTTTGTTACGAATATAATTTTCAAGTTCATTCCATAGAATAAATCCATTTGGTAAATACATTGGAAGTCCACGTCCAACTAAATCAGACATCATATAGATTCCTAAATCTTTTCCAATTTTTCTATGGTCTCTTTCTTTAGCTTCTTCTAATTCTTTTAAATGCTTTTCAAGATCTTCGGGATTTTCAAAACAAATACCATAGATTCTTTGAAGTACTTTATTATTAGAATCACCTTTCCAATATGCACCACTAAACTTTAATAATTTAAAGTTTTTACATTCTTTAACTGTATCAACGTGTGGTCCACGACATAGATCAGTAAAATCTCCTTGAGTATAGCAAGAAATTACAGTATCATTATCATCCATTCTAGATATTAAATCCACCTTATATGGATCATCCTTAAACATTTCTAGTGCTTCATCTTTAGATATCTCTTGTCTAACTATTCTTTTTCCGTCTTTAGCTAATTTCTTCATTTCTTTAGAAATAGCTTCAATATCTTCATCAGTTAACACTTTATCTCCTAAATCAATATCATAGTAAAAACCTTCTTCAATAACAGGTCCTACCCAGAATTTTGCATCAGGGAAAAGATGTTTAACTGCTTGTGCCATTAAGTGAGCACATGAGTGATTAAGTTTACTTAATCTTTCATCTTCTTTAATATTTATCATTTTAATTCTTCCTTCCTCTTTCTATATTTTCACTATATTTACTACTTAGATAACTTGAGTAGTCATAAGTTGATTGTAGAACAAAACCATTTGAAGTTACATTTGGATATTCTTTTATTGATTGGTAAGCCATAACATGAAATCTTCTTGAAAAAATTAAATTATTTATGGCAAGTTGAAGCACTGAATCATCAACATCATCAAAAACAACATGAATTCTAAATCCCTTTTTATTTAATTCAGCAGCCTTACTTTTTAACTTTCTAATAACTTCATCATTAAAAAAGAAGTCATCTTCTGCACTTATACCAGCCTTTTGTAATATTGTTCGATGTAAGATGGTCGGTACTTCAAACATCTGTATATCTTGATCTATTTTTGACAATTCATAAACTATAGCATTAAAATCTGTTTTTGTTAAAACAACATCAAGAAATCCATAATCACTTGTTAATAGTTGTTTTACAATATCAACTAACTCTTCTTCAGGTTCATCAAATCTATAAATTGCATTACAATCACTAAAAGACTTCAAATCAGCTAATATTTTATCTACTAAATCCATACATAAACCTCCATCCTTATAATTAAAAAAACCACGTAAGCTATGCAAAGGAGCATAGTTACGCGGTACCATCCTTAATTATACTTAATTATTGATAACGGCCAATAAAGCGCCGGGATTTATTAATCCTCTTAGAAAGTAGTAACTTATATATATCATATTACCTTACACCAGCCGATAACTCTCTATAAATCAAATATATAAATCTTGTCTTCCCTCATCGATTTACATTTAAATGTTAATACTAATAGAAATATTTGTCAAGAATTAACTATTTTTCTCTTCTATTAATACTAATTAATTCAATATCATTAGTTAATTGTTTAATTCTTTCAATTATTCTTCTAGCTTTAACTAAATCATCACTTCTATTAGATAAAGCTAAATGACTTTCCAATTCTTTTATATTTAAATTAGAAGTAAAGAATGTAGATAATTGATTATCCATTCTAGCTTGTAAAATAGTTCCTAGAATTTCATCTCTTCCCCATTCAGTTACTTTTTCAGCCCCTATATCATCTATAAGTAATATATCAACTGATTTTAAATATTCCATCTTAGAACCAAAGTCATCCCAATCATTTTTAAGTGTTCTTAAAGCTTCAGGAAAATAAATCATACATACTGATGCTTTCTTTTTTTCATGAAGCTCATTAAGTAATGCTGAAACTAAGAAACTTTTTCCAGAACCAAATGAACCATGCAAATATAAACCTACATTATTTTTTGCAGGTGAATAATTATCAAAGAATTCATCTAAATAACAGATTACTTCTTGACGTTTTTTATCCGAAATATCAATATCTTTCATTCTTGCATTATTAAGAGCATAAATAGATGATGATCTATTTTCTAGTTCATCATTTAGTTTATTTTGATACTTACATGGAATGTAACTAAATATTAATCTATTATCTTCCTTTTTAGGATAACAAACATGTCCTTCTAACTTATTTTTACATTCAAATAAACCTTTACAATGACGACAATTATCCATTTCACATAATGTATCTTGAAGTTTTGAAGTATACTTAGATGCAATAGAATCATCAATTTTCAATTTTGCACATAATTTGCAAAATCTTTCATCTTTTTTTGCAGATGATAATTCTTTCTTTAATTCACCTTGAATCTTTTTATCTATTCCAAAATCTATGTTACTCATAATTATCACCTGTATTTTTCCATCATTTCTTGCATCTTTTTTGCTTCTTCATCAGAAATATCTTTTTTCTCAATTTTTTGATCAAACCATTCTGGCTTTTTCTTTTCTTCAATTTTCTTAGTAGAAACTTTCTTGCTTTTTTTATGTTCTTCTTCTGCAAATGCCATAGCATCAGCAGCTGTTTCTATATTTTGCCTTTTCCACTGACCAGCTATAGTTTCAACAAAACCAGTAGTTAACTTATTATTATTCTTTTTAAGAACATAATCAATTAAAACATTTACAACAGCCGGTTTTAAATCAAGATCTATTAATAAACTTTCTAGAAGTTTTAAATCACGAGCTGTTGGTTTTGAATTATTATATTTGCTTTTTAAAAAGTCATATGGAGAAGTATTTTCAAATACTTGTATCAACTTACCTTTTTTAGAGTTATCACCACTAGGAGACTTTAAATACTCTGGTTGTGTTCTATATACAAGTGTTGGAAGAGTACCATATTCTCCCTGATACATACTCCTTGCATTTTTTCTAAGTTCATTTTGACTTAATACCCCTTTTGATGAAATGCTTTCTCTAATAAGTTCACACATTTTAATATTATCTAAATTATATATATAAGATAATTGATTAATTAATTTTCTTACTTCTAAAGTAAAGGTTGTTGGTTTAATTAAACCTTTAGGAAGAGAAGACATAATAAAATCAAAATCAATTATATTATCTGTATTAATACCTAGAACATTTTTAAATCTAATATTATCTGGTGATTTAATATCTGTTGATTCATACACATCATTTATTTTTTTAGTAATATCAACATAATCATCTAAATCTATTTCGACCTTTTGATATCTTCTTACTAAATTATCATATTCTTCTTTACCTACGTTGTTATATAAAACAACATTATATATGGCATTGTTAAAAAACTCTACTGGAGAAAGTGGTGAATATAATTCATATACATATTCATTTATGTCTCCTTCTTTAAAATATGTTCGAAGAAGACCCATAGCTTCTAGTCCTTCTCTTGCTTTTTTAACACTTTCTAAACTTGTTTTTAAAAGGGTCATTAAGTGATGATGATTATGATCAATACTTTTAATCATCGGACCATCTAAATCATTCCACAAAGCAAGGTACAGTCCAACAGCTGTTGCACCTATAATTGGTTCATATAATGATATAAGGGTAATTCTATCTTGATCAGACAAGATTGTTTTATTAATAACTAGATACTTATCAGCTGGTAAAAGCGTAACAATACCCATACAAATCACCCTTCCATTTAAGTATTATTATACATAATATTAACTGCCCATACAAGTTAAAAAAACACAAGTTTATAACTTGTGTTTTAGCATCCTGTATCTGTACAAACAGTTGATGAAACTTTAGTAAACATATCTGTTAAAATAGTTTTAAGTTCTTTGATTTCATCATCTGTTAGTGCAACAAATTTTTCTTGTGAATCAACAGTTCCTTCATTAAATCCTACTATTTTACCTTCTTTTACGACTATAGTTGTTGGAGCGTATAATCTCTTAACTCCTGTTTTATATTCTTTACCGGATTCATCTGTTATTTTATAGTCTTCTAAATATTTATCAAGCAATTCAAGAAGTTCATAATAAGATTTGCTTCCCTTTTTATCAACTACAGCTTTTTTATCTTCAATAGTATATGTATCTCTGATATCAAGAATATTTAAATATTTAATATCTTTAACACCAACATGTTTTCCAACTTCTTCAAGGTATGGAACTAAGCTTCTACACCAAGGGCATTGTGGGAAACCAAAATATATTACCCCTGTTCCCTCTTTTAAAAATTTAACAGCTTCTTTTTCAGTAACATATGTAAATAAATTATTTGATTTTAAATTAACATCAAAATATTCTATTTCAGTATTATCATATGTTTTACCATTAAAAGTTTCATATTCTCTCTTAAATTTAATTGCATCTGTTTCTTCAGACTTACATTTATTATCATCCTTATGAGTAAATGCATATACGCCAAATGCTGATGCTAAAAGTACTATAATTGTTATTAGTACAATAAAATATTTTTGTTCTTTATTCATATTTACTACCTCACATACATAATTTTACTTTAAATGCATAAATATATCAAGTTAAATAATATCAATAATTTAGATAAAAAATAGTTGTATTTAAAAATAGAATTTGTTATAATTCATATTGTCAAGCAAAGAAATGGCGATGTAGCTCAGTTGGCTAGAGCATCCGGTTCATACCCGGCAGGTCGTGTGTTCGAATCACACCGTCGCTACCAATTTAAAAATAGAATACGAACTACTAAATAGTTCGTATTTTTTTATCTTAGTTTTTTTCTTGTAAATTCTTTCTTAATAATGACAGTATTTAAAAACTTATCTAAATCTTCATTACTAAACTCAACAGGTTCTTCATCATTATGAAATGTTGAAGCTTCATAGTTTACAGAAAAATTATTTCCTATATTAAAAACAAAGTCATAATGAAACGAACCATCACAACGTTCATCGTGTCCCCATATAACTAGTTTTTTTAACCCACTAGTTAAATTAAAAAAATATACTAACATCATTTACTTAATTAAGTAAATAACTTTAATCTCTTCTTCTTACTTTAGGATGAAGTGATTTATATAATTCTAACAATTCATCATTACTACTTATATGGAATAAAAGCGTAGCTTTATCATCTAAAGAAAATCTATAACAACTACGTGGTCTTTTTTTATCAAGAGCTATTTGCATTTTTTTAGTGTTAACTGCTTCTTTAATAAAATCAACAAACGATTCTATAGAAATATTTAAGTCAAGCTTACTATTTATATATTCTTTTGCGTTTAAAAACTCCGGTATTACATTTAGTATTCCATATTTTCTACATTCATAATATTCATTTAATTCATCATTAGTAATAGTATAAATAAAATTAATACTTTCTTTATATTTAGCCTTTAAAGCATACATAAGTTTTAATCTCAACTCTCTTGTAATATCTTTATCTTCCACTAGTTCGTTTAAAATTTCTCTAACAATATCGAATTCTTGTTCAATGATATTCTTTTCCTCTTCTAAAGGAGTATTGACATCTACATCATATAAAACATCGTTTTTTGATTTATAAAATCTATTTAATAAGTATTTATAATATTCTTCAAACATTTTTTCTTTATCTGAATCATCATAAGAAAAACATACCCAAGGCATTTCTTCATCAAATGGTACATCAAGTAGATCTTCAAGATCTAAATCAGATATAAAATAACCTCCATAGGGTGACTCAACAAAATGTTTAATCATAGTTACACCTTCTTTTAAACTATTATAAAGTAACAACATTTATATATCAATCGATTTTTTATCTTTAGATGTGATAAAATATATATAGAAAGAATTGATAAAGTATATGAAGTATAAAAAATATGTATTATTTATATTATGTTTTTTAGTAATGCCTATTAGTGTAAGTGCTAAAAAAATTAAAGTAAATTTTAAGGATTGTATAGATGGAGATACATTTAGTATTATTAATAAAAATAATGATTTACAAAAAATAAGACTGCTTGCAGTTGATTCACCGGAAATAGATAAAGAAGAGCCATACTCTAAAGAAGCCAAAGAATTTACTTGTAACCTACTTAAAAATGCAAAAAACATTTATATTGAATATGATGAAAACTCTGATAAAGAAGATAAATATGGAAGAATTCTGGCTTGGGTTTTTATAGATAATGAACTACTAGAAGCCAAACTAGTTGAAAACGGATATGCAAAAATAGCATATTTATATGACGATTATAAATATACATCCGGGCTATATGAATTTCAAAAATATGCAAAGGACAATAAAATAAACATATGGGGTGATAAAGAAAACTCTAATAAAGATGTAACTAAAACAAAGAAAAAGAAAGAAAAATTATCTTTACTTGATAAGATTAATAAGTATTTTGATTTAGTGGCAATTATAATAGGTATGACGCTTGCTTTAATTACAGTATCAATAAAAAAGAAGAATAAATCTAAAAAATAGATTTATTCTTCTTTTAATTTACCATCTAAACTGAAGCTTTTTGCATCAGTTATTTCAACATTTACTATTTTACCAATTAATTCATTATTTCCTTCAAAATTAACTAATTTCATTGTCTCTGTGTATCCAAATAATTTAGTTGAATCTTTTTCATTAGTTCCCTCAACTAATACTTTTTCTACATTACCAATATATTTTTTATTATTCTCAAGTGAATAACTATTTATAAGTTCATTTAATTTATATAGTCTTTGTTCTTTTTCTTCTAGTGGTACTTTATCTTCCATTTTAGCTGCTGGTGTTCCTTCCCTTGGCGAATATATAAATGTAAATGCACTATCATACTTACAAGTATTTACAACATCTAAGGTTTCATTAAAATCTTCTTCTGTTTCATTAGGAAAACCAACAATTATGTCAGTTGTAATAGATACATTATTTATTTTTTCTTTTATTTTATTAAATAAAGAAATATACTCATCTTTTGTATAACGTCTTCCCATAAGTTTAAGAATTATATCAGAGCCTGATTGAAGTGGTAAATGAATATAATTCATAATATTATCATATTTTGCAATGGTATCAATCATTTCATCAGTAAAATCCCATGGATGAGATGTAACAAATCTTAATCTTTCTATACCAGTTTTAGCACACTCTTCTAAAAGCTCTGCAAATGATAACTCACCTTCTAGATCCTTTCCATATGCATTAACATTTTGACCAAGTAATGTTATCTCCTTATATCCATTTTTTACTAAATCATTTACTTCTTTTAAAATATCACTAGATTTTCTACTTCTTTGTTTTCCTCTAGTATATGGAACTATACAGTAAGTGCAGAATTTATCACAACCATACTGAATATTAACCCAAGCTTTAAAAGTAGAATCTCTTTTATATTCAACATTTTCATATACATTGCCTTCACAAGAAAATACCTCAATATTTTGTTTAGAAGTCTTATTAATTAGCAATTTTTCAAGATCACATATATTATGCGTTCCAAAAACTAAATCAACATATGGATGTTTTTCCATAATTTCTTTACATACATTTTCTTCCTGAGCCATACAACCGCAAATAGCTATAATTAAATCTGGTTTAGTTGTAGTTTTTAAGTGTTTACATCTGCCTAAAAAACCATACAACTTATCATGAGCATTTTCTCTTATTGCACATGTATTTAAAACTACTAAATCAGCCTTTTCTATCTCTTCTACACTAGTAAAACCAATAGACTCTAGGTGAGCTCTTACTTCTTCACTATCATGAACATTCATTTGACATCCATAAGTTCTAATAAAATATTTTTTACCTTTAAAGATAGATTTATCATATTTTTCATCTAAATAAATATATTTAGTTTTCTCTTTGCTTCTTTTTCTTGCTTCATTTATATCAGGCAAATTCATATGTAACACCTCTTTAACACGTAAGTATTATAGCAAATAATAAATAAAAAAAGAATAGAATTTTCATTCTATTCTTTAGTTATTTTAAATTAAATATTTTTAAGTTTGTTACTACGTTTAATTAGTATTAAACTAGCTGCAGCAGCAACTGTACCAATAACTATGAAAACATATGGGTTACCAGCACCAGTATTTGTGTTAGGTTGACATTTATTTTCATACTCTTCTTTTGTAATTACTGTATTATCTGGTCCAATATAAGTTTTAGATCCATCTTTACCATCTACAATACGGCATCCACAAACTTTTTCATATTCTTCTTTAGTTACTTCTTTATTTTCATCATTG
>Ga0310786_10010036_pt1 | contig 11938 bp, 7 predicted proteins | sample AusTroGonzalo_MG_FD_203881 | JGI IMG/M metagenome (GOLD analysis project Ga0310786, IMG submission 203881) | Bovine rumen microbial communities from tropical cattle in Woodstock, Queensland, Australia - Gonzalo_03 (v2) (version 2) | ecosystem: Host-associated > Mammals > Digestive system >... | reverse complement strand
AAGAGCAAGCTCTCATACTCCGTCCGACTTGCATGTGTTAAGCGTGCCGCCAGCGTTCGTTCTGAGCCAGGATCAAACTCTCAAGTTAAACTTCCTGTCCCCAGAAAGCCTCCTGCCTCATATCTATCTGACGCAAGTCAAATATATATGCGACTCATTACTACGCCGCCTATATATCCTCTCGTTTGCTTCTCTTTACTTCGTTCAATGATCGTGTCTCAATTTATATACTTTCACCTCTCCCCCGTCAACCAATTTTTTTACTTTTTTTTAACTTTTCTGTTCTCACCGCTTAATTATAAAAAAGAGCCCTAATGGGCGCTTTCATCGCGGGGATCCAAACAAGGATTTAAAAATCAGCTAACTCGATTGATAATGTCCGCGATATCTTTTGCAAGAAATCCATTAAGCCCAGATTCAATGGCGTCTGAAATTGCCGAGGATTTCTCTGTGTCCGTTCCATCCAAAGCGTTAACGAAATCTGTCACACTGGTTTTGCTCGTCACATTTTCAAGGGTCACGCCGTTTCTCAGATATTTCAGCGTGTCGTAGCAATGTTGGCGTCGATCATTGTCTTGAATCTACCGTCAACAACCCCGACAGTATGTGTATTGTCGACATTTCGTCCTCGATAAATTCTGTCGACATAATTCTGAGCGTCCGAGTTGGATTTGCTATCCGCAAGAACTGAGTACACGGCATTCGTAACATCAGACGCCGACTGCACCGTCCTGATTTCGGATATCGTGTCGGGCACCTTGGCAGCAGGAACAAGTCCTCCAACTACACTGTTCAGCTTCGTATCCGCTTGAGTTTTCAGCGCGTCGTAGGTTGTCTCCGTATCGATATGAACAACAAAAAATCCCTGCCATGTACCGCTACCATTCCGTTTATTGTATTTTTTCAGCTTATTGAATAAATCCAGCCAATAGTTATATTTGGCATAAATTTTCATACATTCAACACTATCAATACTAAATGTCTGAGTCTCACAAGTTGCTGGTTCGTCTTCATCATATGTTGTACCACTAGCTGTGCTTCTTACCTGCGAATCTAAGTATGTGCTCCAACTACTATACAACCCCAATTATGGATAATGAACAAAACGATCAAAGAGACAACCGTTCATCGATATTATTATGACTCGCAAACCGTTCTGCAAGAGCATCTTCAGACCTTTATCGATGTATATAATTTCGCAAAACGATTAAAATCTCTAAACGGTTTAACCCCGTGGGAATTTATCGTTAAGGACTGTAAATCTGAACCGAAATTGTTTAAAATTAAACCAAATCCCTACAATATGGGACTGAATATCTAACTCGGATTTCTCAATTCTATCCCTTAATCAATAAATTTTTATCGCTTTTTCTTAAACTTCTTCCTCTTATTCAAGATTGAAAGGAAATTTGGAAATTTTTGACCCTAGAAAACAGATTTTTCAAAAGATATACTGATCGCAGACTAATTAGATGTACTCAAACTCTGTTACAGATTAATGACAAACTACAGACGATTAGAAAAATTTTCACCAGACTTTTGAATTATTTTTATAAATCAAAACTATCGAATCCTGCAACACGCCAGTGGCGGACAGAGCGAGATTCGAACTCGCGAAAGAGTTGCCCCTTTGCCGGTTTTCAAGACCGGTGCCTTCAACCACTCGGCCATCTGTCCACAACTACACGATGCAAGATAATATATTTCTTGCTTTATTTCAATATAAATCTGGGCGGTTTCGCTTCTAGACACCACTCCTCGACAACGTAAGTCAATGCAAAATCGGAGGACTAATCTAAGTCTGAAAAGATTTGATGAAAAAGAGAGAATAACTTTGTGATCATTCTTAGAATTTGTCATTTATATTTTTCAGATCTTTTGCTTTTTTCTATGCATTGTCCACACGATTACCTGTTTTAAAGATGTAATTCAGTTTTTTTATAGATAGTTAATTCGGCAGATAAATTCTATAATCATATTGAAGTTTAAAATTAATAATAATAAGATTTGAATTAGATTGTTTTTATATAATTGCGTAAATTGTATTGAGATTAAGGAAAGGAGTTTTTGTATGTCTACGGAACGAGTTGTGAGATGGGCCAAATCAATTGGAAATTTCTGGGAAGAAGCCGAAGAAAAAAGTATAGCTCCGAACATTGTGGTATCTTACAGCTGTCGAAGCCAATCAGGTGAAGGTTTCGAAGAGTTGATAAACTCCCTGAACAGTGATTTGGTAAGCAGCAAGGTTTCCCATGTTCATATTTGGGACACATCGTACCTTTATCGCCACACTATTCCGGAGTTTGAACTATATTCAGATCCAAGTATTCAAACCAAGTGGTTTAAAGCGAACGAAAGGGCCATCAATAAGCTGAAGCTGCCCTGTACTTTGCATTCTTGGACTGAGGGGTTGGATAGTCCAATGTTTGCGGAATGGCTTAAAAAGGTCAAGATCGCATTCGCAGGGGATGAAAACGGAAACGGGATTATTCCGGACTTTCGCAAAATAGTTTTAGAAGAAGCGGAAAAGGCGGTTCTCAGAGCTAACGGAACTTTTTCTCAAAGCGTTAGTTTCATTTTGGAAGAATGTGCTTATACGTGTCTTTACTTTAAAAACAGCGTCATCATATATCCAACAAAACTTTCCCCGCCAATAGCCAACATAATTCAACATTATCAGTCAAATATTACACACTTACCTTACAGTATGTCGAATAACGCGCAACGTCGTCAGCATCGCTCACTGGACAGAAACGAAGTAAATTGCGAAATAATCGAATTCATCACTAAAATTGCGAAAAACATAAATTTTTTCGTCATAAACAAGGACGGTACAATTGTTTATAAGAATGAATCTTTGGGCAAGATTGTATCAGATACCGACGCTACGGCATTAAATCCGAAAACTTGGGAAAACAGTTTGGAGGTAATAAATACTCAGTCTACCATTGTTGTGGAGGAATCAGATAAAGGAAAATACTTCCTATCCGTAAAATCTCCTCTCATGGTAAATAATGAAATTGAAGGTGTGATCGGATTATCCATAGATATCACTGATTCGAAGAAAATCGAGCAAGAAAAAGAAAAAATTATAAAGCTGGAATTTTTAAACAAAATTCAGCAAGCCAAAATCGATTTTCAAACAAAATTCAGCCAGTTTACTTCACAAATGGCTCATGATATTGCTTCTCCGTTGGCAAGTTTGGAAGTTTTTACCCAAAGCTGCCCAAATCTCTCGGAAAAACAACAAAAAATGTTGATGAATATCACGAAAGATATCCGTAATATATCTGACGACCTCTTGAAAAAAAACAAATGTTGCAAAGAAAATCTAGATAAGCAAGACAAAACTCCCGTTCCAATTTTTTTAATCTTACAGGACGAGATTAGACAAAAAAAATTAGAATACAAGGGAACGAATGCAAATATAGAGTTCTGCAGCGATCCGTCAGCAAAATCAGCGACAATATATGTCAACATATCTGACTTCAAGAGAATGATATCCAACCTCGTAAACAATGCAATAGAATCCGGCAAACATAAAGATGATATTTCCGTTAAATTATCACTTTCTTGTTCAAAGGAAAGTCTTGTTATAAAGGTCGAAGATAACGGACGGGGTATGCCTAAGGAAATGGTGGATCAAATCCGAAATAAGATTGCTCCGAAAAGTACCAAGCAAAATGGGTCTGGTTTGGGCTTAATCCAGGTATTGGAAACGGTCAAATGCTACAACGGCGAATTGGACGTAGCATCAAGTGAAGGTATTGGAACGGAATTTCTGATAAAATTTCCAATAACGGCTTCTGATTGTGTTAACCAAAAAACCCAATAATAGTCATAGATAAAAAGGGGGCACGGGTAATTTGAGTGTATTCGTTTTGCCCTCCCCGTTTTTCGTATTGCAGGCATTTTAAATATAAGAGTTATAGGTGTGTTTTTATATAAGGAACATCGGTTTTATCTACAAATCTTTTTAAAATTTTATTTTCGAATTGTCTAATATTTAAATTTATATTGCTATCAACTTTTTTTTCATTAAAAGCAAAAAAATAACAAAACACTGTTGCAATGCTTTTCTATACGTGATAAAGTCAGTCCCGATTGGATAGTTTTTGTAATTCAGTAAAAGTTAAAAAAGTACATGATTGCGGAAAGTGATTTGGCGCAAAGCGTATTTGTATGCAAATATATATTTAGAGAGATAAAGAGAAAGGAATAAAAAACATGAAAAGATCTGTACTTATGGCAAATTTATTAGTTTTAACCGCAGATGCATTCGGAATGCATCTACACAATTTTCCTCAGCAAAGTCAACGCTATACACATTTGGGCCTTGTAAATATAAACAACCTAAATAGCAATAAATCACGAATAAACTCTGATCAAAACAAAAATGCTTCTATACAACGCGACTGGAATTGGGGCGATATAGCGGAAGACACAGAACTCGAAAAAACTCTTACACAATATAACGTGAATATTTCCGTACAACATGACCCAAATTGGGGCAATGATGTTATACTAGAAATGGATAAAATAAAAGAAGACACAGAACTCGAAAAGACTCTTACACAATATAAAGTGGATATTTCCATACAACGTGACTCAAATTGGGGCGATAATGTTATATTAGAAATGAATAAAATAAAAGAAGGCACAGAACCCGAAAAGACCTCTGCAAAAAATGAATTGAATTTGAACAATAATGTTATGTTTGAGACAGAAAGAGCAACAACTCCTTTACTGTCTGCGATATTATCAAATAATGAAGGGCTTGTAGCCGACCTATTACAAGACGGCGCGGATGTTAATGAAAAAGATCAGAACGAAGAAATCCCCCTGATCGTAGCATGTAGATCAGGTAACGAGAAGATTGTAAAACACCTGACAGATTTCGGCGCGAATGTTGATGTGGCAAATCAGAACGGAGACACTCCTTTGATCATAGCATGTAGATCAGGTAACGAGAAGATTGTAAAACACCTGACAGATTTCGGCGCGAATGTTAATGTGGTAAATCAGGACGGAGAAACTCCGCTTATCATTGCCTGCAAAGTAGGTAATAAAAAAATTGTAGAATGCCTAATGATACGCGCCGCTGATATCATTAAGAAAAATCTAGTTGGAGAAACCCCATTATTCGTGGCGTGTAAATCCGGTTATAAAGACATCGTAAAATATCTAGTCCAAAACTGGGGAGCGGATATCAATGCAGAAAATAAAAAAGGACGAACTCCATTGTTTGGGGCGTGTGAAGCAAATAATGAAGAGCTTGTAAGATACCTATTAGAATACGGCGCAGTTGCAGATAAAGAGGATTATAACGGAGAAACTCCATTGTTTGAGGCGTGCAAATCAGGGAATGAATCTATAGTAAAATGTCTAATAAAAAACTGCGGAGTCAAAAACTTCAGAGAGTATGCTAATAAGGCAAATCAAGACGGACAAACTTCGTTATTCAAAGCATGTCAATCGAAGAATAAATCTCTGGTAAAATATCTAGTCGAAACCTGCAAATCGGATATTAATAAGGTAGATACGTACGGAGAAACTCCATTGTTTGAGGCGTGCAAATCAGGAAATAAATCTATAGTAAAATATCTAATCAAAAACTGCGGAGTCGAAAACTTCAGAGAGTATATCAATAAGGCAAATCTAGACGGGAAAACTCCATTATTCAAGGCATGTAAATCAGAGAACAAATCTCTGGTAGAATATCTAGTCGAAACCTGCCACGCGGATGTTAATGTAAAAAATAAAAAAGGACGAACTCCATTGTTCGAGGCGTGTGAAGCAAATAATGAAGAACTTGTGAGATACCTAGTAGAACACGGCGCAGTAGTTAATAAAAAGGATCTGGACGGAGAAACTCCGCTGATCATATCTTGTGAATCAGGGAAAGTATCTATAGTAAAATATCTAGTCGAAAATTGCAGAGTCAAAAACCGCAGAGAATATATTAACGAATCGAATCTAGCTGGAGAAACCTCTCTGATCGTAGCATGTAGATTAGGTTACGAAAAGATTGTAAAACTTCTGACAGATTATGGCGCAGATGTTAATAAGATAAATCTAGAGGGAGAAACTCCTTTGATCGCAGCATGTAGATTAGGTAACGAAAAGATTGTAAAACTTCTGACAGATTATGGCGCAGGTGTTAATAAGATAAATCCGAACGGAGAAACACCATTAATTATAGCATGTAGATTAGGTCATGAAGATATTGTAAAATGTCTAGCAGAACGCGGCGCAGATGTTAATAAGATAAATCTAGAGGGAGAAACTCCTCTAATCGCAGCATGTAGATTAGGTAACGAAAAGATTGTAAAACTTCTGACAGATTATGGCGCAAATGTTAATATTGAGCACAATATAGACCTGTATACCCCGTTGGATGTGGCGTGTAAATTAGGCAATGAGGAAATTGCAAAACATCTAGTAGACAACGGCGCAGTTGTGGATAAAGAGGATTATAACGGACAAACTTCGTTATTCAATGCATGCCGATCGAAAAATGAATCTCTAGTGAAATATCTAGTCGAAACCTGCCACGCGGATGTTAATAAGGTGGATAACAATGGACAAACTCCATTGTTCGAAGCGTGTAAATCGGAGAATAGAAAAATTGTGGAATACCTAGTAGACCATGGCGCACATATTAATAAAAAGGATAAACAAGGACAAACTCCGTTGCATTATGCGTATAACTCAAAAAACGAGTCTCTAATAGATTATCTAATACAAAAGAGCAGAATTGAAGTATGCAACTATAGAATACCAATAAACACTTGCAAGTAAAAAGGATAATCTGTAAAGATATCTAGTCGAAACCTGCGGAGCGGATGTTAATAAAGGGGATAAACTCAGACTGACTCCATTGATAGTAGCTTTCACAAAGGGTAATCAGGATATTGTGCAATACTCGAGAAAAATACGGTGTAAAAATACGATTATAAGAATTACTTCATTAAGTCTTATGGACTACTTTTACGCTGGGAAAAAATTCGAGTGTAAAGAGAATGAGACAGATATCACACAACTACTTCTCTGCCCCCCCCCATCCTGGGCATGGTAGCATAAAATGGTTAAAAAGCGGTTGATTCGACGTTCCGCCAATAACCTCTGAATCGTTGTATAAAAAGGCTAAAAATCCAATGATTTCAGATACTCAGACCGAGTGAAAATTATCCTTCGCGATTATCACGATTGCTTATTAATTGGCGTATTTTCAGAGGGTGTCATAAGCTTCATTTTTTCTTAACAAATTATGGATACAATGCGCATGAAAGGATGGATGCAATGGGAACAATCAGAGAAATAATAGATTCATTGTCTGGAGAAACGCTTGTAAATTTGGTTTTATTACTGCCGATGGCATGTCTATCGCTCATATTATTCCTGGGGTATAAATCCGTATGTGTGTCTTACAAAAATCCAAAATTTGCAAAGATAGATTATATAAAAGTTCTTTGTCTAGGGATTTTTATAAAATCCACGATCTTCGTACCACTTGTTCGGTGGCTTCTGGATGTCGTCATTTTCAGCTCATTGGACATAGGATTTTTCACTTCATGGCTCGTATGGTGCGCAGTGCTTTGGAGTTGGAGAAAAGTTTACAAAAAGGCCGGAAACAACAACTCTCCGAAATTACCGACGTCGTTTTATCATGAAAAATAAGTATTATATATTCTTGATAGACTTGGGCTTATTTCTGACGTACGAAATAGGTGGGAAAAGCTATCTCCGACAAGGATCTGATTCACTAATTATTATATAAAAAAACTCCGATAACATTTTAATTTTCGGGATATTAACAAGAGAATTAATTTCATCCGCTTTACTGAATTTTCTCTTTAATCTCATCAACTTCTTCGTAAATTTTAGGAATTTTTAACGCTTTTTGTAATATCATGCCGAAAGTATTTGAGGAGTATGATATGCTGCATCACCTGAAAAGCTTAATTATATTTTTGTGCGTATTCTCGGTTTTTCCCGCCAATGCTGATGTTATTTGGCCCTCAATGTACGTAGCTGTCGGAGCAACGTCATTATGGAGCATCATTGGAGGACTGATGGCAGAAATCGGAATCGTTAAGTACTTTCTAAAAATTACCTGGATTAAAACAATAGGACTGTGCATTTTAATGAATGCTGTCAGCGCTATTGTCGGCAGTTCTGTCATACTTATAGGAGGATTTGTAGTAGAAGTTTTATTATATCCTATTGATGCCGTACTTGGCATTGGTACATTCCATTGGTCACACATTTTCGTCGCCTATGTTTTCGCAATTTTTGTGAATACGCTGATCGAAAGCGGAGTAATGAAATTATTTATGAAAAACATTAAATATAAAAGAATATTCTGGTGCTTGTTTTGGGCAAATGCCGTCAGTATTATGATCGCCGCTGTTTATGTAAGGGTCGCAAACGTTCGTATCGGATAGAAACCATTTATTAACAAAAACCCATCGACAATTGCCGATGGGTCTTCTGAAAACTACAATTCTTTACGACTTTTTAGAATCCGCCGTAACCGCCCATTCCGCCAGGTGCTGGCATCTGAGGCTCTTTCTTTTCCGGCTTCTCAGCAATCATACATTCCGTAGTAGCCATCAAACTTGCGATGGAAGCTGCACTCTGCAAGGCAATTCTTACAACCTTTACAGGATCGATAATTCCTGATTTCAGCATGTCGCAGTATTCGCCTGAACGTGCATCGAAACCGTAGTTGAAACTGTCATTCTCGAGAATCTTTCCGACAACCAAAGAAGCATCCAACCCGGCATTGTCGATAATCTGTCTTGCTGGAGCCTGCAACGCTCTCTTCAAAATTTCGATTCCCAATCTCTCATCATCGGAAGCGGTCGTGGTATTTGCCAAAACTTTCACTGCTCTTAACAAGGCAATTCCACCACCCGGAACAATTCCTTCTGCAACAGCAGCTCTCGTCGCGTTGATAGCATCTTCGACTCTGTCCTTGCGCTCTTTAACCTCGATTTCAGTTGCGCCACCGACTCTTACGACAGCAACACCTCCGGACAATTTAGCCAGACGCTCTTGCAATTTCTCACGATCGTAATCAGATGTCGTTTCTTCGATCTGAGTTCTCAACTGACCGCAACGCGCCTCGATATTCTCAGCCGCACCTGCTCCGTCAACGATTGTGGTATTCTCTTTGTCGATAAACACTCTCTTCGCCGTTCCCAACATATTCATGTCGATAGAATCCAATTTGATCCCAAGATCTTCACTTATAACCTGACCACCTGTAAGAATCGCAATGTCTTCCAACATGGCCTTTCTTCTGTCACCAAATCCAGGAGCCTTTACCGCAGCAACTTTCAATCCGCCGCGAAGCTTGTTTACAACTAAAGTTGCAAGAGCTTCACCTTCGATGTCTTCCGCAATGATCAACAACGGACGACCTGACTGCGCAACCTTCTCCAAAATAGGAAGCATTGGCTGCAAAACAGACAATTTCTTTTCATGCAACAAAATGAAAGGACTCTCCAATTCACAAGTCATCTTCTCAGGATTCGTTACGAAGTAAGGAGAACAGTAACCTCTGTCGAACTGCATTCCTTCAACGACTTCCAGCTCGGTCTGCAAGGACTTGGCTTCTTCAACGGTAATAACACCTTCTTTTCCGACTTTTTCAAAAGCCTGAGACAACATCTCTCCGACCGAAGAATCACCGTTTGCTGAAATTGTTCCGATCTGCGCAATTTCCTCATTTGTGGAAATCTTTTTGGAAACAGTTTTCAACATCTCAGTAACGGCATCAACACCAACACTGATCCCTCTTTTCAAATCAATTGGATTGACTCCGGAAGCTACCACCTTCAAAGCTTCTTTCACAATTGCCTGGGTCAAAACGGTCGCCGTCGTGGTACCGTCACCAGCCAGATCGTTAGCCTTACTAGCGGCTTCCTTTACCATCTGAGCTCCCATATTCTCAAACTTATCGGAAAGCTCAATTTCCTTCGCTACACTGACACCGTCTTTCGTGATTTTCGGACTTCCGAAACTCCTTTGAATAACAACGTTACGACCTTTTGGTCCGAGAGTAACTTTTACCGCACTTGCGAGGGTATCCACACCCTCCAACATCTTACTTCTGGCATCAACCGAAAACTTTACGTCTTTTGCTGTCATAACTCATCCCCTTATTTATTCAAAATCCCTAAAATATCAGACTCTTTCATGATGACATAATCGCAACCGTCAATTTTTACTTCGTTGCCTCCCCACTTGGAGAACAAAACTCTGTCACCGACTTTTACCTCTAACGGATGAAGATTCCCTTGTTCATCACGAACACCACTTCCTACCGCCAAAACTTCCCCTTCCACTGGCTTTTCCTTCGCAGTGTCCGGAATAATTATACCACCAGGAGTCTTTCCCTCTTGATCCACTCTTTTGAGCAAAACTCTATCTTTTAAAGGTACAAAATTCACTGTACTAACCATTTATAACTCCAATATACTGATCTCGAATCATGATATCACTTGCCCTAAAAAGTTCAATAAAAAAACCTGAAAATAATTTCGTAAAATTAACTTAATTTTAAGGATTTACAGCCTAGACTTACCCTGTTGAAATAATAGGTGATAAATGTATAAAAATTTTTCGTACGCATTTGGTCTGGGGGCATTGCTATTGCTAGCGGCTTGTGACAACGGAGAAAAAAAGTCGACAGATAGAAAGCAAGAAACCATCACAGAACCTCAAAAAATAACTGTGCAGAAAGAGGAAATTAAACCAATTAAAGAGATTTCTTCAGAAAATCGGACAGACAATCAAAAATCAAAGATAAAAGAAAATGACATCTACTCCGATATTAACAAGCCAATTGACTTAGGAGCTACGGACTCGACGGACAAAGACGATACAAACGCATCTGCCCAAGTTAATATTGAAGAAAAGAAAAACAATGAAAACATTATTGCATCTCCCCAAAACGAAAAGCCTGTCGTAAATACCGAATCCGCAAGTGACACTGCATTGGACTCTACGCTGGAATCTAATCCAGAAAAAGAAGCTCAAGAAAAAAGTCAAAAGATTGAGGAGAACCAGCAGATAGACATGGTAAATACGGTAGAAAGTCCCAAAATCGAGGAGACTAAAACCGAAAACGCCGCAAATAACGTGGAAAGTCCCAAAATCGAAGATACTCAATCGATGAATATATCAAATACTGCTGAATCATCTGTTACTGAAGAGATATCAACGGTTACCGCAAACGAGGTAAATACAGAAAATTCGGATAAAGTTCCAAAAATTTCTGCTGAATCTAATGCTCCGGCGGTATCGGAAGGGCCTATTGAGGAAAAATCTTCCGAAGAAGTCAGCCTGGACTCGGAACCAGCTCCGATCATAGAGGAAACATCAGATCAAGAAGCTGTCAGCGAAACTAAAATTTAAAAAATTTGTAGATTTTACGATCTCTGGAGGGTCGTTACTTTTAAGCGAGCCCTCTTTTTTCGCTTTATCAAACTGTTAATGTCGAATCCAAATAAACATCTATCTGCGTCAATTTTCGAAATTATTAAAAATCAGCGACCTCTCCTGGACACTTTTCTACTCATCAACGAAGCATAATCGTACTCAAAAAATCCTTTCCCAGATTTTCTGCCCAAGAATCCCTTCTCGACGTACTCCTCCAGCAACGGACACGGCTTGTATTTGTTTCTTTCTCCCAACTCTTTCTGCAGAGTTTTGAGAATGGCCAACACCGTATCCAACCCGATTAGATCGGCAAGAGCTAATGGACCTATAGGATGATTTGCTCCCAATTTTAAGGCCTCGTCTATATGTTCCGCTGTTGATATATTCTCATACAGCACATATATTGCTTCATTGATCATCGGAATCAGAACTCTGTTAAGCACAAATCCCGGAGCATTTTTGGAATAAATCGGATATTTCCCCAACT
>Ga0310786_10010035_pt1 | contig 11938 bp, 8 predicted proteins | sample AusTroGonzalo_MG_FD_203881 | JGI IMG/M metagenome (GOLD analysis project Ga0310786, IMG submission 203881) | Bovine rumen microbial communities from tropical cattle in Woodstock, Queensland, Australia - Gonzalo_03 (v2) (version 2) | ecosystem: Host-associated > Mammals > Digestive system >... | reverse complement strand
AAATATCTTCTTCATTGTAATTGATAATTGAGGGCGCTATGCGCCAATTGAGAATTGAGAATTATTTGATTCTTCACTCTTCATTCTTCACTCTTCACTTCTTATATCATCTTCCCCCATTCACCACGCATAGGCTGGTTGACAAGCAGGTTGGCAGCCTCATCGTTGATAAAGAGCTGTGTCTTGGGATCGAAATGCAGAGTGCGGTTCAGACGCAAGGCACATACGCCCATATTAACGATAGTTGCACTATGGTGACCGTTGCTCTCGTTGAGGGCAAACTGGCGACGTGTACGTACGCACTCCAGGAAGTCGGTATTGCGAGGCTCAGGATCGGGCATCTCGTTGATGAGCTCTTGCACATTGGGGATGGTGCACTCGAAACCTTTATAGACTTTACCCTTGGGGCCTTCGATATAAGGAACCTTTCCTTCGCTCTCGAATCCTTCTCCTTCCAGGATAATCTGGCAGCCGTCCTCATAAGTATAGGTAATAGAACGCCAGATACCTACGGCATCGGGATGCTGCTGAGGAGCATCAATCTCTACCTTAATGGGGAAGGTGTCGTCCTTGCCAAGGATGTACTGAACAGGGTCTATGTAATGCTGACCCATATCGGCCAAACCACCACCGTCGTAATCAAAGTAACCACGGAAGGTCTGGTGTGTACGATGGATATTATAAGGCTTGTAGGGAGCCGGGCCTAACCAGAGGTCGTAATCCAACTCCTTAGGAATGGGCTGTACTTCCAGATTTTCTTTTCCTACCCAGTAGAACTTCCAGGTAAAGCCTGTAGCACCAGAGATGCGAACCTTCAGGGGCCATCCTAACAGGCCGCTGTCTACCAGCTTCTTCAGGGGCTTGACATCGGTACCCAGACCGTAGAAGGTATCCTTGAAGCGGAACCAGGTGTTCAGACGGAACACGCGGGCATTACGCTTAACAGCTTCCTCTACGCGCTTACCCTCGCCAATGGTACGGGTCATAGGCTTTTCGCAGAAGATATCCTTTCCGGCATTGGCAGCCTCTACTGACATAAGACCGTGCCAATGGGGTGGGGTTGCAATGTGAACGATGTCTACGTTGGGATCGTGAATGAGCTCGCGGAAGTCGTGATAGGCCTTCACTGTCTCATTGAAATTCTTCTTGGCAGCAGCTACTGCAGAATCCAGATGCTTCTGGTCTACATCGCACATAGCTACCAAACGACACGACTGGTCGCTGGCAAAGTGATGTCCGGAACGTCCTATACCGCCTACACCGATGATACCACGTGTAAGCTGATCGCTGGGAGCAACAAAATTGTTGGCTCCACCCATCTTACCCAACACCTCGCGGGGTAAGATACTGAACAGTGCCGATGCAGCTGCTGTTCTCTTTAGAAAAGATCTTCTGTTTAGTGCCATAATTGGGTTGTTTTCATAGAAATTTTACGATTCGTAGGGCAAAAATAGAAATTTCTGTGGAAACAACCAAAAGAAACTAAAATTATTCTGTTTCTTCCTCGGGCTTTGTTTCTTCCTCGGCAGGCTTGGCTACTTCTTCTGTAGGCTTGACCTTGTCAAAAAGGCGATAAGTAGTACGTAGTACCTTGAATTCTGTACGGCGATTAAGGGCATGACAGATTTCCTGCTTCTCCACATCCTCTAAACGCAGGATGAAAGCTTCGGTCAGCGTATCGCCTTCATGTAGGAAATCGTTCTGCTCAGCAATTTTACGTGTTACCACCTTGGGACGTTTCTCACCGTAGCCAACGGGGGTGAGGCGTTCTGCCTCTATACCATGCTCAATCAGATAATTGACAACACTTTCAGCTCGGCGCTGACTGAGTTTCTCGTTATACTCATCCTTGCCGCGGAAGTCACAATGCGAGGAAAGCTCAATGGTCACATTGGGGTTCTCGTTCAATAGGTCCACCAGACTGTCCAGAGCCAGCGTGCTACTTTCTGTCAAGGCGGCACTGTCGAACTCATAGAACACGTTTCGGATAAGCACAGGATTATTGATGCTGGCCAATGGGAACTGCAGAACGAACTCCTGACTGACACTGCTGGTGTCAACATGCAGTTCTTCCTTGTGGTTTAGATAGCCGGTACAGGTACCCAGAAAGACATAGTCAACATTCGGCGTTACCTCTTGGACAAAGGATCCGTCGCCGCGAACGCTCAGTTTCTGGTAGGTCCCATCGTTACCCACCATATATACCAGTCCCTCTGGCAATTCGTAACCGTCCTTTTCATATACCCATCCCTTCACGGTATGAATTACCTCGGGACATTCAAATGACATAATATGATCCCATCCGCGGGCATCTCCTCTATTGGTGCTGAAGAATCCTCTGTTATGCAGTCCTTCGAAAGTCATACCAAAGTCGTCTCCGTTACTGTTCATGGGAACTTTCAGATTCTCTACAGACCAGTTTCCTGTAACGGTATCACGTTTGGCCTTAAAGATATCCAGTCCGCCCATACCCACATGTCCGTTGCTGGAGAAATAGAGTTCTCCGTTGGGACGGAATGCGGGGAACATCTCGTCACCTTCTGTATTAATGGGTTCGCCTACATTTTCCACGCCTCCCAAGCCGCCTCCTTCAGTAAGGGCAATGCGCCAGATATCCTTTCCGCCATATCCTCCGGGCATGTCACTGGTAAAATATAGCCATTTCCCGTCAGGTGAAACGGCGGGGTGTGCATAGCTGGACAGCGTGTCCTTGGTTATCTGCAAAAGCTGAGGTTTGCTCCATGAGGCATCGCTGCGCTGGCTGGTGTAAATCTCGGCATATCGGGGATAGTCAGCATCATAGGTGCAGCGGGTAAGGTACATGGTTTTTCCGTCAGGCGAGAAGCAGCAGGCACCTTCGTCGTAGTCGCTGTTCAAGTCGCCTTCCACTATCTCTGGTGCTCCCCATTTGCCTTTGTCGTCTTTCTTGCTAAAGAAGATATCGCCGCTCTTGGTTCCTGTGATGCCGCTCACCTCGTTTCCGGTAGCCTGAGGGCGTGTGGTGGAAATAAAGAGTTGGTCGGCTTCGCTGCCTAAAAGCATTGGTGAGAAGTCGGCACGCCTGCTGTTCAGGATAGGCTCTTTCTTGATACTATACAAGGTGGGCTTTTTCTTCCAGATAGGAGCCTGCATACAACCTTGGATACCATTGACGGCAAGCTTGGCACCAGGTACCATCTCCAGGTATGTATTGTAATTCTTGATGGCAGATTTGTAATCACCCTGCTTCTGCTGTAATTGAGCCAGATAGAGCCATGCCAGTGTGTCAGGATAGTTGTAACGAATAGCGTTCTGGTAGGCACCGATGGCCTTGGCGCTATAGTTAATTTTCCTGTAGCACTCGGCCATCTTCCAGGCGCGGATGCCGCGTTTCTCTTTCTCGGTGGTCTTGGTACGTGAGTAGGCTTTCTTGTATTCGGCTGCAGCGTCATAGTACTCGCCAATGGCATAGTATTGATCGCCTTTCTTTAGATGATTGTCGGCTCCACAGGACGACAACAGGCATCCTCCTACTATCGCCATGAGGAGATAGACGGAGATGTAGGAAGATAGAAGACAATGTTTTAGTCCTTTACCCTCTGATGCCGAAAAGTGGCTTTTTTCTCTTGTTTTCCTGTTTTTGCCTATCATATATATGAACCTATGTTCTATATAATAACGTATTAAGCTCGCTTTTTATTGCCCTTTTTGTTATTTACCGGTTCCACAGTTACACTTATCTGTCTAGGATTCCTGTCGTTCAGCACACTTGTGACGATGTCCGTTACCATCTGCTTGAGTTCCTCCAGGAACGTCTGTGCCTGATATTCCTTGCGTTCAATCATTCTCAGTTTCTTTTCCCAGAGACCCGTCAGCTCAGCACTCTTCAGCAATTCCTCATGGATAATCTCTATTAGTTCAACCCCCGTAGGAGTGGCCCATAGGCTTTTCCTTTCTTTACGGATGTAGTGCCTGCGGAACAAGGTCTCAATGATGGCTGCACGTGTACTAGGGCGGCCTATACCATTCTCTTTCAGTGCATCACGCAATTCCTCGTCCTCCACCATCTTACCTGCCGTTTCCATTGCACGAAGTAGGGTAGCCTCGGTGTAGGGCTTGGGAGGAGTTGTCCATTTGTCGGTCAAAGAGGGAATATGCGGACCGCTCTCGCCTTTCTGGAAAACGGGCAGGGAGGTCTTCTCATTTTCGTTCTCGCCGTCTTCCTTCTCCTCTGTTTCCATCTTCTTGAAGACAACCTTCCAACCTTCATCCGTAATAACCTTTCCATTCACACGGAACAGTACAGATTCTGTTTCCCCTTTCTTAACCTCGCCAATAACGGTGGTGGTCTCGAACTGGCAGTCGGGATAGAAAGCAGCAATGAAGGCGCGGGCAATCAGGTCGAAGACCTTCCACTCCATTTCCGTAAGGTTCTGGGGTGAAACGCCTGTGGGGATGATGGCATGGTGATCGGTCACTTTGCTGTTATCAAAGATTTTTTTGCTTTTCTTCAGCGCTTTTCCGCCCAGTGGTTTTACGATCTCAGCGTATGGCTGTATGCCTGCATTCTTGGTCAGGAAGAGTCCGTTCATAATCTGAGGACACTTGGGGTAAACGTCATCGGGCAGGAAAGTGGTATCAACACGCGGATATGTGGCAACCTTCTTCTCGTAAAGACTCTGAATAAGGTTGAGCGTCTGGTCGGCACTGAACCCGAACTTCTTGTTGCAGTCAACCTGCAGACTGGTCAGGTCGTACAGACGAGGTGGTGTTTCAAATCCTTTTTTCTTGGTAACGGACACCACGGTAAAGGGATTATCCTTGATGGCTTCCAGCGTGTCCTTACCATCTTGCTCTGTGGCATATTCCATCTGTCGGTAGATAGGTCCTTTGCTCTTCAGCGTCTTTCCTTGCTTAGCAGCTTCTGCTATCTCTGCTGCTTCTTCGGCCTCGGCCTCTTCATCGCGCATGATGGCGCTGAATTTGATATCTCTGTATAAGGTAGAGAGCACCCACGACTGGCGTGGAACAAAGTTCTCAATCTCTTTCTGCCTATTAACAATCAATGCTAATGTAGGTGTCTGCACACGACCCACACTCAGTACTTGATGCTTGCCATAGGCATATTTCTGCGTATAGAGTCGTGTGGCATTCATTCCCAATAGCCAATCGCCAATGGCACGCATCAGTCCAGCCTCATACAGGCTTTGGTATTCCTGTTGGTCCTTCAGTGTCTGAAAGCCTTCGCGGATAGCCTCTTCTGTAAGGCTGCTGATCCACAGACGTTTCACTGGGCATTTAGCCAAAGCCTTTTGCATTACCCAGCGCTGTATAAGTTCACCTTCCTGGCCGGCATCACCGCAGTTGATAATCTCGTCGGCTTTGCTCATCAGCGAAGCAATGGTGTTAAACTGCTTCTCCACACCCTTGTCAGCTTTCAGCTTAATGCCAAAACGGGGAGGAATCATGGGCAATTGGCTTAAGCTCCAACTTTTCCAAAGGGGGGTATATTCGTGTGGTTCCTTCAGCTCACAAAGGTGGCCGAAGGTCCATGTAACCTGATATCCGTTGCCTTCCAGATACCCGTCGTGCTGGTTATTGGCTCCCAAAACATGGGCAATATCGCGGGCAACGGAAGGTTTCTCTGCTATACAAACAATCATATTTCAACTTTCAATTTATCCAACAGTGCCGCATACCGCTCTGCCACCTTCAGGTTATGATGGTGTTTCTGCACAAATGCAATAGAGTCGCGCTTGGCTTGGGACAGTTTCTCGGGGTGCAGCACTAGCTGCTCTAACTTATGGTATATTCCTTCCTTATTGCAGGGGAGGTCTATCATAGGAAAATTGTCTTTCTCTTCCAGAAGTTCATAAGCCTCAGGTGTAGCTACGGTGGCGGTGATAATGCCCTTCGACATAGCCTTCAATGCATTCATGGCGTAGCATGTGTACAACTGATCTATGAGCACATCGCTATTATTCATCAATCTGCAATATTCATCGTATGGTACATTCTCGGCTTTGTTAATAATTACCTTGCCGGGATAATTGTTCTTGAGTTCCTGCAATACAGGCCATAGAATGTCGGTGCCTTTCTCATCGTTGCGTTCCTTCTGTATGCCAATGAAGAATCGTACGGGACCTTCTGTCTCCTGAATTTCTATAGGTTCGTTAGGCATATCCATAGGTAATGGAACAAAGCATGTTTTTTCTGGGAAGTAATGGTGCAGGCTTGCCCAATATTCGTATCCTGTGCCAACGAGCAAATGGCTGGTTTCTGCCATGTGCCGGCTCAACTTCACCACATCGGGTTGCTTGAGCCACATGTCTGCCATCCTTATGGCAAAGTCGTTAGTCCTTTTCTTGTCTCCGATGTTGAAGTCGCTGCTTCTGAACAATTTGGCTTCTATGCATCCCTTGACATAGTAATGGCTGATTCCCAAAACGGTGGTGATGGTATATCTGTTGTGTTTGCGAATGTAGTCATAGAAGTACCTCTTTAGGTTGGGTTTGAACTCCATCATGAATTGCCCGTTGAAGTCCACAATGTCGTAACCTCTGAGTTTGGGCAGCAGCATGAGCCAACGAAGCAGATAGATAATGGCACCCAGTTTGCCCGGTCCGCGTTCTATGCAGATATCTACATGCATGTGTCGCCATCCGCCACCTGTACCTACGACTAGTGCCTCATGACCCAGTTTACGTAGGCCTTGGGCTAACGTATAGCGTGCATTGCTGGCATCACCTATAAATAGTACCTTCATCTTCTGGCTGTGCTATAATTCTGAAACACTTCTTCTAACTGCGCTGCTATCGTCTCTGGCGAGGCAATGGCTCTGATGGCTTCCGAGAGTTGCCGGGACGGACGTATGTTCAAGCATTCCCTCATTTTCTCCGCAAGACTATTGACGTCACCAGTTTCGGCTATCAGACAAGCGCCTGAGATTCGTTCCGACTTCGGTGTCACCTCGGTGCTGACAACAGGGATGCCAGTCGACATGGCTTCCATCAGCACCAATGGCTGTGCTTCGCTTCGTGATGGGAGAACCAGCGCATCGCAGTCGTAAAGCAGTTGTCGCACCTGGGTCTTGGTAATCTCGCCGTATAAAGTGGTATGCAAGGGGAACATTTGCTGCATTTCTGCACTTTGAGTTCCTCTGCCTGCTATATGCAGTTCGCAGCCTTCCATCTTCTTGAATGCCTGGCTCAGTATGTCGTATCCCTTCAGGTAAAGGTTTGCTCCGTTGGCATTGCCTAAGCAGCAGAAACGGAAGGGACGCCCTTCTGTAGGTTTTCTATCCTTGTATGCATAGAAGTCCACATCTATCACGTTAGAGATGGGTACATACTTATAGTCTTTTCCGAATATGGGTGCTATGTCCTCTACCAGTTCTTCTGCCACGGGAATTACACAGGACGCATCCTTATAGGAACGGATAATTAGGTCCTTTATCCAGCGGTGCTTGCTCCATTTAACGCCAAATTCCTTCTCGAAGAGATACTTGCTTATATGTTCCGTGATGAATACGGGGCAACCTGTTTTCTTGCCTATCTGGGTAGCTGCAATACCGCCATTCTTGCAGCAGTGTGCATGGATGATGTCAGGAGTGCCATATTGCTCCACATACTTATCGAACATCTTCTGCACCTGCATTATCCATGATTTTGTATTCAGGGCGACCATCTTTGGGATGTCTCGGTGGTAATGGCGGAGCACCTCTATGCCGTCTACCTCTTCCCACCAATAGCCTGTGGGCGCTGTCAGGTAGAAACCTTTGTCTAAGGTGACTCCCAACTGCACACACGCCAAGATGCGGACTTCGTGTCCGCGATCCTTCAAGGCTTTGGCCTGATCCAGACAGAACAGACCTCCGTGAGGGGGGAAGAAAGACGGTATCTCTAGTATGTGCATTGGGGCAGAGATGTATTTTAGTAGGGACAAAGGTATGAAAAATAGTCTTGTGCCCCAAAGGTTTGTGCTTTATTGTTAGCTGAACATATATTTTTTTTGAATGATTCTGTGGGATTTCAGATACATTTATTTACCTTTGCCATAAAATAGCGTAACATGAAACTAAGTTCACTTATTCATACCAATTGGTTGGCTACTTTCCGCCTCAACTATCATGCGGGGGGATGGAAAGTTGTTCGACGTATGCCCATCAGGGTATATGGTCATATGAAGTTGACGCTGGCAGGAAAGATTGTTCTGCCCTCTGAATTGCGGAAGAATATGGTTGTCATCAATTCTGACCATGAGGATTATACGGCATCTTCTGGCAAGGCTGAGTTGAATATTCAGGGAACTTGGAAGTTAGGTGGCTCTTTGCGTATAGGACCCGATTCGTGTATAGCTATTGGTAAGGATGGACTGTTAGAGACGGGGAGAAATACTTATCTGGGAAGGGATACACAGATTCACTGTAGCCATCATATTACTATAGGGAAAGGGGTGTTCGCCGGTGAGATGTACGTTTGTGACAGTACCATTCACCAGATTCTTTCCGCGGGCAATCCCAAACCCATGAATAACGAGGTGGTTATTGGAGACGGCGTGTATCTGGGATTCCGCACCGTGTTGCTCAAGGGAACTGTTATTCCTACCGGCTCTGTGGTGGGAAGCGGAGCTTTTTGTGCTTCGGACTTCAGCAAGAGTGGTACGGAGAAACTCTTCATCTGTGGTAACCCTGCTGTTGTGAAGGCAACTGATGTGACCGCAAAATTTTAATTGTTATGGTGCGAATCTCCTTTATCATTACCTATTATAATGAACCGCTACAGTTGCTGGAGGAGTGCGTTCAGAGCGTTCTCGGCTTGCCTCTTCCCCCTGCGGAGAGAGAGATTCTGCTCATAGATGATGGCAGTAAGGTTCCTGCTCCTGAGTTTGATGGAGTAACCGTTCTCCGGCAGGAGAATGGGGGACTTTCTGCAGCACGGAATAAAGGTTTGGAGTTAGCACATGGCGAATATATTCAGTTTCTGGATGCTGATGATTTTCTGTTGACTGATGCCTATCAGCAGGTGCTCAGTCTTTTGTCACAGCATCAGCCGGATATGTTGCTGTTTGGTATTACTCATACCATATCCTGGAAGAATAACCTGAAAGGTGTTTTGTATTTCCGTAGTGGAATAGATTTCATGCGGAGTCGTAATATGCGGTCTTCTGCTTGCGGCTATCTGTTCCGCAGAAGCCTCTTGGGCGAACTGCGTTTTTATCCGGGTATTTTGCATGAGGATGAGTTGTTCACCCCTCAGTTGCTGTTGAAGGCAGGAAATCTGGTAGTAGCAGATATACCGTCCTATTATTACAGGTTGCGTGAGGACACCATTACGCATCATAAGGATGAGGCGCATGTCCAAAAGAGGTTGAATGATACGCTGTTTGTTATCCGACAGTTGGATGATATGGTAAATGGCCTGCAAGATGAGGCTCAGGAGGCGTTGAGGCGACGTGTTTCCCAGCTTGTCATGGATTATATATATATAATGTGGCAACAAATCCCAGACAGAGGGGTACGTCACCATCGTATTGCTCTTCTTCGGGAGGCTGGTCTATATCCGCTACCCCTCCGAACCTATACCTGCAAGTACTGGTTATTTGCCCTTATGAGCCACGTTATTAGTTGAAAGTTGAAGGCTGCGATTGAGCGAGAGCAATGATAAGCTAGCTTAAGCATTGCCGAGCGTGAGCAGGCTCGACCGAAGGTCAAAGTTGAAAGTTGAAGGCTTCGATAAAGGAAAGGGACCGTCGGCATTTCCTTGCCTCTGGTCCCTTGCTCTTTGCTCCTATATATATTATAATGGATAGTCCTCGAAGGCGTAGAGGACGGTTGAGAGATATCGCTCGCCTGTATCAGGCAATAGTACCACAATCTTCTTGCCCTTGTTCTCGGGGCGTTTAGCTACCTGAATGGCAGCATAGAGGGCGGCGCCGGCGCTGATACCTACCAACAGACCTTCGCTCTGTGCAATCTCACGACCAGTGCGGATGGCATCATCGTTCTCTACATCGAATACCTCATCTATCACATTGGCATCGTAGGTCTTGGGAATGAAGCCTGCACCGATACCCTGAATCTTGTGGGGACCGCTCTGACCGCCGTTCAGCACAGGGCTCGACTTAGGCTCTACGGCAATAATCTTCACGTTGGGATTCTGCTCCTTCAGGTATTTACCTGTACCGCTGATGGTGCCACCGGTTCCCACGCCACCTATGAAGATATCCACCTTGCCATCTGTATCGCGCCAGATCTCAGGACCCGTTGTGGCATAGTGCTTGGCAGGGTTGGCACCGTTCTCAAATTGCTGCAGGATCACTGCACCGGGGATGCTGTCGCGCAACTCCTCAGCAGCGCGGATGGCACCTGGCATACCGTCTTTGCCAGAGGTGAGGCGCACCTCGGCACCATAGGCTTTCACCAGGTTGCGGCGCTCCACACTCATGGTTTCGGGCATGGTAAGGATAAGGTGGTAGCCCTTAACGGCGCTTACCAGTGCCAATCCTACGCCTGTATTTCCGCTGGTGGGTTCAATGATGGTGGCGCCGGGCTTCAGGATGCCCTTCTGCTCTGCATCCTCGATCATCGCCAGTGCGATACGGTCCTTTACGCTACCGCCAGGATTAAAAAACTCTACTTTGGCAATTATGGGAGTCTCCAGTCCCTGTGCCTGTGAATACTTGTTGAGCTCCAGAAGTGGGGTGTTGCCGACGAGCTCTGTCAGCTGCTTTGCAATCTTACTCATAACCTTATCCTTTGTTAATTATTGGTTTACTGTTTATGTTTACCGTTTACTGTTGACCCCTCTCTGGCTCCCCCGAGGGGGAGAAACTGCTCTTTGTTTATAGTAAGCTCTTCCCCTCGGGGAAGCGGGGAAAGGGGTCTTCATTCTTCACTCTTCATTCTTCATTTTTTTCTGCTGCAAAGGTACGGCGGTTTTCTCATCCCCACAATACCTACGGCGTGTTATTTCATATACCATATGTTTGGTATTTCGCACAAAAAGGGCATTCAAAATGCTCTTTTACCTATTATATATAAGAAAAGGTATGTGCTTCTCAAAATAAAAACGTATATTTGCAAGGTGATATATGATTCGGTTAACGGTTAGCGGTTAACGGTTAGCGTAAAAAAACTCAATAACCAATAACCTATAATCGCTAACCGCTAACCGCTAACCGCTTTAGAATATGATGAAACGAATTAAACTAAGTTATTTATCAGCCCTCCTGAGTTGCCTTGTCAGCAGCGTATGGGCAGCCGAGGTTTCAGACAGCCTGAAATACTCACATATTACAGGTTTAGCCACAACTTATACGTTCAATTACCCTTCGAAGAATGCAGCGGGAGAAGACATCGTGCTCTCATCCTCGCTCGTAGTCTGGACGCCCGACCATCCACAGGAAACAGACAGCATTGAGTCGTTGCACATATATAGTCACTTCACTATTACCTCTGATGACGAGTGCCCTTCTTCGGAATATAACATAAAGGAGAACGCACTGTTTACCGTTCTCCTAAAGGGCGAATATGCCTTGGGTACCAATCCTGCTCAGAATTTCATCAGCCGGGGCATCATTATCGCCCCCGATTTCGAGGGCTATGGCGTCTCTCGCGATGTGCCACATCCTTATCTTTCTCAGGAACTGACAGCCCGCCAGATGTCGGACGCAGTGGAGTACGGTCTGAAACTCTACCAGAAACATGTCAACGACAAGCGAGCGCTGCCCTTCAAGAGTGACTGGCGGTCGTACGGCTTCGGCTTTTCACAAGGAGGTGCCGTGGCCTTAGCCGTTCAGCGATATTTGGAGGAACAAGGGTTGGACGAGGAGTTGCGCTACCATGGTACCCTCTGCGGCGATGGTCCTTACGACCTCATTGCCACCCTGCGTTACTATCTGGAGGACGATGGCGACAGCTATGGCCAGCAGACGAATCATCGTAAGGGGCAGACCACCA
>Ga0310786_10010034_pt1 | contig 11938 bp, 10 predicted proteins | sample AusTroGonzalo_MG_FD_203881 | JGI IMG/M metagenome (GOLD analysis project Ga0310786, IMG submission 203881) | Bovine rumen microbial communities from tropical cattle in Woodstock, Queensland, Australia - Gonzalo_03 (v2) (version 2) | ecosystem: Host-associated > Mammals > Digestive system >... | reverse complement strand
AAAAATAACAAAAAATATGAAAAAGAAATATTTCCAGCCTGCGATGACAGCAGTAGAGCTTAAGACCAAAAATCACATCCTTCTTGGAAGTAATTTAACTGATATAAATAGTAACGCCGACCTTAACTATGGTGGCGGAAGCATTACAGGTGCTTTAATCCGCGAAAACAAGAACATCTGGGACGAGGAATGGTAAAAAAACATTTACATATCCAAAACGCCTACCACACGCAAGCATTCAAACTAAAAAAACAAAGCCGACGAAAGATGTACTTTCGCCGGCTTCATTTTTTTGAATTCTTGAGCCTCTTGTCGGATTCGAACCAACGACCCCGAGATTACAAATCACGTGCTCTGGCCAACTGAGCTAAAGAGGCGGGTGGGAAAGCTATCTGCATCGCGCCGCTACAACCAACTACCCTTGCTGCTGTCAGGCCCTGGGGGATTCGAAGGGAGCATGCCGTACAGGACTTTCCCATTTTTGCGGGTGCAAAGGTAGATATAATTGGCGGAAAACACAAATTTTAAACTTGTTTTTTTTTCTTAACATTTTTTCTCGCGTACACACGTACATTGCATGAAATAAATTACGTATCTTTGCAATTCAATTAAAAAAAGAAGAAATGAACAATAACACGCAGCAACCTATGACAATTGTGCAGAGCGCCTCACAAAATGCTATAAAAATTGGTGTCCTGTGCAGCATAAGTTTTCTATGCAGTGTGCGTGGAATAGCATCGCCTGGTATAGCTACGATAGGACATATTGCAGGTCTTTTGGCCGTATACAATATCTTCAAAAGCATTCTCAGATACAGGCTTTTAGAGCAGGACATCAAATTTGGCAACTGCCTTAAGATGGCATTCCTTATATGTATCTTTGCGGGGCTGTTGACCAACGTGGTACAATACGTATATTTTCAGTACTTTGACAATGGATTATTCTTGTCTTCCATAGCTGCCATAATGGAAACTCCCGAATATCAGCAGATGTTAAAGTCGGTGCTTGCTGATGTACCACAAAGTGAACTGAACGCAGCCTTACAACAGATAAATGTACCTACTCTGATGACGCAGATCATCTTCATGAATCTGATTGTAACCATACCTGTATCATTACTGACAAGTGGCTTGGCTGCATACCCCAAGATAAGCAAAACAAACGTCAAACAATCTAAACAAAACATAGATAAAGAACAATAACAATGGATATATCTGTTGTAATACCCCTGTTCAACGAGGAAGAATCGTTGCCCGAGCTCTTTAGCTGGATAAAAAGAGTGATGGGAGAAAACCATTTCAGTTACGAGGTTTTCTTTGTTAATGACGGCAGCACGGACAATTCCTGGAAAGTGATTGAACAACTGCGTGAAGAGAACCCTGATGTGGTGCACGGCATTAAGTTCCGTCGCAACTATGGCAAAAGTCCTGCCCTATACTGTGGATTTGACCGCGTACAAGGCGACGTGGTAATAACTATGGATGCCGACCTGCAGGATTCACCCGATGAGATTCCTGAACTCTACCGTATGATCAAGGAAGACGGGTACGACCTGGTGAGCGGCTATAAGATGAACCGCAGTAAGGGTGACCCTCTTTCCAAGACCATCCCTACCAAGCTTTTCAACGCTACAGCGCGTAAGGTAAGCGGCATACATAACCTGCACGATTTCAACTGCGGCCTGAAGGCTTACAGACATGATGTGGTTAAGAATATCGAGGTATATGGAGAAATGCATCGTTACATCCCCTACCTCGCCAAGAATGCAGGCTTTAGCAAGATTGGAGAAAAGCGTGTTCACCACCAGAAGAGAAAATTCGGGAAGTCTAAGTTCATGGGGTGGAACCGTTTTGTGAACGGATATCTGGATTTGCTGAGCCTCTGGTTCCTGGATAGCTTTGGTCTGAAACCCATGCATGTATTCGGCTTTGTTGGCTCACTGATGTTCTTTATCGGTTTCCTTGCCGTAATTGCTGTAGGAGCGACTAAACTGTATTACATAAGTAACGGTATCGCACATCCATTGGTAACGGACAGCCCTTACTTCTACATTGCCCTTACCACTATGATTCTGGGCACACAACTCTTCGTTGCCGGATTTCTGGGTGAACTCATCAGCCGCAATGCTCCTGAGCGCAATAATTATCACATAGAGAAGGAAATATAATGAAGCTAGTAAAAGGGTTCTTACCGGCATGCATCATTACCCTAATGGTTGTATTGGGCTGCGACACGATAGATTGCACACTGAACAACACCGTGGTGATGGTATCCAATATATACCAAGATGGGAAAGCCGTCGAAATCAACGACACACTATCCATCACAAACCCAGATGCTTCTGTTGTACTACTGAACAGCAAGACTGATGCCAGCAACCTGAAACTTGTCCTCAGCTACTTCCAACCAGTAGATACCCTTGTGCTGACGATAACCGGTGACGGCTACCAGTTTGAAGATACACTATGGATAGAGAAGACATCCTACAACCACTTCGAAAGTCCTGACTGCCCAGTGAACATGTTTCACCACATTACGGAAGTCAGAAGCACCCATGTATTTATAGATTCAGTAAGCATAACCCAACCCGACGTCAATTTTGCAGAACATGAAAATCTTCAGATTCATTTGTATTCTTCTGCTGATTAGTCTTGCCTCCCCCATCGTCTTGGGGCAGAACAAGAAGAACAACGCGTCAAAGGAGAAGGCTCCCTTGCTAAGCGGTGTGGGTGTGGGTGTTGACCTATGCGGATTGGCCATGAAGGGTGTTGGAGCACGCTTTGCCAACATGGAGGTATGCGGACGTGTCGGGCTGAAAGAGAAGTTCTTCCCCATTTTTGAAATCGGTATCGGTGACTGTACACGCTATGGAGGAGAAACGACAAATGTCTTTAGCACGAGAGCACCCTACTGGCGTATAGGAATGGACTATAACGTAAACAAAAAGGTAAACGGCAACCGTTTTCTGGTAGGCTTCAGATATGGATTCAGTACTTATAAATACGACTTCTCTGCCCCAGATTTCAAAGATCCTGTTTACGGAACATACGCACCTCTGGAACTGGAAGGGCTGAAAGGAAACAATCAGTGGCTGGAACTTTGTGTCGGTTTTGAAACACGTTTGTGGAGCATTGTGCGCTTAGGATATAACATTCGATACAAAACGCGTACCCTGCAAAGTGTATCTGAAATGGGTGAACCATATTTCGTTCCCGGTTTTGGCAAGAATGACAACAACGCCTTTGGCGGAACAGTTTACGTAACCTTTGATGTCGGTAAATCTGCCCATCTGAAAGGCGGCAAGGGATTATTCGGCAAGCATAAGGGGAAAAAGGAGGAAACAAACAAGGAGCAAGAAACTCCACCTGCAGAGTCTGCTCCCAGAGCTGCAAAGAGAAGACAGAACTAATGGTTAGAGGTTAGCGGTTAGCGAAAATTAAACGGTAAACAGTAAACGGTAAACGGTAAACAGTAAACGGTAAACAAAAAAAATGACGATACTGGAGATATGGCTTTTAGGGATAGCCTTGGCTATGGATTGCTTCTCAGTAAGCATAGCTCAGGGGTTGGCAATCAAACGTATTGTTTGGTCGCCTATGGCTGTTTTGGCCTTTTCCTTTGGCATTTTCCAAGGCGGTATGACACTATTGGGCTATTTAGGCGTATCTGTATTAAGTCAGCATTTTCAGCACTTACACTATCTGGCTGTTGCCCTGCTGCTTTATTTAGGAATAAAAATGCTACGCGAGGGCTTTAACCAAAACAGTGAGGAAACAATCAAGACGCTAAATCCCGTGAACATTATCACATTATCCGTAGCTACCAGCATAGATGCATTAGCTGTGGGCATGTCTTTTGCCTTCTTGCGAAATGTTACCACATCATTGGTTCTACAGGCTTCTGGCATCATCGGTCTCTGTTCTGTCCTGTTTGGTATTGCAGGCCTGGGAATAGGCATAAAAGCAAGTAAACACATCAACATAAAAAGTGAAGTATTGGGAGGTCTCATCCTTCTATGCATTGGAATAAAAATCTTAATTGAACACCTAATATGAAAATTGAAAACGTATCCAACACATCTGGAGAAAACAGATTTCGCCCCTATCATATTGCTTTTCTGGCAGTATTAATCGTAGGGACAATCTTTGTCGCACACCTTGAACACGGCAAGCAAGAGAACACCCAGTTCCAAATGGAAGAGGGCGCAGTCTTTGGTACCACGTACCATATAAAATACCAGTATGGAGAGAATCTTCATGACAGCATCATAGCGAGGCTGAAAGCTATTGACGGTTCCCTATCCATGTTTAACCCCACGAGCACCGTTTCCAACATAAACAGAGGAGAATGCATGAAAGCCGATTCACTTATCACATGCGTTTGGAACATGTCGCGCTCTATCAGCAAGGAGACAGATGGAGCCTTTGACCCGACGGTAGCACCGCTTGTGAATATATGGGGATTTGGCTATAAGACCAGGCAACTTCCAGACAAGGCTATCATAGACAGTCTGCGCGAGCTGGTTGGCTGGCAACGTATATACATCCAGGACGGCAACTTCTGCAAAGAAGATCCCAGGATGGTAATTGACTTCAGTGCCGTAGCAAAAGGATTCGGTGTTGACCATGTAGCCAATCTGTTCCGTAACTTAGGCATCAAGAACTTTATGGTGGAGATTGGAGGAGAGATTGTTGCTCAAGGTACGAATCCCAAAGGGGAAGCATGGCGTATAGGCATCAACAAACCTGATGATGACAGTACAGGAACAAATAACGAGCTTCAGGAGGTAATAGAGGTACACGACGGTGCGCTTGCAACAAGCGGAAACTATCGCAACTTCTACATAGAAGGCGGTCGTAAGATTGCTCATACCATAGACCCCAAAACGGGATATCCTGCCAAGCAAAGCATTCTCAGTAGCACCGTCAAAGCCCCATCCTGTGCAATGGCTGACGGCTACGCAACAGCTTTTATGGTTATGGGAATGGAACGCTCACAGAAATTCCTACAGAAACATCCTCAGCTGCAGGCTTACTTCATATATGCTGATGAATCGGGACAGTATCAGACATGGCATACTCCCTCCTTCTATGAAACAGAAGAAAACAAATGATATCTATAACACAGAAATATGAACTGCTGACCAAGCTACCCCTCTTGCAGGGACTGAGCGGAAAGGAGCTGGCACACTTAGAAAGTGTTGTGGGATTGGAAGTGAATGAAGTTCCTGCCATGACCAAGCCACTCATTCTGCAGAATGACCCATGCACACATCTCATATTTCTGACAACGGGAAAGTTGCTGCGTCAATATAAGTCCGAAGACGGCCTGTACTCAACAAAATCTGTCATCCAGGCTCCCAATATGCTGGAGCCATATAATCTGTATGGTCTGGACTGCAGGTTCCACTACTCCTACACCCCGTTGGAGACAACCTCTTTCATTACCGTAAAAAAGAGTGATGTTATGCAGCATCTTATGAAGGCTGAGATTTTCCGCATTAATTTCTTCAATACACTCTCCGCAATAATACATAAGAAGAATGCAATGCTACAGCCTCATCACAATCATGATATAAAACAAAAAGTTTTGGACTTTCTGCAAAGAATGTTCATCGATTGCGACGGACAGGCAGAAGTTTCCATCAAGATGACAGATCTGGCCGAATATATAGGTGAGACCCGACTGAATACTTCGCGCGCCTTGAACGAACTCGAGGATGAGCAGATAATTGAGCTAAAGCGCTCATTAATTGTCATACCAGACGTAAAGAAATTACAATAGATATAACATATACATAATCAACAAAATATGAATCCATTGCTTACATACAAGTTCAACACGCCACATAATACGGTTCCTTTTAGTCAGATAGAACTAAAACACTTTGAGCCGGCTATTATGGAGGGAATGAAACAGGAGGATGATGCCATTCAGGCTATTATCTCCAACCCTGAGGAGCCTACCTTCAAGAACACCATAGAGCCTCGCACCAGTGAGCTATTGGATACAGTCACAACCATCTTCTTTAATCTGGTCAGCGCAAATACAAATGACGAGATGGATGCATTGGCACAGAAACTAAGTCCACTGCTTACAGAACATGCCAATCGCATTATGCTTAACGAGGACCTCTTTAAGCGTGTTAAATATGTATATGAGCATCATGGTGAACTGGAACCAGAGGAGCAAACACTTCTGGAAAACGTATATCAAGGATTCCTAAGACATGGTGCATGTCTGAGCCCAGAGGACAAAGAGCGTTTCTCTGCCCTACAGGTAGAGCTCTCTACCCTAACCCTGCAATTTAGTCAGAATGAGTTGAAGCAAACCAACGCATTCCAACTGCATATTACCGATAAGAATCAACTCTCCGGCCTTCCTCAGACCGCCATAGATGCCGCAGCACTGGCAGCACAGGAGAAGAAGCTGGAAGGATGGGTGATTACACTGCATTTCCCAAGCTATCAACCCTTTATGACATATGCCGATAACAGGGAACTGCGCCAACAACTGTACATGGCCAAGATGACCATCTGCGCACACGGCGATGAGTTTGATAATCGCCAGATTGTGCAACGTATCGTCAACCTACGCCAAGAGATTGCTCAACTGTTAGGCTATCAAACCTATGCCGATTATGTACTGACACGTCGTATGGCACAGGACACCGAACATGTAAACAAGCTAATAGACCAACTGCTACAGGCTTACAAACCTGTAGCAAAAGGTGAGCTGCGTGAGTTGCAACAGAAAGCACGCATGATGGAGGGACAGGACTTTACACTCATGCCATGGGACTGGGCTTATTACAGCCATAAACTGAAGTTGGAGCGTTACAATCTGGATGCCGAGATGCTGCGTCCCTACTTCCCCCTGCAAAAGGTTCGCGAAGGTATCTTTTCATTGGCCACAAAGCTATACGGTATCACCTTCAAGAAGAATGAGGAGATAGAGGTATATCACCCAGATGTTGAAGCATTCGAAGTATATGATAACGACGGCTCTTTCCTGGCCGTGCTCTATGCAGACTTCTTCCCACGTGAAAGCAAACAGAGTGGTGCCTGGATGACCAGTTATCTGGAACAATACACAGATGACGAAGGTCATGACATTCGTCCTCATGTGAGCATTGTCACCAACTTCACCAAACCTACAGCCGAGAGTCCTTCATTGCTCACCTTGGGAGAGGTTGAGACATTCCTGCATGAGTTCGGACATGCCCTGCATGGTATGTTCTCCAAGGTGAAGCACCAGAGTCTGGGCGGTACCAATGTATTCTGGGACTTTGTAGAACTCCCCTCTCAGTTCATGGAAAACTATGCCGTAGAGCCAGAGTTCCTACACACCTTTGCCTTCCACTACCAGACTGGAGAGCCCATCCCCACGTCACTCGTAGAACGAATCAGGGAGAGTCGGAATTTCCAGTGCGGATATGCCTGTGTGCGCCAACTTAGCTTCTGTCTCTTAGACATGGCATACTATACCCGCACAGAGCCATTACAGGAAGACATCCTGCAATTTGAAGAAAAGGCATGGAAACGTGCTCAGCTTCTCCCCAGCATAGATGGAACATGTATGAGTGTTCAGTTCAGCCACATCATGAGCGGTGGATATTCTGCAGGCTACTACAGCTACAAATGGGCAGAAGTTCTGGATGCTGATGCCTTTAGCCTTTTCCAGAAGAACGGAGTCATGAACCGCCAAACAGCTCAGCGCTTCCGTGACGAGATTCTCTCAAAAGGAGGAACAGAACCACCACTTACACTTTACAAGCGATTCCGCGGACAAGAGCCCACTATAGACGCTCTTTTACGTCGGAACGGTCTCCCAGACACCAAGCAATACGACCTCGACATCCGTTACTTGCGCATGGCACGTATATGGAGCGAAAACAGCTATTGTCAACGTCGGCAGGTTGGTGCTCTTGTGGTAAAAGACAAGATGATTATCAGTGATGGATACAACGGCACACCTCAGGGTTTTGAGAATATCTGCGAAGACGACAACAATGTAAGCAAGCCTTATGTGCTGCACGCCGAGGCCAATGCTATCACCAAGATAGCCAGAAGCGGCAACAACAGCGACGGCTCTACCCTATACGTTACAGACTCACCTTGTATCGAGTGTTCAAAACTCATCATTCAGGCAGGCATAAAGAGAGTAATCTACGACCGCGAATATCGAATTATGGACGGTGTAGATTTACTAAGGCGTGCCGGCATAGAAGTTATCAACCTACCAATTTCCGACAAAAACAATGAATAAACATCGTCTCACTCCTTTTCTTATGGCCATCAGCATGGTCATAGGTGTTGTCATTGGCACCTTTTATGCCAGCCATTACGCAGGCAACCGTCTTAACATAATCAATACGGGAAGCAACAAGCTCAACTACCTGTTGCAACTCATTGACAACCAATATGTGGATACGGTAGATATGTCGTCACTCGTGGAAAATGCCATGGATCAGATTCTCTCAGAATTAGACCCACATAGTTCCTACATCAGCGCAAACAATGTGGAAGAAGCAACGGAGAACCTGAAAGGTAGCTTTAGCGGTATAGGTGTTAGTTTCACCATGGAGAAGGATACCGTAAATGTAATGTCGGTTATTCATGGCGGACCAGCAGAAAAGGTAGGAATATTAGCTGGAGACCGTATTGTGACAGCAGACAAGACATCACTGGTAGGTATGAGTAGCAATGAGGTCATGAAGCATCTTAAGGGTGACAAGGGTTCTAAGGTTAAGCTGGGAGTCCGCCGTCATGGCTCTAAACAGATATTATACTTTACCGTCAAGCGTGGAGACATCCCTGTAGTTAGCGTTGACGCATCCTACATGATAGATGACAAGACAGGCTATATCAGTATAAAAACCTTTGGGGAGCAAACTTATGCAGAGATGCTTGTAGCCCTTGCCAATCTGAATATGGCAGGAATGAAGAACCTTATTGTTGACCTGAGAGGCAATCAGGGCGGATACATGCATATTGCCATACAGATGGTTAACGAGTTCCTGAGCAAAAACCAACTGATTGTATATACACAGGGTAGGAAAAGTCCACGCGAAGAGTTCCGTGCTGACGGAAGAGGTACTTTCCAGAAACTCCCCATAGTAGTTCTGGTAGATGAGATTAGTGCCAGTGCAAGTGAAATTTTTGCCGGAGCTATTCAGGACAATGACCGAGGTACCATCATAGGCCGACGCACCTTTGGAAAAGGTCTTGTTCAGCAACCTACAGCTTTCCGTGATGGCAGTGTGGTACGCCTAACCATAGCACGTTATTACACACCAAGCGGACGTTGCATCCAGAGACCTTATGAAAAGGGACATGGAGAGGAGTACTGGAATGAATTCATTGCACGTTATGAGCGCGGAGAATTCTTCTACCAAGACAGCATTCACCAAGATGGAGAGAAATACCACACAAACTTAGGCCGTGTAGTATATGGCGGTGGAGGAATCATGCCAGACATCTTCATCCCACAGGACACATCGTCTCTTACATCTTATTATAAGGAGGCAGCCTATACAGGTCTTATCCGGCAGTTTGCCTTTGCCTACACAGACGAGAACAGGGCACGCCTGAAAGCCCTTCCCAGCGTAGAGGCTACAGAGAAATTCCTGCGCAAGGAAAACCTGTTGGAGCGTTTTGCTCGTTTTGGCGAAGAGCACGACCTTAAGCGACGCAATCTTATGCTACAGAAGAGTCGTCCGCTCTTCGAACGAAACATATACGGATTAATCATCTATAATGCACGCGAAATGCAGGATTACCTCGAGTTCCTTAATGAAGATGATCCAGCCGTACAGCGCGCTATACAGATTCTCTCCGACGGCCTCTCCTACCCTCAGGCCCCCGAAGATGAGGAGAATAATCCGAAAGGCAAGGAAAAGAAGGAAGCCATGCTGAGGGGAAACTTACCTCAGCATTCGCTTCTGTCCGTTCACAACGTGTAAACCGTGACGGCCTGATATGCCGGCATAGCGACGGCCTGACAGATCATATACCAGCCCGGAAGCAGAAAGACATGCCGGCATACCATCCATGGCTGTCATCTGCTCGTCTATATTCTCTGACGAGATTACCAGCGTATCTGCCTTCTTCATCTCAATGGAGAAAGTACCATCCGGATTCTGTACAGGTGTCACCCTACTGCAGTTCACGTAGAAATACGCCTTACCGAGGTCTATGGAAGCTGTGCTGCGGAGTGTCAGAGGAGCGCCTGCCTGACTCTTGATTTCTGCATAGGACAGTTTACCATCCTTCCATTGCATATCCACCAGGAAGTTACCCTCGGCTTTCAGGCCGCTGACGTTTCCGTTAGCCCATGCCGTAGGCAATGCAGGCAGCAGAGCTATGCCGTTAAAGCTGTGCAGCAACATCTCGGCAATACCACTGGTGCAGCCATAGTTACCATCTATCTGGAAAGGCGAGTGAGCATCGAACAGGTTGTAGTAGCAACCGCCATAGTTACCCATTTCTATCACATAACTGCCAGAGTGGCGCAGAGCCAGTGAGAGGTTCTTACGGGCACGGTCGCCATCCAGACAACGACTGTAGGTATTTGTCTGCCATCCCATAGACCAGCCCGTAACATCTCCGTTGCGAGCTATCTGTCCGTTATAGGCAGCCTCGAACAGGCGTTTACCCTCTGCGCTCTGGTCGTAGGCACTGACCTGCGAGAAAGGATAGAGGCACATCAGGTGAGAGAGGTGGCGGTGTCCCGGGTCAGAGAGCGCATTATTCTTCCATTCCGAAATACAAGTCTTGCCGTTATAGGTCTCCGTCCACAGCCCTTTGTCGAAGTTGTCATAAAGGTCCTGAATGGCAGCAATCTGCGAAGCCGTGAGTGGAGATTTGCTGCCAAGTTCGGCATGTCCCTTCATCACCTCGTCTAATACCTCATAGGCTGTTTGCTGCCCAAAGGCTGTTACGTCATAGGGACCATGCTCAGGGCTCCACTCGTTTGTAATCTCATAGAGTCCCTTGGTATCCTTGGTGGCAATGAATTTGATGAAGAGCGCACACTGATACATGACAGGAAGTGCCTTCTTGAGGAAATCGCGGTCCATGGTGTACCTGTAGTAACGCCACAGATGCGAGCAATACCATGCTCCAAGCGTCTTCATGGAACTATTGCTCCACGTAGAGGTACCGCCAAAGATATTGTTTTCCACCGCCACTGTCCATCCGTTGGCATTGCTTTTGATACTGGTCGCAAACTGATACCAAGGAGAATTACTACCAACGGCGCCCAAATCCAGAATATGATTCAGGAAAGGCAGATGCATCTCTGACAGATTGGTGGGGTCTGCAGGCCAGTAGTTCATCTGCACATTGATGTCGGCATGTATGTCGCAGTGCCAGAAACTGGTGTTGCTGCGGTCGTTCCAGATACCCTGTAGGTTAGAGGGTGCATGAATGCTGGTGTCCAGGTTGGCACCTATGGTGAAGTATCGTCCGTACTGGAAGTAGAGCGCCTCCAGGAACAGCCCGTCGCTGCTTGTCTTGTTCTGTTCGGATGCGTTATAGAACTTGATAAGGTCCTCTGTTGTCATTGTCGAAGAGCCTCCCAACTGCAGGCTGACGCGATTCATCAGTTCGCTGTGTGCAGCCTTGTGGTCAGAGAGCAGTGTGGCATATCCCTTGTTACAAGCCTTGTTGATACGGCTGTTCACATTCGACGACAGGGTGGATGCCGACGCTCCGCTCACGCACCCGGATTTACGTGCATCGTAATCCGTTGCGGCAGCCATGATGATGTTCACCCACGTAGCACCGCTTACGCTCACGCCCTCCGAATTTGTACTCACCGTGCCGTCACTCTCAACCTTGAAGCGCGTGTTATAGCTTACCACCTGCAGTTTGCCGCGGAATGTCGCAGAAGCCTTTCCGTCCGATTCCATCTGGTAGGTCACTTTGCCGGCACC
>Ga0310786_10010033_pt1 | contig 11938 bp, 9 predicted proteins | sample AusTroGonzalo_MG_FD_203881 | JGI IMG/M metagenome (GOLD analysis project Ga0310786, IMG submission 203881) | Bovine rumen microbial communities from tropical cattle in Woodstock, Queensland, Australia - Gonzalo_03 (v2) (version 2) | ecosystem: Host-associated > Mammals > Digestive system >... | reverse complement strand
ATCCAGCAGGGCCGGCAACGACTCCGCCAGCACAGCGGCGTTCGGCTGGATGGCCTGTACCGCATCGGGATTGGGATCGAATACGAGTTCGCCCTCCATGTTGAAATGAGTCTGCTCGAAAAGCTCTGCATGCCCCTCGTTGAACCACGGTGGCGTCTGGATCATCGAGCAGGCATAGTCGAGATGCTGGTGGAGCGCCTCGTGCCACACGGTGCGCAGAAGCGTCTCAGAGCCGCCGGGCGGATAAAAGAGCACAAGCTCCCGATGCTGCGGGCTCCAGAGCGCCGCCGACCATTTCATCTCCCATCCCACATAGTTGAGGTACTCTTCACGCGACCCGAACACGCGCACGGCGGCAATGTGCGAATTGGTGATGAGCGGAGACGGCAGCGCCGCACGGTAAGCCGCCTGCAGACGCGGCAGTCTGTTCGTGAGCGCCGTAAGAAACGGCCGTCGATCCGTCTCAGCCATGTTGTCCACCACCACGAGGTTCGACGCCGAGGCGAAATGCCAATCGTCATAGTTGATCACGTTGCGACGATAGTCGGCGGCCAGCAGATCCGTCTCGCACAAAGCCGCCTTCTTCGTGCGCGTCCCCTTGCGCGGCGCCGGCACAACGGCCTCCTCTGCCGCCAACCCTACGACGTCATCCAACCACTGGTCGATTTTCTCCGCCGCCTCCGGATCGTCGGAGACGAGCGAGACCATGTACCAATCCGGCTTCACCCGTCCGGCGACGCGTGGACGGAACGCATACACGTACGCGTTGTCGTTGGTGGAGCTGTACTGCCAGAGCGCCGAAAGGTTCTTGCGCTGCGAACGACGCGGCGCGAAGCGCTCGGTCACCTCCACGGGGGCGAGCAGATAAACGGCTTCATCGAGACCGTCAAGGTCCCTTGAATCCAAGACCGCCGCGCCCGTCGGGGTCTCCTTTCCGTAACGCACGGCGAAATCCGCGCGCGTGCGCGTTTCGCTGCCGTCGTCCGGCACCTTGCGCGGAATGCGGCAGAGGGAGAAACAGTTCCCGTCGGCATCGATCCAGCGACCGCGCAGCGCATCGGCGCGCCAAAGCTCAAAGACGTCAAACCGATCCTCCAGCCTGTTGCCCTTCCGGTCCTTCACGATGAACGCCGTTGCGGACGGCATCGAGACCGGATCCGCCTTTGCGTGGGCCAACGTCGAACACTCAAGCGCCAGATCGGGATATTCCGCCGGCGGCAGGAACACGAGGCTCCCGAACAGAAACGTCAAAGCGGTACCGGCGGCGCACATCCCTTCACCCCGATCACTGGTCTTCCGTCACGCGCATGATCTCCTTCACGGAGGTCACGCCCTGGAACGCCTTATGCCAACCGTCTTCGCGGAGCGTCTTCATCCCCTTCGAGAGCGACAGCTCACGGATTTGGGTGGCGTTCTGCCGCTTGATGATGGCGGACTCGATATCCTCATCGACCTCCAGCACCTCAAAGATTGCGCGCCGCCCCTTGTAGCCCGTCTTGGAGCAGTATTCGCAACCCACCGGGTCAAACACAGTCTCCTTCTCCGGCGGGTACGCAAGATCGTAGTACTTCATGTCGAGCGGCACCTCTTTCCGGCACTTCGGGCACAGCCGGCGCGTGAGACGCTGCCCCATCACGCCCGCCACCGCCGACGCGATGAGGAACGGCTCCACGCCCATATCCGTCAAACGCGGAAACGCGCCGGCGGCGTCGTTCGTGTGCAAGGTGGAGAACACCATGTGGCCCGTGAGCGACGCATTGATGGCGATTTCGGCCGTCTCGCGGTCGCGGATTTCGCCCACCATGATCTTGTCCGGATCCTGACGCAGGAAGGCACGCAGCGTGCGGGCGAAGTCAAGGCCGATATCCTTGTTCATCTGCACCTGAATGATGCCGTCCATCTGATATTCGATCGGATCCTCCGCCGTGAGGATGCGCACGTCCATCGTGTTCACTTCGTGCAGGAAGGAGTAGAGCGAAGTCGATTTGCCGGAACCGGTCGGCCCCGTCACGAGGAAGATGCCGTTCGGACGGCGGATGATCTTGTCCACCACCGCGAAATCGCGCTCCGAGAAGCCGAGGTCCTGCATCTTCACGAAGTTGCCGCTCTTCGCGAGAAGACGCAACGAGATGGATTCGCCCCACGCGCCCGGCATCGTGGAGACACGGATGTCGATATCCTCTCCGCCGATGCGGATGCCGATACGGCCGTCCATCGGCAGGCGCTTCTCGGCGATATCAAGGTTGGACATCACCTTGATACGCGAGATGATGGCGCTCTTGAGCCGGTTCAGCTGCGGCGGCACATCGACCTTATGGAGCATGCCGTCGATGCGGTAGCGGATGCGCAGTTCCGTCTCCTGCGGTTCGATGTGGATATCCGTCGCGCCCTGACGGTCAGCTTCGGCGATGATCCGGTTCACGAACTTGACGATGCTCGCCTCCTCGCCCTCGGCGCCCACGTCGATCTTCGAGATGGCGCCATCCATGTCATCGACCGAGTAGCGCCCGTCCTCGAGCATCTTCTCGACCGCCTCCGCGCCCACGCCGTAGAACTTCTTGACGGCCTTGTCGATCTCTTCGGCCGGGGCGAGCGCGATGTGGACGGGGCAGCCCGCCGCAAGGCGGAGACCGTCGGCGATGGCCGTATTGAACGGATCCGCCGCCGCCACGGTGAGTGAAGTGCCGTCAAAGCGGATCGGCAGCGCGTTGTACTGGTACACCGCCGAAGCCGGCAGTTTCGCGATCACGTCCGGACGCGGCTGGACCCTCTCGATCTCCACGTACTCGAGCCCCAGCACCCCGGCGATCTTCTCAAGGAAAACCGCTTCCTTTTCGCCACCAAACTTGAGGATGCCCTCAAGAAGCGACATCCCGGGATTCGCCGCCAGACCGTTCTCGATGCGCTCAAGCGCGGCATCCGAATAGATGCCCGTCGCCCGCAACAGCCCTTCTGCCAATGTCGAAATCTGTTTCATCATTCCAAATTATGCCGCCTTGTCGCTTCGCTGACGCCTCCACGCGCCCCTTTTATCGACTGACCTTCCCCTTCTACCCCAAACGCACTCAAAGGATCTCGCAGTGCGGAAGCGCACCGACGAGGGGTTTCGCATAGTCAAGGAACGCCTTCGTCACATCATGGCCATTCTTGGCGATGAACTTGTCCGGCAGGGAGCGGGTGTACTTCGCCGCCGCCTGCGCGGGCAGCGCCACATAGTCGGGCTTGTACGTGCGCCCCTTCGCACGCTGGATGCCGATTGTGCCCTTCACGGGAACCCTCTTCACGCCCTTCGCCGCATCAAGCGCCATCAAGACGGCGACGCCGCCCGCCTGGGCCGCCTCCATGAGATCGACCTCGCTCGCCACGCCCGGGAAGCTCCGCTGCAGATAGCCGAACGTGTCGGCGCGGACGCGCTTGATCGCCGCCTTCGCCTTCAGGTAGCCGGCGAGATAGTCGCCCAACGCGCCAGTGCCGGAAAGCTGGAGGTTGCCGTGCGAATCCTTCTCGCCGTTGGCGAACTTCTTGGCCAGAAGCTCGCCCTTCGCGTCGCGGATACCCTCGGAGACCGCCACCACGCAACGGCCGTATTTCTTCATCGTCGCCTGCACGTCCTTCACGAAGCCGTCCAGTGAGAACGGACGCTCCGGAAGGTAGATGAGATGCGGGCCGTCACCCTTGTTCTCGCGCGCCAGCGCGGACGCCGCCGTGAGGAAGCCGGCGTCACGCCCCATGATGATGTCGATCTTCACGCCGCCGAGCGCGCGGTTGTCGAGATCATCGCCCTTGAGCGCGCACGCGACGAAACGCGCCGCCGAGGCGAAGCCCGGCGTGTGGTCGCAGCTGCGGAGATCGTTGTCGATCGTCTTCGGGATGTGATAGACCACGAGCGGATAGCCGTCCTTCTCCGCCTCTTCGCCGACGATGCGCGCGGCGTCCGCCGAATCGTTGCCGCCGATATAGAAGAAGAAGCCAACATTCAGACGCTTGAACTCCTCGAAGATCTTCCGGCAGTCCTCCGCCGTCGGCTTCAGACGGCAGCTACCAAGCGCCGACGAGGGCGTCTGCGCGATCGCCGCAAGCTTCTGGGCGGAAACCTTCCGCAGGTCGATGTAATCGCGGCCGAGAATGCCCTGGATGCCGTGGCGCGCGCCGAGAATCCTGCCGATTTTAGCCCCCGCCTTCTTCGCTACAAGGACGGCGCCGACGAGCGAGCCGTTGATGACCATCGAAGGGCCGCCCGACTGGGCGATCACCATGTTCTTTGCTTTTCTTGCCATGTTTTTCCTTGTCTTTGTGTTGGAAGTTTAGAAGTTTAGATGTTTAGATGTGTAGAAGTTTAGAAGTTTAGATGTATAGATGTTTTGATGTGTAGATGTTTTGATGTATAGAATCTTCCTCCAAACCTCCAAACCTCTAAACTTCCAAACCTCCAAACCTAATATCCGCAGTTAAGAATCTCGTTCTCGAGTCCAAAAGTCGTGGCGATCAGCGCCGAACGGATCCACATGCCATTGCGCATCTGCCGCCAGTACATCGCGCGCGGATCGTGATCGCAGCAAGTGGCGATCTCATCGCGGCGCGGCAGCGGATGCATGATGATGCCGTCCGGCTTCAGCAGCGCCAGCTCCTCCGCCCCGAACTTGAAGCGCGAGGTATCGATCTTCGCGGACTCGCCCTTGGCGGAATCCCACTCATCCTGAATCCGCGTCATGTACACGGCGTCCGAGGCCGAGACGGCTTCGCGGAGGTCGTTCGAGACGTCATACGACACGTTCTTTTCGCGGAGGATGGCAAGGACATCTTCCGGCACCTGAAGTTCCTTCGGCGCGACGAACACCTGCCGGATGTTCTCAAAGTTGGTGAGCAGGTAGGAAAGGGAGCGGACGGTGCGGCCGCGCTGAAGATCGCCGCAGAAGGTGACGGTGCGGTTGCGGAGCCCCCCCTTGGTCTCGAAGGAACGGAGGAGCGTGTAGATGTCGAGAAGCGCCTGCGTGGGATGTTGGTCCTTGCCGGAACCGGCGTTGAGGATCGGGACCGGACGGTCGCTGTTGGAAAGCTCCCACGCCATCTTCTCGGCAAGCCCCTTCTCCGGCGTCCGCATGATGATCATGTCGAAATAGGAGGAGAACGTACGGATGGAATCCTCTTTCGACTCGCCCTTAAACTCCGAGGAGATCGCCGTGTCACGCACGGACCCTGTCGTGAGACCGAGAATCTGGCAGGCCGCAAGATGCGAGAGGAACGTGCGCGAACTCGGCTGAGAGAAATAGAGCATCGCACGCTTGTGCGGCAGAAACGACTTGAGGAACAGCGCGCCTTCCCGCGACTTCGAGATGAAGCGGATGCGGTTGGCGAGCGCCGCGAGCCGCTCCAGCAGAGATCGATCGAACTGCTGCGCAAAGAGCGTGTGGTACGGCATGCCTTCACCGCCGGGACGCTCCAGATACGGACGCTTCGCCTCTAACGGCAGCGACTCAAACTCACTCCACCCTATTTCCGTCAGCTTTGCCATCGTCATCTCTCCTTGTGGGCTGTAATTATACCAAAAAACCGAGCATCCGACATCCACGCGCGGCCTCGCGGTGGAACCATTCCCTAAAACCGCAATTCCGAAAGCGTCACGCGGCCGTCGTAAAGCGCCTTGCCGACGATCGCCGCCCGGAGGTTGGGCTTGCCGAGGGCAATGAGATTCTTCACGTCCTGGACGGACGACACGCCGCCGGAGGCCGTGATGTCGCAGGTCGGCGCCGCATCGCAGATTGCCGCCATCTGCGCGAGGTTCGGTCCGCCCAGCATCCCGTCCGTCGCGGTGTCGGTGTAGATGATCGTCTTCACGCCCATCGCCGCCACGGCATGGGCGAGATCCGTGGCGCGCGTCCCGGAGGTCTCCACCCAACCGCGCGTCTGCACAAGACCGTCCCGGGCGTCAATCCCCACGGCGATGCGGTCGCCGTAGATCTCCACGGAACTGGAGAGGAACTCGGGATCCTCTAGCGCCGCCGAACCGATGATGGCGCGCGTGGCGCCGGCATCCAACACCGCCGCCAGCGCCTCGGGCGTGCGAAGTCCGCCGCCCACCTCAACAGGACCGCCAAACGCTTTGATGATCTCGGCGATGACGGCGGCATGTTTGGGCGTACCGGCGAACGCGCCGTCGAGATCCACCACATGCAGCTCTTCGCCGCCCTGACGGCGCCAATCGGCCGCCTGCGCCGCGGGATCATCGCCATAGACGGTGACATCATCTTCGCGTCCCTGCCGGAGACGCACACATTTGCCACCTTTCAGATCGATTGCCGGAAGGATTATCATCTTAGATCTTGCCTTTCGAAGAGGGGACGCCTTTCTCGCGGGGATCCTTCGCCACGGCCTGACGGAGCGCGCGGGCGAAGGACTTGAACATCCCCTCGCACACATGATGCGCCTCATCGCCGTAGATCTCGCGAAGATGCACATTGAGCCGCCCTTCCACGGAAACCGCGCGGAAGAATTCTTCAATGAGCTTCACCTCGAAGTCACGCACCATCATGTGCTTCTTACCGGAGACCATCACCACGAACGGACGCCCGCCGAGATCAATGGACGTCTCGCAGAGCGCCTCGTCCATCGGGATGGAGGCGAAGCCATAGCGCACGATACCCTTGCGGTCGCCGAGCGCCTCGTTGAGCGCCCGACCGAACACGAGCCCGACATCCTCCACCGTGTGGTGGTAGTCCACGTCAAGATCGCCTGCGGCCTTCACCGTCAGGTCGATGAGCGCGTGCTTCTTCAGCAGCTCCAGCATGTGGTTGAAAAAGCCGATGCCCGTCTCGACCGTCCCCTTCCCGGAACCGTCAAGATTCAAGCTCACCGAGATCTTCGTTTCCTTAGTCTCCCGCTTAACCGTCGCTTTACGCATAACACAATCTCCTTAACGCCCGCAATTATACCACATTGTGTCTCATTGCGCGCATGCGTCTCAAAGGCAAAGTGCCACTTGACAGCGGCAATGCAGTAATGTATACTTCAAACTATACATTTCAAGGAGGCATCAGACATGGTTGCAACGACGCTCGACCTACGGTACAAGACTCACGACCTTTTGGCTTCGCTGGCAAGGGGCGTTGAAGTTATCGTTACCTACCGAGGCAAGAAAACCGGCAGGCTCGTGCCGTATCGGGAGGAGAAAGCGGCAACCATCAGCCATGTGCGCAACCATCCCTTCTTCGCGTCGGCTACGGATGCCGCGACGAGCGTGGAAGACGTGATGGACAGATTGCGCGGAGGGCGTTTCAATGATATTTGACACCGATGTGTTCATCTGGATCCAGCGAGGTTCGGTACGGGCCGCCGACATGATAGAGCGGCATCAAAACCGTTTCATCTCGGTACAGACATACATGGAATTGATGCAGGGGGCGCAGAATACGGCACAGCAGGCGGTGACAAGACGCTTTCTCAGGGATTTCAACGTGCAGACCCTGCCGCTTTCCGCCGAAATCGGCAACAGAGCCATGTCGCTCGTGGAGCAATATGCGCTGTCGCACAACATGCGCTCAGGAGACGCCTTGATAGCCGCAACCGCGCTCGAATCGGCCCTACCGCTTTGTACGGCAAACATCAAGCACTACCGGCAGATTCCGCTGCTCGAGGTCGTGAAGCTAACGCCTTAATTGCGGACTGATGCTACACTGACATTCTCCGTTAGCGCCAAGACCTCAAGACGTCGGCAGCGTTGTATGTTGCCTGCGCGATATCTTTTGCACCGGCTTCCTCGAACGTAAACCATCCGTCAAAGCCTTCTTCCAGCAAGGCACGAACTATCTTCTCGTTCGGAATGACCCCCCGCCCGAGCGGCGCGTAGCCGCGCGGTGCGTCACGAGGTCTATCCTTCAGATGAACATGTCGAATCCGTCTGCGGAACAGACGAAACGCCTCCAGGATATCATCGCCCTGGCCATTCCCTGCATGGAACAGATTCCCCGTGTCAATCGTGAAGCCGAGTGACGGAATAGCATCAAAAAGCTGCCTCAAGTAACAGATCCTGGAACACGGGTTAGTCGCGGATCCAAAGGATTCGATATTGACTCGGAATCCTTCATGTTCAGCCAACTGCGTAAACTCCGCGAGACCGCTCTTAATGCCATCCATAGCCTCGCCGCGATTCATCCCGGCCGGAAAATTGTCCGGCAGAACCATCAACTGGGGCGCACGACATCTTTTGGCGGCCTTCAAAAACTCATCCGACTCTCTTTTCCCTCGGTTGGGATCAAGGAAGTGGATGCTTCCATACATGCTGATGAGTCGCATTCCTGCATCAGAAAGTCGATGTACCCTTTCCTCTTCAACATATTCGGCATCCAGCCCCCGTATCCCATGGGCCAACATCTCATGGGCAATCGTCTCCTCGGTCACTCCGCGATACTTTGCCGCCCACTTGATATAGACCGAAAACTCGGCAAGATTCAATTCGGACGAGTTCACCTCCAGTCCGCGACATCCCGAAAGGAATCCCGCAGAAAGGAGAGAACCGACAAACTCTCTTCGTTTTGTCATTCGGCTCTTTCAAAATACGGCAGCCGTGACAACGGCGTCGCTACCTCGATAGACTTCGGTCCAATACAGCGTGTTCCATCATCGGCGATCCATTCGCCTTCAGGAATCTCAACCGTGCGGGAAAGGCCACCCTTCCAGACCTGCGGCGCAACGATCATGTCCTCGCCCATTACGAACTGATCACCGATGCGACCATAGCCTTTCCCAGGGAATGCATAGTCCATTGACCGCAGCATAGGCTCTCCCGTACGCCCACATTCCGAGGCCAACGCGACAAATCTCTGCGCAAACCTCTGCCGCAGGGCGACAGTCCGGCGCACGATCTCCTGATGGCCCGGCGACAGCAGACGCCACGGCGAAGCCGAGAACTGCATCTGTCCACAGAGCGCATGGACCTGTGCGGATCGAACAAACAGCTCGGGGTCAAAACTGGCTCCTGGCAGGAACGAATGCCATTCGCCGCCGCCGATCATGTCAGGGCAGACAAACGAATGGCCGAGCAGTCCTGCGGCAATCATCGACGGTATCAGGGCACGAAGATCCTTCCATGTATGATTTTTATCATGCAGACGTTCGACAATCGGCTGTCCGCCGAGCTTCCACGCATGTCGGTATTCACAGACCGGATACTGAAGCGCGAACGCGGCAAATCCGTTTGCCTGATCGCCGCCTGGAATTTTTTCGTACGACCTGTAGCCACTGGTGTAATAGGGAAGCGCGCCGCCATCAAGCTTGAAACCGTCCACACCATAATCTGCCACAAGACGGTCGAGTTGTTCTTTAAACCATGCCCGGCCGTGCGGATGCGTAAAGTCGAGCAGGGCCGAGCGCCCGTTCCACCACTTGACGACGGCAGGGGACTTTCCATCGGCTTCGAGCAGAAGTCCGCCCACGACTTTCAGCCGTTCGCCGAAAGGATCGACGCCCGTTGTCAGCAGACGGTAGGCTGAGGTGTCCAGCCCGATCCAAGGACATATCCAAAGAATGACCTTGAATCCAAGGCCATGCAGTTTCGCGACCATTCCCTGCGGATCCGAGAAACGGCGACGGTCGAAATCCCAGTCGCCGTAGGCCGTCTGCCATGTGTCGTCAATCATCAGCACACCTGGCGGAAGGCCGTGATCAAGCATCGACTGCGCATAGGAGAGAACAGCGCGCTCATTCTGATTGTAGGTCAGTTCGATCCATGTATTGTACTGCGGTGCAGAGAAAAATAGCGCCTCTGGGCACTTTCCACTCGGAGGAAAGAATCGACTTGACGCCTTGCGAAACGCCGAGCGAAGACCATCCCCCGCTTCTTCAACGACGATATCGGCATCGGCCGTCACACTGATCAGACCGCCGGAAATGATAAATCCTGCCTGCCTGTCGCACCAGATCAATCTACCGCGGTTCGACAGCAGTAGGGATGCGTACTGATTCGCCCATCCGTTGACGCGCAAGTCGATGGCTATCTCTGTTTTCTCCGTAAATGGCATTTCAGGGCCGAAATAGGTCGCGATGCCATACCACTCCTCGGCGGGAAGCATACGGACATTTTTCGTCGTAGCAGATGCTACGGTTGCGAGAAGCAGCGCAAAAAGAGAGTAGCCAAACTTCATTTCACCTCCAGGACAAACATCTGAAATCGCTTGAGCGCAACCGCGTACCCGTCCTCGTCTTTAGTGCACGACGGGCCAGCAAGCGTTGCTGCGGCCTTCAAGCCCGGCGGCAACCGGAATCGCTTTACACCATCATGTTGAGCGAGAATATAGAAAAGCCCCGATCCGAATCCGGAGATATCCCCCGTCTCCAAAAGAGGCGCGAAACCAGCTTCGCGGGCGAGATTGCGGAGAAATGTTTCCGGCACCTGCCCCGGATTGGCGATATGCACTTCCGTGCAATCGTCTGTCCGTCGAACCGATACGGCGGGGATATCGGATTCGCTGTAACAGGCAAGCGGCTTCCATCCGGTCGGAATCCACGCCGGAGGGAACACGATTCCATCCGCATAGTACGGATACCAGGCCGTGAACAAACCGGAAACGCCGTGCATCAGCGGATCGTCACACATACCATCGGAAACAATCCAGCGGCCCGGTTCAGCCGACCGGCAAGAGAGTCCAAGATCAGCGTCGATCTTCGCCCCGTCAAGTGCATAGACGCCAGGACGTCCGAACCAGACCAGAACACGTCCGTCTTTCGCAAAACGTCGCCGAAGCTCCTGATACTGTCCAAAAACCACCGTCGAAAGATCGGTGAACAGGACAACTTTCGGCAACCGTGCGTCCTTGTCCGCAAGAAGATCATCCACAAGATACTGATCGTACGGTACACCGGAATGAGCCAAGGCAATGCGCGGCATTTCGCGTGCGGCGTAGGCCAGCATATGACCATAGCCCTGGGAACGATGATCCATGAACCGTTCGCCAGACACAACCGCAATTCTTTCGTCTAGGAACGGCATAGGACGGGCGTGATCGGCAATGCCGTTGGCAATCTTCCAGGTCTCCTGCGCGGCGGCTGTATTGAACCAGCCGCCATCCATGTCATAGGCATGGTAGGTGCCACCCTGTGTCAGCGCATGGCACACATAATGGAGAACCTTGTTCCTGAATGTCGCAGCCGTGTGGTTCGTCTTCCACAGATCACTGCCCCAGAAGCCCCAGTTTCCGACCTCGCCTGACCGAAGGTCGAGCTCGGAGACAAACAGTTTTCCGTTTCGGACAAGCGAGCCATTGTAAACCGCCGAAACTACAGGATCAGACGGCTCGCGAACATAGCTTGGAACAACAGCGAAGAAGTCGAAGTCTGGTGATTCCATCAGTTTCTTCGCGCATGTCTGCGCGAAGAGCGCCGCCCCGGCCAAGCCCGTGTTCGGCGAGTAGCTGCCGACCAGGATCCGTCGGCCCGTCGCCCGCTTGACCGCACGTGCGAATTTCAAGCGCATCCTCGCAGCCGCTTGGACATAAAATGCACGCCATTCGCTTTCAGGCGTGTTGACATGCTCGCCAAAATCAACGCGGTCGCGAACACGAAACGCAGCCGTTGACGGCACGGGCACCGGCTCCTCGCCACGCTCTTTGCGATAGGCATCAAAACCTCGCTGGGAAGCGACGGAGTAGTCGGCCGACTCTCGACGCGGCAAGGCGGAATTGTCGAAGAGATCAAGCCACTGGCCATCCGTTCCCCCGTTGACATAGACGCCAATGACCGCCTTTGATTCTGGCCATTTCTCGATTTCGGCAAACAGCCGTTCAATTGCGGACGACACCTCGTCGGAATACAATTCCGATGTATATGACGGAACGGCAAATGCATTGCGGGCGGGATCGTCCTTTGGTGTTTCGGCAAAGGCACATATTCGTCCGTGCGTGAAAAGCCCATAACGACCCGATTCGCACCGGAAGACCTCGTCTGGATG
>Ga0310786_10010032_pt1 | contig 11939 bp, 10 predicted proteins | sample AusTroGonzalo_MG_FD_203881 | JGI IMG/M metagenome (GOLD analysis project Ga0310786, IMG submission 203881) | Bovine rumen microbial communities from tropical cattle in Woodstock, Queensland, Australia - Gonzalo_03 (v2) (version 2) | ecosystem: Host-associated > Mammals > Digestive system >... | reverse complement strand
CGCACATGCCAGCACCCATTTTTGCCGTCACGAACACTACGCTGGTCAAGGCGAGGATGATGATGTGTCCTGCCATGATGTTGGCAAAGAGACGGACGGTCAGCGAGAACGGTTTGGTGAACACACCGATGAACTCGATGGTCGGCATGATGGGGAGTGGTGCCTTCAGGAAAACGGGCACATCAGGCCAGAAAATGCTCTTGTAGTAACCCTTGGGCGCAAAGAAATTGATGGCGATGAAGGCTGTGACTGCACATGTCAATGTCACAGCGATGTTGCCTGTCAGGTTTGCACCTCCTGGGAAGACGGGGATGAGCCCTAACAGGTTGCTTGTTAGGATGAAGAGGAACACCGTCATCAGATAGGGCGAGAACTTCTCATACCCATGTCCGATACTTTCCTTCGCCACATCCTTGTCAATGAAATCCACCACAGCTTCCATCATCCCCACAAATCCTCCTGGCGCCTTCTTCGCACCGTTCTTTTTGTACCATCGCGCCAAACCTAAGACCACAGAACACAGCAGAATGCACACAATGAAGAGTTCCAGCACATTCTTGGTGATGCTGATGTCAAACGGACGCTCTCCTGCCTCATTCACGATCTTTCCCTCGTGATCTCCCGCTTCTGCGATACGGTAACCCTTGTAGGTGGCCCCATGTTCCAGCTTGTCCGACATGAATACATCCACACCTTGCTCTCCAATAAGAATGCAGGGTAGGGGAATGGTTGCTCCTTTTGCGATGTGCCACTCATAGCTGTCGCCCAAATGTTCAAAGATGATTTTGGACACATTCAGCTCCTCCTCTGCCCTGATGGGGGCAGCGAAGCCGAGTACACATATTATATATATAAGAAACCTTTTGGTCATGTGTCTATCTTTATGAGTTGCCCGGCGCATTGACTGGCTCGCATACTACGGATATTTCATCGTTCTCAATTCTCACCACACCAGCACCACAGGCCATTTCCTCACTCTCTGTATGGATGCTGCCCTCCTTCAGTTCTGCAATCATGGGTGCATGCCCAGGCAAGAACTCCATGAGTCCTGTTGCAGAAGGGAATTGAAAGCGTTTCACCTCTCCCTCATACGTTGTTCCTGTAGGTGTGATGATTTGTAGATGCATCTTTCTTTATGCTTTTGCTTGTTCTTTCAGTTTCCTTGCTTTCTCAAACGCCTCTTCGATGGTGCCGACATTGAGGAATGCCTGTTCGGGTAGGTCGTCGCACTCGCCATCGAGAATCATCTTGAAGCCCTTGATGGTGTCTTCGATGCTGACCATGACGCCTGGCAGACCCGTGAACTGTTGTGCTACAGCGAAGGGTTGTGACAGGAAACGTTGTACGCGTCGGGCACGATTCACCGTCGTCTTGTCCTCATCTGAGAGCTCCTCCATACCAAGGATGCTGATGATGTCCTGCAATTCCTTATTGCGTTGCAGAATTTGCTTTACTCGCTGTGCAGTCTGGTAGTGTTCTTCACCCACTACGTTCGGGTCGAGGATGCGTGAGGTGGAATCCAATGGGTCAACTGCAGGATAGATACCCAACTCCGCAATCTTACGGTTCAGCACAGTTGTGGCATCCAAGTGTGAGAAAGTGGTGGCTGGGGCTGGGTCGGTCAAGTCGTCGGCTGGCACATACACCGCCTGTACAGACGTGATGGAACCGTTCTTCGTCGAGGTGATGCGTTCCTGCATCTGTCCCATCTCACTTGCCAACGTCGGTTGATAACCTACTGCTGAAGGCATACGTCCCAACAGTGCCGACACCTCAGAACCTGCTTGTGTGAAACGGAAGATGTTGTCGATGAACAGCAGGATGTCGCCACCTTTGCCGCTACTCACACCATCGCGGAATGACTCTGCAATGGTCAGTCCAGACAATGCCACACTGGCACGTGCACCTGGAGGCTCGTTCATTTGTCCAAACACAAGGCTCACCTGACTCTTCTTCAGTTCCTCCTTGTCGATGAGGCTCAAGTCCCATTTCCCTTCTTCCATCGCCTCTTTGAACTTCTCGCCATAGCGGATGACACCGCTCTCAATCATCTCTCGCAAGAGGTCATTACCCTCTCTCGTACGTTCTCCCACACCTGTAAAAACAGAGAAACCGTTGTTTTTCTTTGCCACATTGTTGATGAGCTCCTGAATGAGCACCGTCTTGCCCACACCTGCACCACCAAAGAGTCCAATCTTACCACCTTTGGCATAAGGTTCGATCAGGTCGATGACCTTGATACCTGTATAAAGCACCTCCTGTGCTGGTGACAGTTCTTCAAACTTGGGAGCTTCACGATGGATGGGCAGTGCACCCTCACGGCTCATCTCCTCCATGCCGTCAATGGCATCGCCACTTACGTTCATCAGTCGTCCCTTCACCTGATCACCTATAGGCATCGTGATGGGGCGTCCTAATGCCACCACCTCCATGCCGCGTTTGAGTCCGTCTGTCGATTCCATCGCCACACATCTCACCGTGTTCTCACCCAAATGCTGTTGCACCTCCACTACCATTCTGCGTCCTTGTACACGTTCGATGGTCAGTGCATCATGAATGCGTGGCAACTTCTCTGCAGAGAACTGTACATCCACTACAGGACCGATGATCTGCGATATTTTTCCTTTGATTTGTTCCATTGTACGATAGGTTGATGGTGCAAAATTGCAAAAAAATATTGAAACAACATCATCTAACCCTAAAAAAAATGATGAAATATGGAAACTTTCGCAAATTATTCCTACCTTTACATCTAAATAGTAAATCGTAATTTGTCAAATAGTAAATAAAATGGCTTTAATCAAGACAGTGTGTGGCTTGACTCCGAAGTGGGGTGAGGGCTGCTATTTTAGTGAGAATGCCACTATTGTGGGCGATGTGCAGATGGGTGACCAATGTACGGTATGGTTCAATGCTGTGGTACGTGGTGATGTGAATTACATCAAGATAGGTAATCGTGTGAACATTCAGGATGGCTCTTGCCTGCATACATTATATAAAAAGGCAGCCATAGAGATTGGGGATGATGTGACCATCGGACACAATGTGACCCTGCATGGTTGCATCGTGAAAAGTGGGGCACTGATTGGAATGGGTGCGACGGTGCTCGATGATGCCGTCATTGGCGAAGGTGCCATTATTGCTGCTGGTGCCTTGGTGCTGAAAGGTACGCAGGTGGGTGATGGTGAAATGTGGGGTGGGGTACCTGCCAAGTTCATCAAGAAGGTGGATCCAGAACAGGCAAAAGAACTGAACATCGGCATAGCGAAACACTACATCATGTATGCCGACTGGTATAAGGAGGATTGAAGAATCAAGAATTGAGATGCCAGAGATTAGGGCGTTAACCAGATTTTCTTGGTTGTGCCATCTTTCTTCTCGATATAGATGCCGGGTTGTGTAGGTTGCTCTATCTGAACACCATCTAATGTATAATATGTGACAGAAGAAGAGGTGCTGTTAGCTACATCCTTGATGTCCATTGCCTCTGACCCTCCCATAAATTGGAAGGAAATAAGTCCATTGCTTTCTCGAATGTCAGTGATGGGCTTATTCATGTATTTGGTGCCACCGATATTTCTGTTGAAAAGTTCTCCTCCGCATGAAGCGTGAGATTCGTTGGTGAGTTCGGTCACATACCTGTTGCCAGGAAAAAGATGGGAACGGTATTGGTCTGCAGTGACGCTATAAGTGCTGCCAGTAAAAGTTCCATAGTTGTTTCCTGCGGGGATGATGCTCATGCGCTGATGTTTCTTGACGGTGTTGACCGTGTTGGTGACCCATATGTCTCTGTAGTAATCTACATGGGTGACGAGCAGTCCGTGCATGCCCGTGTAATAATTGACATATTGATACCACCCCGTTGGTTGGCGATTCTCAAGAATGAAGTATTCGTTGCGGTTGCCATCGTTATAGATGACATATGCCACAGGTTCATCGTTGAGGCAGGGCATGTCGGTGATGGTGGTTGGTTCGTCCAGCTCTATCAGATTGAGCCATCCTGCAAACCACCGTTCGTAGGCTGTGAATCCTGCAGGAATTTCACCATGTCCCATGGGGCCGTTGTTGTTGCCAGATGCCATGATGTCCCAATGCTGCATGCCGAAGCCACCAGTGTATTTGACGTCGTAGAAGTCTGGCAGTCCCAAACAATGAGTGAACTCGTGACATGCCGCCCCGATGCCATCCATCTTGCTGCCACTTGTTCCTCTCAGTTCACAACTCATCGCATAGGTGTCGATGATCTGCCCGCCAAGTCTAATGGCGCCTTCTCCATCTCCACTTCTCTTTGCGAGGGTCAGTGATGACTCGTGAGGCCAAATAGCGTTTTTAGAGGCTCCAGCATGCTCTCCATATCCAGCATAGATAATGACGACTTGATCCACCTCCTTGTCTCCATCCCAATCATAATCAGCCCAGTTGATGTCATATTTTTGGTTGGCCAATCTGCATGCTTCGGCGGCCAATATTCCTACGTACTTGTCGTTGCTGTTTTTGTCGTTCGCGCCGTAGTAAGTATAGCTCTGACTAACTTTTATAGGACCGAACACGTCAAACGTCAGATCGAACTGTCCATAGGATTGGTCGTAGAAATAGTCATGCACCGACCCTTCATGGTCATCTTCGTTATAGCCCTTTTGATTAAATCTCTTATCGAACTTTTCACGTGTATTGGCGCTTTTCATCGCTTTGTCTGGAAATTCCACCAGAAGTACGATGCCTTTCTTCTGACCTGAATAAGTGGTTGGATAGCCAAATGCCTGTCGGGTCTTGTTTTGTGCGGCACGTTGTTGGCGTCGCAGGTTCAGACGGGTGCTCCTTTCGCTCCATATCTGATTGATGGAATCTTTCAGTTCTGGTGCCAGTCGCCAATCCCCATTCTCTTCCTCCACTACGGGTACACCATCCAATGTGGCATAGAAATGGCAGCACTCATCACCATATAAGGTGATAGTAAGCACTGTCCCATCGCTGTTCGTCACAGTGAAGGGGCTTCGGTTGGCAGGGATGCTCCACGCAGTTTCCACTACAAACAACCATAAAATCAGATGTAAAAGATGTCGTGCCATAAGAAAAACGGCACAAAGGTATAAAAAAATCCGAACATCTCATTTCTAACTCCTATTTTTTCTTTATCTTTGCATTATCAAAACATGAAATGGACTATGAAAATGAAGTTTCTGACAACCTCTTTTCTGTGGATTCTTGCTATTTTGGCAAGTGCCAACGATGGTGTGTATTATGTGAGTGGCAACCAAATCGTTCCCCTTCGGGAAACTGATGTGGCTGTGACAAAGGAAGTATTGACCATCACTATTGGTGACGATGAGTTTGCCCGTGTGGATGTGCAGTACGAGTTTACCAACCGAGGAAAGGCAAAGAGTATGGATGTGGGTTTTGAGGCTACAGGCCCATACGATCCTGCTGGTGAAAGCCGATTCAACAAGGCAGGAAAGCACCCGCACATCTTTGATTTTACTGTGGAGATGAATGGACAGGAATTGCCTATTCGTAACTATGTCATCAGAGAAAGTTCGGAAGAGGAGGCTGCCGACTTCGTTCCACTGGATTTGAACGTGTGGAGGGAACCGACGGCAGAGGAAGATTACCTTGGAAACTTGGTGAATAGGAAGGATCCGGACGAGATTGTCAATTACGCTTATGCCTATTGCTTCAAAGCCAACTTCAAGGAGGGCAAGAATGTCGTACACCACACCTATCGTTATCGCATGTCGAGTGCTGTCTATCAGAGTTTCAGCGTGCCATATTGGTTGAAGCCTGCCATGCGTTGGGCTAATCATCAGATCGATGACTTCACGCTGCGCATCAAGGTGGATAAGACAGCCAAGCAGTTCTGCATAGAGAACGACGATATGTGGAAGGCGGCTCAGTGGAGAGTGGCGGAAGGAGCAGGTAAGGTGCATACCTTAAAAAATGAATGGACTGAATACTATGAGTTTTCGTTGAGGAACGGTGTCGTGGAGTGGCATGCCAAGAATTTCCGTCCTACGTCGGATTTCACCATCACTTCTCCTGAGAATCTTCTCTTCTATCGTGATGGCGATAATAGCATGAAGTTAGGACGTTACTACGACCGTTCCCTCACCTATCTTCTGCCGTTTGAGATGATGCAAGAGACGGATGATGGGGCTCGATTCCTGTATGATGGCACGACGGACGGCATTCCCAATAAGCGCATTTTGCGCAACCTGCCCTATGCCCATCGTGGTTATGTGTTCAAAGACCAAAAGTTGGCCGCTTATTTCAAGTCGCTTTGGTGGTATATGCCAGACCCGAACTGGCAGCAGGACACTTCTGACTTCACGGAAGAGGAGTGGAAACTGATTCGTGAGGCAAAAGAAGAGTAAAAGTAAGAGATTCAAATAACAGAGATTATCAACACTCAAAACTAATTCTAATATGAAAAAAATCTTTTCTGTATGTATGCTGATGCTGCTTTCCGTTACGATGGTGTTTGCGGCAAAGGCCAACAAGTCGGTCAGCATCAAAGTGAATGGGGTGAACCGTTCTTATTGGCTCTATGTGCCTGATAAGGTGACAGAAAATGCGCCATTGGTGCTTTCTTTGCATGGAACAGGCGGTAGTATGAACGACAAAGCCCCAATGAGGACATCTGTTGCAGATACAGAGGGCTTCATCGTGGTGTATCCAAATGGCTCGAACATTTATTTCCCTGTATTTGGCGGTACGTTGCCAGGCTGGCACTCGACGGGTGATGCCGAAAGTGAATCTGATGTGGAATTTTTCAAGGCTATCATTGATGATGTGGCCAAGAATTATTCTATTGACCGCAACCGCATCTATTGCTGTGGATTCTCCAATGGTGGTATGATGACGTACTCACAGACTAATACGAGTGCGGACATATTTGCAGCCTTTGCTTCTATCAGTGGTTTCCAGTTGAATGAGTTCCACTTGCACCACACAGGTGTGCGTCCCGTTCCTTTCCTGCATATTCATGGTAAGAACGACAACTTTGTTGATATTGCTCGTATGCCGACCATCGTGGATGAAATGGTGGCACGTCTTGGTGCTAACCCTGTGCCTGTAGTGACAAAAGTGGCAGGAAAATACACCAAGAGTGTGTACGAGGCTGGTGAAGGCAGTTTCCCATATATATATTATGTGATTGATGGTATGGGTCACAATGACTACACCGCCAATACAGAGGATGGCAATTCTGCCAAGACGATGTGGAACTTCATGAAGCAATACACGCTGGATTCTCCATGTGACGCTACTTTGAAATGGCGTCCCAATGTGGAAGCAGAGGGCTTCGAACCTTCTAAACATGGATGGGTTATCACTGCAAAGGGAATGGTGTTTGGCGATGATCCTAACAGTACTTCTAAAAACATTCAGAATGTGTACCATGCCTTCCAATTGGCAAAGGGCAACTATAAGCTTTGTTTCAAGTCTCAGAGTGAAGAAGAGGGCACAATCACTGTGACCATCAAGAAATATACAGGCAACAAAGCTGAAGTCATGAACCAGACAGTGAAGACTGGTGGGGACGCCACGATGGTGTTTGCATCAGAAGATGAGTTTGCAGAATGTCGATTCAAATTAACCAGCACGGTCAATGTGAAGATCACAGATTTGGCGCTCTATTCTGCTACTGACGAGGAGATGCTGCATGTTTCTGCTCCACAAGCATCTGATACGGAGAATGCCGTGTACTACAGCGTTTCGGGTATTCCTTCTCCTCAGCCTCAGAAGGGTGTAAACATTGTTCAGATGGGCTCCAATCCTTCCAGAACGATCTTTGTGAAGTAAGGAACGAAATACATAAAAGTTGGTGCAGGAAAATTTATTTTACAAAAAAAGTTTTCCTGCATTAACTTTTTTACTTTTAAAGGGTCTATACCAACAAATAGCGTAGAAGAAAAAGGTCATGGGACTGTTCAAGATAGGACGGAAAGACGATGATATGCCGACGTTTGAAGCCGTGCTGAAGCAGTACGAACGCCCTGTTTATTGGCACATCCGACGTATGGTGGTCAGTCATGAAGACGCGCAGGACGTGATGCAGGAGACCTTCATTCGCGTGTATCAAGGCTTGGACAAGCTCAGGAAGAAGGAGATGTTGAAAGTTTGGGTATATCGGATTGCCACGAATGAAAGCATTCGTCATTTGGCCAAGATGCGGGAACGGACAGTCTCAGAGTTGAGTGAAGATGATGTGCTGGTGAAACGGTTGGAAGCCTCGGAGCATGTGGATTGGGAAGATGTGGAAGGAGTCCGTCTGCAAAAGGCGATTCTCCAATTGAGTCAACAAGAGCGCACTGTGTTCAATATGCGCTACTACGATGAGATGAGTTATGAGGAAATAAGTCAGGTGACGGGCACCACAGTGTCAACACTGAAAGTGGCTTTTCACCATGCAAAAGAGAAAATAAAAAAAGAATTATTCAAATAGGAAGACATGGAAGAGTTTTTGAACAACAACGACAAGCGGATGCCCTACACCGTGCCTGAGGGTTTCTTTGAGGAAATGCACCAGCACTTGATGGCGACCGCTCCCAAATCTCAGCTCTTGGTACCTCATCACCAAGTGTCCAAGCGGCTGTGGATGTCGGTGGCAGCAGCCGTACTGCTTCTGATAGGCGTGTCATTCTATGCCCTGATGGGAACAGAGAAAGTAGAATCGCCTCTGTTAGCAGATCAGTCAGAGGGAATTGAAAACTATATGACAGATGATGCCCTTGACGAGTGGATCGCCATTTACGAAGATAAAGAAAACACTATATTATAACTTTAAAATACACTCACGATGATGAAAAAATTACTTTCAATGGCAGTGGCATTCCTCCTGGTGGCAGGAAGCACACTGATGGCTCAGCCCAAACATCCAGGCAAGCCTCAAAAAATGACAGAGGAGCAGTTGTCTCAGCAGGTGGCAACACGAATGGCTCAGCGTTTGGAGCTGGATGCTGGCAAAACCGCTAAGTTTGTGCCCATTTATGTGGATTACCGCAAGGAACTCAAGCAGGTATGGGAAAAATACGCGAAGCCTTTCCCTCCAAAGGGAAAACCGGCAGCCCAACCTCAGCGTCCTTCCGATAAGGAATTGGAGCAGATGACTGCAAACCGTTTTGCCCGTAGCCGCGCTACGATTGATGTAGAAGAGGCCTACTACAAGCGTTTCCTCACGGTTCTCACCCAGCAGCAATACGAAAAGATGCAGCAATTGGAAAGAATGCATTTGCAGCGGATGAAGAATGAGAAGATGCGTCGCCAGCAGCAAAGAAAGCCTCAGTGTTTCCGTTTCCCTCCCAAAGGAAAGGATAATGAGGCAAAGCAGCGTAAGGCACCTGTGGCATCAGAAAATGTGACTACAGACATCAAGCCTGTGGAGCAGCAGAGCAAGAAAAATGATCGCTGGGTGTCGATGAACGGAACACCTGTTGAAGGAACTCCAACGACATCTGGATACTATATTAATCAAGGCAAGGTTGTCCGAATCAGCCAATAACTTTTACAGAGAAGAACAACACAATTAAGCACGACGAAAGATCTGATTTCTTTTACGTTATTGAATAAGAGTGATTGGAGGGAGAGATTCGCAGTGATGCGAGTCTCTTCTTTTTTGTTTTTTGTTGCATTTCTGCAAGTTATGACGTGCCTTGTCTTCAGTATGTAACCTAACGAAAGGGAAAAGAAACATGAGGACAACCTTTGTTGGGGATTTCTGCGTAACTTTGCAGTCGAAATCCGCATGTATGCTCTTTGAGCATCATGGGTCTGAGTATAACTTCTGGGCAAATACCAAAACGAAACAAAACCTAACTTATGAAACGTATCTTTTACTTGATGCTTGTATTCCTGTGTCTGACGGTTAGTGTTCGGGCACAGAAACTCCGTTTTAGCCAGCCACATGGTTTTTATGATGCTGCATTTACTACCGAAATTCTTTGTGACACGTTGTTACCCGAGGGGGCTTCGATCCGCTATACCCTCGATGGTAGTGAACCGACCTTGAGCAGTCAGGCATATACCGAGCCAATCTCTGTCAGCGGTAATACCATTGTGCGTGCTGTGGCATTGACAGAAACTGAGCAAATCACGAAAGTAACCTCTGCTACTTACCTTTTTCTCGACGATGTGTTGAAGCAAACAGATACTCCTGAGGGCTATCCGACCGAATGGGGTAGCTACACCGATATTTGGGGAACGGCCATCGCTGACTATGGGATGGATCCTGAGATGACTTCTGATCCTGTACTGGCAGAAAAAATTCGAGAAGGATTTCTTTCGTTACCCGTGTTGAGCATCGTGACGGACAAAGACAACCTCTTCAATCATGATCCAGACCCTGAAACGGGTGGTATCTACATTTTCACAGGACCTCCAGTAGGTGATAATACTGGTCATGGCTGGACACGCTTTGCCAATGTGGAACTTTTTGGAGGAACACGTATTGATGAGGACGGAAACGAAGTGCCTCACGATATGCATGTTAGTTGTGGACTCCGTTTGCATGGCGGTCATGGACGTCTGGCAGAGAAAAATCCAAAACATTCTTTCCGTCTCGTCTTCAAGGAGAAGTATGGCAAAAAGAATCTCAAATATCCTCTTTTTGGAGAAGAGGAACCCCATAAGTTCGACCAGCTCGTGCTGCGTTGTCATTTCGGAAATTCGTGGCAGCATTGGATGGAATCGAATCGTGGAAAAGCACAGTATACCCGCGATGTGTGGGCACGTAGAATGCAGCGCAAGATGGGTTGGACAAGCGTCAATGCCCTCTATGTGCACGTGTTCCTCAATGGCATGTACTGGGGACTTTATAACATTGCCGAGCGCGTGGACGAGCAATTTGGCCAAGACCATCTTGGAGGTGCGAAAGGGGATGTCGATGTGATTAAGATTGAAGAAGACGGAGGCAATCATCTTGAAGCAGCTGAGGGTGATATGGAAGCGTGGGAACTGATGGTGCAAACAGCCCAACAAGCTGCGGATGATACCTATTACTACCAGTTGCAGGGCAAGGATGCCAATGGTAATCCAGACCCAGAATTGGAACCTTTGCTTGACATTGATGCTTTTATTGACTATATGCTTATTAACCAGTATGGCGGCAATACAGACTGGGACCATCATAACTGGTATGCTATTCGTTGCAAGGGTGCAGATAGCGAAGGCTTCCGTTTCCTCTGTTGGGACTCCGAACTCATTCTTGACAACCCTAATGAGAATGTTCTCGGCAAAAATAATGGCAGTCAATACCCCACAGGTATTTTCCAGAACCTGCTCAAAAACGAAAAGTTTGCCCGTCGTTACTTGCGTCGTGCCAAGGTGGTACTGGCTGAAGATGGGGTGCTGGGGGCAGAAAGTGCTGTAGCCGTGTTCGATAGCCTCTATAACACCATTGCCCTTGCTCTCTACGATGAGGCTGCCCGTTGGGGCGATTATCGTCGAGATGTGCATCCATACACTACCCAGGGAAAGCTTTATACGGTGGATGAAACCTATCAGAAAGAACGTAATAGACTTCTTACTCAATATTTCCCTGGACGTTCTGAGCGTGTGCTCAATAGTATTGTGAGTCTTGTCAATGTGGATGAATTTGAAGCACCCGATGAATGGATAGAACTGGCATCGTCCATGTTCCATGAATGGGATGGTGTGGATGCCGATGCACAACCGCTTGACAAGGAGGTGAAGGTGGATTGGAATATGAATCGTAATGCTTCTGGAGGCAGTGCGGTCGTAGGCTTTGTCAGTGTTGACCATAACCAGTATGCTGACATCAGTCAATATGAGAAATTGGTGTTGCGCGGTTCGGGGTCAGGCTTGCGTATCCTAGCCAACCGTCTCGTTCCTCATGGCGCTTGGAAGCAGATTGTGGTGTCTTTCAACGACAGAGATCCTTATTGGGATGCGCAGGTGGGTGCGATTGTGATTCCGCTTGAAGAGTT
>Ga0310786_10010031_pt1 | contig 11941 bp, 12 predicted proteins | sample AusTroGonzalo_MG_FD_203881 | JGI IMG/M metagenome (GOLD analysis project Ga0310786, IMG submission 203881) | Bovine rumen microbial communities from tropical cattle in Woodstock, Queensland, Australia - Gonzalo_03 (v2) (version 2) | ecosystem: Host-associated > Mammals > Digestive system >... | reverse complement strand
TCTTGTATGTGCCGATGATGTACCTTGAGCTACTGCCTTCAGTACGTCTTTGCTTAGAACCATACGCATTCTTGAAAGGACCGATAATGGCGCGTCCTGTCTCCGTCAAAACAACCTCTTCGAATGGTGCGTCAATCTCGTACAAGTTTTTCAGTGTCGTTGCATCATCTGTATGGGTAAGCAAAGAATTTGTAAGGGTAGGATTTGGAGCTTCTGAGCCACCATCATCGCTGCTACATGCTGCAAATGTCAATCCAATCATTATGGATGCCAAATAGAAAAGTTTCTTTTTCATGTTTTCTAAGTTTTAGGGTTATTGATTTAGTTGTTAAGTTTTATCAAGTATTTTAGAAAATATTGTAATAGATTCTGATGTTGAGTACAGGATAGACGGTGAACTTTTCTAACGAATTCACTACATCGTGAAAGTCCTCATCATCAATATCCTCTTTGGTTACGCGAATCCATTGATCTTCATCAGGTGAATAGACTTTAATCTTAGGTGTTCCCCAGAACATTACACCAAGGTCAAAAGCAGCACTTACCTTATGCTTGGAAGAAACGGGGCGTCCGAAGCCCAATCCAACGTATGGTTTGAAGCTATTGGTTTGTAGCTTAAGGCGAACCTGGTCGTTCTCATCGGGACGAATGAAAAGACCACCAATCTCAAGACCTTCACCAACTTTTACATCCAGTTTTTCTTTGTTGTATGCCGTACCAAGATTAGGAAGACCTGCATAGAAACCTCCTGTCAAGTGGAAAGAACTATGCGTGAAGGGGTAGATGTCGGCCAAAAGTTTATAGTCAGACATGTGGACACGTCCTAATATGTCCACATTTTTCTTTGTGCCATGTGTGGTGTAGTCAATGTCAAATTTGATGTTGAAACGAGGCAAAGTGGTAAATCCCGTTCGGAAAGTGACATAGTGAGTCAGAGGCATCGCAGCTTCAAAACCCCAACCAGTTGTACCCACTTCGGCACCTATAGCCATATGGTTAAAGAGTTTCCTGTCTTGTGCCATAGCAGGATTTGCCAGCAGCATTGTAGCAACAAACCCCATCAAATGAAAAACTTTTCTCATAAGTTTCTTTTATTAAGGTTATTATTAGTGTTAAGTTCTCGCTCTTCAGTTCTTGCTCACCGATAGATGAGCATTTCATTTGCAAATATATGTAAAAAATAAACTATTATCCAAATAAAAACCGCAATTTCTCTCTTTTCTTGTAAAAAAAAGAACAAAAAAGAGGGGAATGACGATGCGTTTCCCCTTTTTTTGTTCAATTCTTCCAATAGGATTATTTCCCCACAAAAGCCTTGATCTCTTCATCCGTCGCATTGTTCATGCGCTTACCTGCCTGAATGGTCAAGTTAGGATAAGCGGCTTTGAGCAGGTTGACCGAATTGTCGATAGGGCTGCTGCCTGAGGTGGCAAAAGGAATGATGGTCTTGCCCTTGAAGTCCTGTGACTCGAGGAAAGACAGGATGATGCTGGGAGCACGATTTGCCCAAATGGGGTAACCGATGTAGATGACGTCATACTTCTTGATGTCAAGAGGTTTGCCTCCCAACTTCTCACGGAAATCTGGATTGCCCATCTCCACGACAGAACGAGCCTGACGATTGCGGAAATCAAGGTCTTCCTTCGTGTAAGGCTTTTCAGGTTCAATCTTGTAGAGGTCAGCACCTGCTGCCTCTTGAATCTTCTTGGCTGCTGCTTCCGTGTTACCTGAGGCAGAGAAATAAGCTACAAGTGCCTTTCCTTTTTTGGCATTTTGTGCACAAACGCTTACGCTGATTGCCAGAAAGGCAATAGTCAGAATGGATGTCAATTTTCTCATTGTTGTTTGGTTTTTAAGTGGTTAATAAAAAATTATAGATATTCAAAAAGTTCGTCAGGACTGTCAATGATGACTTTCGCACCTCGCTCAATGAGGCAATCCCTATCGCGAAATCCCCAACTGACAGCAATACAAGGAAGTTCCGAGTTTTCAGCGGTCTTTAAGTCCACCTCACTATCACCGACATAAATGCACGCCGATTTCTCTATCTTCTCCCCATACAACTGCGAGAGTTGGCGGATGGCTTCGTTCACCATATCTGGCGCAGGCTTCCTCTTGACCATTTCTGTCTCCCCTATCGCCACATCGATGCTGTCAGCAAAGAACGCCTTGTGCAAGTCCTTCACGGCAGGGTCAAGTTTGTTGCTCACGATGGCAGTATGGAATCCTCTCTCCTTGCATTCCTTCAGCATCTCCTCCACTCCCTCATACGGAGCTGTCTTGTCCATTGAGTGTGCCACATAATAGGCTCGGAAGGTCTCGAGCACGTGCTCCTTCAATGCCTCATCCGCCTCAGGGCATGTTTGCTCAACACTCTTGTTCACCAAGTTCCTGATTCCATTGCCCAGATAGCGACGTGTATCCTGCTTCAGATTCGGCTCCAATCCTGCTTCATGCAAAGCGTATGAAACGCTGTCGTGCAAGTCGTCCAGCGTGTTCATCAACGTGCCGTCCAAATCAAATATGAGCGTTTTCTTCATTTGCGTGTCTCTTCCAAGAATCTCAATTCTTGTTCCAGCATCTCCAGCTTCCTCATCTGATATCCAGCCTTTTTCGCTTCCTCGATGGGACGTGTATAAAGGTAGTACGTTTCCATCTGGCGCTTGAACTCGAAGTCCAGTTTCATGCTGGGCGAGTAGGGCGTCATGTGGACAGTGTTGTAGATCATCTTTTCAGCAAAAGTCTCATCAATTTTTTTCACCCCACATGCCTGAGCAGCCTCAACCACCTCCATCATCTGGTCTTTGATGAGTTGCAGAGTGCTGGGATTCTGCAAGAGGATGTCCGTCTGCGTGTTCAGCGCCACCGTCATCCCATTGAACGGCATATTCCACACAGCCTTCTTCCATCGGGCTTCCAAGTACTCCACTTCATTGGCATCCACACCTGCCTTGCGGAAGTCATCTACTACCTCATCAATCTTCTCCTGCTGCTTGCACGAATAGTTGCCGATGTTGATATAACCATAGCACTGATGATTCACCTTTCCAGGTTCTGTTTTCGCACTACAGATAAATGCCAATCCAGCAGCCAATTGCACCCCTGGGAACATTTTCTGCACATCTTCCTCAATGCCAATGCCGTTCTGAATCAGCACCACCAACGTGTCCTCTTTCAACAAAGGTGGCAACAATTCTGGGAGCAGGTGATTGTTCACCGACTTCAACCCCACCAATATCACATCACACTTGGGCATCTCCTGTGTGCTTTGATACGCATTCACATCCTCCAAGTGGAAACTCCCATCGCATGAATCCACCTGCAATCCGTGCTCCTTCACATAATCATAATCCCGATGGAAAAGGAAATGCACTTCCTTCCCCGTCTGTGCCAGCTTCGCCCCATAATAGCCACCAATGGCACCTGTTCCAATCACTCCGTATCTCATTTCTTTCAATAAGTTTGGGCGACAAAGTTACACACAATTTACGAATCAACCAAATCACACGCATAAAAGTTATTATCGGATTAGCAGTACAGACATAAAAAAACTAGAGGATATGCCAATATTGACACATCTTCTTCCATGATATTATCGTGTACTCTTTCTTTTTCCTTCCCCATCCATTTTCCTTCCCATGCCTATCTCTCAAAATTTTGAAGCTTTGAATTTTTATTTTGAAAGTTTGAAAATTGAAATCCAAAGTTTGAAAATTAAAATCTAAACTTTAGAAATTTTCCGGACAGCCTAGTTTGTTAGAAATGAATAGCAGCGAAATCTTAAATGAATAGGCTAATAATATGATTACTCATTCACCAACACCTTCCCGTCTTCTGTCATTCCCTCCACGCTGATATACATTTCCTCACAGGTGGAATTGTTGAAGAACTCCACTTTTGCTTTGCCCTGTTCATCTGTGGTGATATCAGGTTGCCACCAGATGGTGCGTCGGAAGTCTGCCATAGGAGGAATGACGTTGTAATCTTCTGTCTTGAAGGTGGATGCTTTGTTGAAGCCTTGGAAGTAGGTGCGACGGAGTCCCTTGTTGCTTTCAGTGGTGAAGACTTGATGCCGATAAAGATAAATAAAGGCTGGGTCCCCAGGCTTAATATATAGAGACTTAATCTCGCTGGGCCATATAGGAAATTTCCAATCTCCACTACATCCGTTTTCACCTGTAGTCGCACCACTGCATCCTTTGTCACCATTGTCAACCATCCAATGAATGGTTTTATGGTCATATGCCATGTGCCCTGGCCACGAGCCAAATGAAACTTGTGGAAGATTCTTGCACTCAGGATTGTTAAAGTAAGCATTGCGCTTTGCCAGCAATTCAAAGATGGTGGGCTCTTTTTCACCTTTGTCAAGGTAATTATCCAATTCTCGGTCAATGTCATAGTAGACGGTTGCACCATATCTGCCCACATTCTCGTTCTTGTAGTACCAGTTGTCATTGGTGAAGTAGCGCTTCTTCTTGGCCTTCACCGTTACATTCTGCAACACATGATCTTTCTTGGTGATAGGTACAAATTCATCTTCCTCTTCCCATTCCGAATCTTGGATGGGCTTCTTCACAAAGGCATTGGGCTTGAGCGGATGCAGGATTTCCGCCTCTGTCGGAGTGATGTACCTGGGTGTGGGAGAGAACTGCCTGTCAATGCCCACAAGGTACGTTTTCTTCTTCTCGCCCCTCTTCATGTCCCTTGTGGTGTAGATGTTCATTTTCCACTCCCCATCCATGAACGGCATCTTGAAAGCATAGTTGCCTTCAGCGTCTGTTGTGGCATTGCCAAGCAAACTCTGACCCTGCTGGTTATAGAGGCTGACATACAGATGCACGTTCGACACAGGGTTATGCTTCCGATATTCTCTCAACTGCCCATACAGATAGAACTGGTCTTCAATGGGCTGTGCCTTTCGGAAGATGTACTTCTCAGACATCAATCTCCAGTCATAGCGTCGCCAACCTTGTGTCAACATCAGCAGGTCGGCATCTTTTCTGTGCTTGGCGTCATCTGCCTCGAAATAATAATAAATGTTGGGGATATAGCCTTTTACTTCAGATGATAACAGCATCCAGGTCTTCATGTTGCCCTGCTTACCGTTGGTCAACGTGTGGGCATCCATTGCAGAGAAGGAAAGGTTGGCATTGGGTTTTGTTTGTAGTTCCAATTCCACCTTGCCACAAGGCTTCAGCTTCTGCGTGAGTGTAGTGACTTGTATGCTGTCGCTCTTATCTGGTTTTGGACAAATGAAGAAGAGCCTTTCCGCCATGATGGCACCTCTGCTGTCAAAGACGGTCAGCTGGTTCACTCCTTCAGGCAGCGTCTTTCTGTCCAATTCAATCTCCATCAGGGGTACAGCCTTGATGGTGTCGCAACGGATGATGTTCCCATCATGCATCAACACATAGCCGAGCATATTGCCACAAATGCCGTCAGAGCATTGCAGGACGGCAAGCATCTGCTCATTTACAGCATCCACGCTGAGGGCACAACCCTCCTGCTTTGCTGGAGGCAAGGTGAAGAACTGCACCTGCTTCTTCTCCCTCTTCTTGAGATTGCGCATCTGGAAGGTGAGCTTTCCTGCATCTGGCACCACCTCGAAGAATCCCCTGCCCAGCGAGTCGGTCTCAATGGAGGTGAGCACATCCCCCCTCTCGTTCATCAGAAAGCCCTCACTCTCGTAGGGACGTCCGTTGTCATCCACCACCATCATCGCCACACGGCACTTCTTGCCTACAATCATGTCTCCTCCCTCTGGGTAGAACTGTGCACTGATGGTCGTCATCAGGTTACGCACATCAATGCCGTTGTCAATGGCTGCCAGATAGAGCGAATCCGTCTTGTCCCGATTGTTGGGCTCACGATGCTTGTACAGCCCATTCTTGATGTTCAAATCTGAGTAGTCACCCTCCTCCTTGGGAGCCTTAAAGACAGGGAACACCCTTGAGAACACGGCATTCGTTCCCCAGTTGGTCATATAACGTGTATAGGCACGAACTTCATAAAAGCCTGAACCTAGCAAGGTGTCCAGCTTCATCTCCCCATGCGACACCCCCAACGAGTCAATCGGGTACTTGCGTGTCTTGATGACATCCCCCATCGGATTCAGCAGCTCCACATACAGCACCTTGCTCAAGTCAGTTGCCCTACCATCATATGTCCTTGTCACATATGCCTTGAACCACAGAGTCTCGTTCTCGAAGTACCCCATGTTGTCGAAATGCAGATAGACCTTCTCCTGAGGCACCACCTTGTTGAAGTTCATCGCTTTCTGAAGATAAGATAGAATGCGTGCCGTTTCCTCACTCTGCGCATGAATGGGCAAAGTGAAAAGTACAAGTAATAATATGTGTAGCACTCTTTGCATGGGCAGTTGTTGACGTTTCCCTACTGCTCTATTCCCACATTTTTGGAAAATGTATAAATAAGGAGTAACTTTTTTTCATATAAAGTGCATTTTTAACAAATCTCGTTGCAAAAATACAACTTATTATTCACTTCCAAACATTTTAGGAGTAAAAATGTTTTCACAAGCTTTGTGAGGGTGAATTATTTGAAAGATAAGACATTATTTTGCTGGATAGGTGTAACGCTGACTAGCGTCGAAGTTACTCTCGTTCGGAAAAACTCAAATAAATTTGGTTTTTCTCTCACTTATCCGTAACTTTGTGGGCGAAATATAACAGTATTAAAATTAGAAAACAATGGTTAAGCACATTATTCTCTGGACATTGAATCCAGAACTCTCGGAGGACGAGAAGAAAGTAGTGAAAAAGGGTATCAAGGAGGGTCTTGAAGGACTGGTGGGCAAGGTGCCTGGACTCCTTGACGTGAAGGTATATGTTGACGGACGTCTGGCTTCGTCGAATGCGGACGTGATGCTCGATAGCACCCTCGAATCGGAGGAAGCACTGAAGGGGTATGCACAGCACCCTGAGCATGTGGCTGTGGCAAACGGAAAGGTACGTCCGTACACTGTGCAGAGAAGTTGCTTGGATTTTGAAGTATAAAAAAGAAGTGATGGAAAGATTGACAATAGTGAAAGTGGGGGGCAAGATTGTGGAGGACGAGGAAAGCCTCCAGCGGTTGCTCAAAGATTTCAGTGCCATCGAAGGTGCTAAGGTGCTGGTGCATGGAGGTGGCAGATCGGCTACGAAGGTGGCGGCGCAGTTGGGCATCGAGAGCACGATGATTGGTGGTCGTCGTGTGACAGATGCGGAGATGCTGAAGGTGGTAACGATGGTGTATGGCGGTTTGGTGAACAAGAACATCGTGGCTCGCTTGCAGGCTTGTGGCATCAATGCCTTGGGCTTGACGGGTGCTGACATGAATGTGATGCTGTCGCACAAACGCCCCTTGAAAAAGGTGAAGATGGATGACGGCACAGAGCAGATGGTGGATTTCGGCTTTGTGGGCGATGTAGATGCCTGTGATGGTCGTATGCTTGCCACTCTGATTGGTGAGGGTGTGGTGCCTGTGATGGCTCCATTGACACATGACCAGCAGGGCAACCTCCTGAACACCAACGCGGACACCATCGCTGGTGAGACGGCGAAGGCGCTGGCTCCATACTTCGATGTGACGCTCATCTACAGCTTTGAACATGCAGGTGTACTGACCGACCCTGAGAATGAGGCTTCGGTCATTCCTCACATCACAGCAGAGAGTTTCGAGCAGTTGAAAGCTGACGGCACAGTCAGTGGTGGCATGATCCCCAAAATTGAGAATGCTCTCGAAGCTGTCAGGGCTGGTGTGAAACGAGTGATTATTACCAAAGCAGACGCTATTGACGGCACTAAGGGAACGGTGATTAGTTGAAAGTTGAAAATTGAAAGGTGATAGTTGAGAGATGGATTTTAGGCACGATATCCTTCCGTTGAAGAACATTATCTTCAGAACGGCATTACGCATCATCCTGAACAGGGAGGAGGCGGAGGACATCGTGCAGGATACTCTCATGAAGTTGTGGGAAAGACGTGATGAGTTGGAAAAGGTGGAGAACCTGGAGGCATTTGCCTTGACAATGGCTCGGAACCTTGCCATCGACAGGAAGGAGAAGATGGACAACCAGCACGTGTCGTTGGAGGAAGAGGAGCATGACCGAGCAGATGACCGGCAAGGAAACACGGACAGTGGGGTGATGCGTCAAGAAACACGCAGTTTCATCAACGACATCATCAATGCGCTGCCTGAGAAACAGCGCACGATCCTGCAATTGAGAGACATTGAAGGAAAATCTTATAAAGAGATAGCAAACGTGTTAAGCATTTCAGAATCAGACGTAAAAGTAACACTCTTCCGTGCGAGGAATGAGATGAAAGAAAAAATTTTGCAAAAAAAATCATTTTTCTTGTAACTTTTTCGATTCTCATCCGTCGTTTTATTAGAGAGTACAAAAAACTCACTCAGAAAATGGATTACAAGTACATAGAACAACTGTTGGAAAGCTACTTCGCCTGCACCACTACCCTGCAGGAGGAGCAGATTCTGCGTTCGTTCTTCTCTCAGGAGGATGTACCTGGACATCCGGCACAGTATGCCGACCTCTTCAACTACGAAACGGAAGCAAAGGCAGAAACGCTGGGTGAGGATTTCGACGAGCGCATGATGGCTTGCATCGAAGCCAAGGAGGAGAAGGTGACTAAGGCGCACATCGTGAAGTTGACGACTCACCACATCGCTCCTTTCTTCAAGGCAGCAGCAGTGGTGGCGATGGCACTCACCATCGGACGTGCAGCAGAGCATGCCATTGGTGAACAGGAGGCTGAGGAGAACAGCAATGTGGTGGCAGTTGACCCCTACATCAAGTCGAGCGACGTGCGTCAAGCCATCCGCGTGAAGGATGTGAGCCAGGCAGAGATGAAGGCAACCAATGACTCCATCATTAGCCTCGCCACAGAAGACGGAATTCAGTAGGATGGACTCGTTGCATCGAACTTTTATATAAAGTTCTCATGCTCGACAAATTGAGAGTAAGTTCTCTTATGTGCTCACTTAATCGAACTTTTGCTTTTACTTATAATAAACAATTAATGCTTAACTAAACCAAAATTTTGAGGGTGAAGCTGGGAAGCCCAACACCTTCCGCCAAAAAGAGGATTCTCTGACGGCAAAACACAGCTCTACGGAGCCAAAATTGAACAAAGGTTCAATTCTCCTAAAAAACCAACTTCGTGCTGAGGCACGAAAAAGGGGCATCTCAACGAAGAGGTGCCCCCTTTTTGTGTATGATATTTTTGTTGTTATTTGCGTTGAATGATGCGATTGGTGACACGTTCAGCAGAGATGATGGTGCCATCCTCCCCCACGATGTCCACATTCCATACATGGGTGCTTTTGCCCACATAGATGATTCTCGCCTTGCCAAAAACTTTACCTTCAGTGGCAGACATTGCCACGTGACTAGCATTCACCTCTGTGCCACAGACTGCAAGAGATTCATCATAGTTGGTCAGATGGAGAGAACCCACACCTGCGATGGTTTCTGCCAACGTGAGTGAAGCGCCACCATGCAATACTCCTAGATACTGGCGTGTTTGAGGAGAGATGGGCATCTCAGCTACTGCGAACTCATCTTCCGTAGGCACAAAGCGGATGCCTAAGGCCTCAATGATGGTACCTTGCATGCGGGAGTGAAGGAAATCGCATTCTTGTTGTGTCAACATCACTCAATTTACAATCTGACGATTTACAATGTACAATTTACTTGGAGAATTCCTTGTAGATCTTGTCAGCAATTTCCTGCATTTCCTCTGCAGAAAGGCCAATTTTGGGATTGGCGAAGTTCATGTCCTTCTCGCTTTGCATGGGGATGAGGTGGATATGTGCATGAGGCACTTCAAGACCCAGCACAGCTTGACCTACTTTTACGCAGGGGAAGGCTGCCTTGATGGCTATTGCCACTTTCTTAGCAAATACCTCGAAACGTGCCAGTTCGTCATCTTCCATATCGAAGATGTAATCTACTTCGCGACGTGGGATGACCAATGTGTGACCTTTGACGAGTGGATTGATGTCGAGGAATGCGTAGAACTCATCGTTCTCAGCACATTTGTAGGAGGGAATCTCTCCTGCTGCAATCTTAGCAAAAATACCCATAACTATCCAAAGCTGATGTTCATGATTTCAAACTTCATCACACCACGTGGTACAGTGACCTCAGCCACATCACCCACTTTCTTGCCTAAAAGACCCTGTGCGATAGGCGTCTTGATAGAGATTTTGTTCTCACGCAGGTTGGCCTCACCCTCGCTCACGATGGTGTAGGAGAGTTTCATGCCGTTGTCCACGTTCTTCAAGTCCACCTTCGAAAGAATCTGCACCTCATCCTTCTTCGTCAGTTTTGAAGGGTCAAGAATTTTCGTGTCAGCGAGAACTGCCTTCAACTCAGCAATCTTCGTCTCCAGTTTTCCCTGCGCCTCCTTGGCAGCATCATACTCTGCATTTTCTGAGAGATCGCCTTTTTCGCGAGCCTCTGCAATCTGGCGGATCACCTCAGGGCGCTCCACTTCTTCCAGATGCTTGATTTGGGCACGAAGCTTGTCGTAGCCCTCTTGTGACATATAAGCCATAATGATATTTCTGTTTTGGTTTGTCGTTATTAGAACTTCTTTTTTCAAAGACGAAAAGAAAAAGAATCCCGACACTCTTCATGTCGGAACCCTTCCAATCTTTTTCCGCTGCAAAGGTACGGCTTTTCCTCTATTCTACCAAATTTTTCGCCAAATTTCTTAAAAACTAAGCGCAAAACCACCTAAGAAGTTGGCTCCAATATTGCGATAGCCATAAAAACGATCGTAGTTCTGATTCAGCAGATTGTCTCCTTTCACGAAGAGGGTGAGTGGCTGTTTGATAGGCAAGGTGTAACGAAGGCTTGCCCCCAAGTTCACGAGGTCAGGGCGCTTGTATTGAGGGTCTGCAGCTGTACCCAGATCCTCCTGATAGAAAGTGTGGTATTGCCAATCAAGACCTAAATAGAAGCCCTTCATCAGTTTCACATCAGCCTTCCAGTCCATCGAGAAGAGAGGTGTGCTATAATTACCCTTCACCCATTTGTTTGCTTCCTCATCCTTCCAACGCTCGATGCAGAGTTGGTGCTTGGCCTCCAGTTTCAGGAGGTCTCCGAAGGCATAGGAGAAATCGGCATCAATCATGAAATCATGACACTTGTAGAACTCTACATAGCACACTTGATGTCCCCGCTTGTCGGCATCCAACCACTCCGTCGCCAATTCATTCTTTCCCTGTTCATACGTGGCACTGATTTGACCATTAAGACCATAGAAGTCTTTGAATCTGTAGCCGACGCTTGCCTCCACCTGATAGAAGGCGGACTCCATCTTTTGCTTTTCACCTGGCAAACCAGCCAACATGGCGAAGTAGGGGTGTTCTGCCGAGAAAGAACGGAAGGTGTTGTCCTCTTCTTCACCGGTCACTTCCACAAACACGTCGCTCTTGGGGGTGTAATGATAGGTGAACGATACATCTGGTGCCACATTTCCCTTGGTGCTGACAAACAACCCTAGTTGTAAGTCCATCAGATCTGAACTATAGGTGTAATGTGGGGTGAAACGTAAGCGTGAAATGCCCTTCAACTCATCATTTCCATAGGCAGAATGGAAAGCTCCGATACCCAAACCTACACCATGTTCGTCGCTGAATTGGTAAGCGGCATCGGCATCAGCATGCAATAAGGTTTCGCCCAACTTGTCGTCAAGCGTCGTACGATAGTTCTGACTGAAGAAATCAATACCCGCTGTGGCGCTAATGCTGAAATTGCCCACCTCATAAGGGGTGAAGCCCATAGCGACATTTGCCAGCACATCGTGCTGTTTGTCTGTGACATTCGTAGCGCCTGTCATCATATAATTATATAAGCGATTTTCAAAAGCGCCCTTCACAAAAAGATCCACCCCGTTGTCGAAATGATGGTTGA
>Ga0310786_10010030_pt1 | contig 11941 bp, 8 predicted proteins | sample AusTroGonzalo_MG_FD_203881 | JGI IMG/M metagenome (GOLD analysis project Ga0310786, IMG submission 203881) | Bovine rumen microbial communities from tropical cattle in Woodstock, Queensland, Australia - Gonzalo_03 (v2) (version 2) | ecosystem: Host-associated > Mammals > Digestive system >... | reverse complement strand
TGAACTGCGTGTAGACCGTCTGTCCCTGCTGGCAGCCCTGCGCCGTGTGCAGCCGTTTGCCAACGACTCCAGCAATCTGATTCGCTTCCATGTGGAAGGTGGTACTCTGCAACTCGATGCTGAGGACTACGATTTCTCGAAGACTGCTACAGAGCGCATGACCTGTGAGTACAACGGCAATCCCATGTCTATCGGTTTCAAGGGCTCTTCATTCATCGAGGTGCTCAACAATTTCGATTGTTCTGAGGTGATTATTCAGTTGGCCGACCCCAGCCGTGCAGGTCTCGTTCTGCCTTCCGAGCAGCCAGAGAACCAGGATGTGCTCATGCTGATGATGCCTATGCTCATTAATGATTAAACAATGAAACTGAATCTGACAAAACCGCTGGTCATCTTCGATCTGGAGACGACAGGGCTTGATTTGGTAAAAGACCGAATCATACAGATTTCATATATTAAGGTGATGCCCAATGGGCAGGAGGAACGCGGCGACGAGCTGATTAACCCCGAGAAGCCCATTGAGCCTCTCATTACCCAACTGACGGGTATCTCGAATGAAGACGTGAAGGATAAGCCCACCTTCAAGCAGCTCGCACAGCAGCTGGCCCAGAAGTTCTCTGGCTGCGATTTTGCTGGTTTCAACTCCAACAACTTCGACATTCCCCTACTCGCCGAAGAATTTCTTCGTGCGGGCATCGATTTCGACTTCTCGAAGAGTCGGTTGATTGACGCCTGTGCCATCTTCCGTAAGATGGAACGCCGTAATCTGGCTGCCGCCTATAAGTTCTACTGCGGCCGTAAAATGGAAGAAGATTTCGAGGCTCACCGTGCCGATCAGGATACCGAGGCTACCTACCGCGTGCTGATGGGACAACTCGACAAGTATGCCCCTGGTGCTAACGAGGATGAAGAGAAGGTGCTGGAAAACAATATGGATGCACTGGCCGAGTTCTCGAAGATGAACAACAATGTCGACTTTGCAGGCCGTATCGTGTGGGGCGATCAGAAAGACGCCAAGGGCAATCCTATACTCGATAAGGATGGTAATCCGAAGAAGATCGAAGTGTTCAACTTCGGCAAGCACAAAGGACTCCCAGTGGCTGATGTGCTGCATATCGATCCGGGCTACTACAGTTGGATCCTTTCGGGCGACTTCACCTACAATACCAAGCAGGTGCTCACCCGCATCCGTCTGCGCGAGGCACAGAAGTGATATGGAAGTTTGAGAATTGAATATTGAAGATTGAAGATGACAATGAGACATTCATGGCTGACGGCTGTATGCCTGCTACTTTCAGTTTTCAATGTTCAATTTTCAATTTGTAACGCTCAGGAACTGCAAGCAAAGGTTAACATTAACCACAGTCAGATACAGGGCTCCGACGTCAGCGTGTTCGAGAACCTGCAACAGACGATGGAACAGTTCATCAACGAACGACAGTGGACCGAACTCCAGTTCCAGCCCGGCGAACGTATCCAGTGCAGTCTGAACCTCACGGTCACCAAATACGTCAGAGAGGACAACCGCTTCGAATGTACAGCCCTCATCCAGGCCAACCGTCCCGTGTTCAACGCTGCATACACTTCCACCTTATATAATAATAGAGATGCGAACTTCAGTTTTGAGTTCCAGCAGTTCGACCAGTTGAATTTCACCGACGAGAACGTCGACAACCAACTCACCGCTCTCCTCGCCTACTATGCCTACCTCATCATTGGTCTCGATCTCGACAGTTTTGCTCCGTTAGGTGGCAGCGATATCCTTGAGCGATGTAAATATTTGGTGAACAACACCCAGAATCTCAACTTCCCCGGATGGAAGCCCTTCGAGGACAATCGCAACCGCTTTGCCTTCATCAACGACTATCTCGACGAGGCCATGAAGCCCTTCCGTCAGATGCAGTATGACTACTACCGAAAGGGACTCGACGAGATGGCCAACAACGCTGAGCGTGGGCGCACGGAGATTACTACAGCCCTGGAGACCCATCTCGCTCAGGCTCATAGCGACAAGCCTCTAAGCCTTCTGCCACAGATATGGACCGATTATAAGAAAGACGAGCTCACCTCCATCTATAAAGGCAAGGGCACCCAGAAAGAGAAAGAACGTATCTATGAACTTCTGATGGGCATCAACGCCTCACAGAGCAACAGTTGGGACTTAATTAAACAATAGCAAATATCATATGCTCAAGCATTTATATATCAAAAACTTCACCCTTATCGACGAACTCGACATTGACCTCTTCAAGGGTTTCTCGGTGATGACGGGCGAGACTGGTGCCGGCAAGAGCATCATCCTCGGCGCCATCGGTCTGCTGCTGGGTCAGCGGGCCGACTCGAAAGCCATCAAGCAGGGAGCCGATAAATGCGTCATCGAGGCGCAGTTCGACCTCTCGCGCTATGATATGGAAGATTTCTTCACCGAGAACGATATTGAATACGACGCCTCGGAGACCATCATCCGCCGTGAACTGACGGCCGCCGGCAAGAGCCGTGCCTTCATCAACGACACGCCTGTACAGCTCTCGATGCTTAAGGAACTTGGCGAGCGACTAGTCGACGTCCACTCCCAGCATCAGAACCTGCTACTTAACAAGCAGGACTTTCAGATGAGTGTGGTAGATATCATTGCCGACGATGCCCGTCAACTGGCTCAGTATCAGCAGTCCTTCAGCGCTTATCAAACAGCCATGAAGGAACTCGCGACCCTTCGCGATGACATTGAGCGCAACCGCCAAAACCTTGACTTCTTGCAGTTCCAGTGCGACGAGCTCACCCATGCCAATCTTCAGGAAGGTGAACAGGAAGAACTCGAACAGCAGAGCGACACAATGGCTCATGCTGAGGACATCAAGAGTGCCCTCTATACTGCCGACAATGCCCTCTCAGCCGAAGGCACCGGCGTAGTGGAATCCCTGCGCAACTCGCTATCCGCCCTCCGCAGCATCGAACGCGTGTTGCCTGCAGCCGAAGAGTTCATACAGCGTATCGACAGCACCTATATCGAACTTAAGGATTTGGCACAGGATATCAGCAGCCAGCTGGAGCGAGTAGACTTCGACCCCGCCGAACTCGACGCTGTGAACAATCGCCTCGACCGTCTCTACGACCTCGAGAAGAAATACCACGTGGAGACCATCTCTGAACTCATTGAGAAACGCGATGAACTGCAACGCCAACTCTCCAACATCGAGAATAGCGACGAGGCCCTGGCCGAACTTGAAGCCCGCTGCCTGCAGTTGAAGGCCGACGCCCAGAAGCAGGCCGACACGCTCACGAAGTTGCGCACAAAAGCCGCTCGCCAAGTGGAGAAAGAGCTTCAGACACGCCTCGTGCCCTTAGGCATGCCCAATGTCCGCTTCAGCATTGAGATGACCACCGTCGAACTGGGTCATAGTGGCCAGGACAAGATTGCTTTCCTTTTCAGCGCCAACACCTCTACCCCACTCCAGCCAGTCTCTCAGGTGGCCTCAGGTGGTGAGATTGCCCGCGTGATGCTCTCACTCAAAGCCATGATCAGCGGTGCTGTCAAGTTGCCCACCATCATCTTCGACGAGATTGATACGGGTGTCAGTGGCAAGATAGCCGAACAGATGGCACAGATCATGCAAGAGATGGGTCGCAACGACCGTCAGGTGATTAGCATCACCCACCTGCCCCAGATTGCAGCCCTTGGTGCCGTCCATTATAAGGTAGAGAAAGAAGAGACTGCCCAGGGCACTACCAGCCGCATGCGCCAGCTCTCATCCGACGAGCGCATCACCGAGATTGCCCAGATGCTCAGCGGTAGCGACATTAGCGACGCCGCCATCCAAAACGCTAAACAATTATTACGATTATGAAGAAAATAATGATGATATGCAGTCTGCTGCTGTCAGCGGCCTGCACCTTTGCCCAGCCAGGCTGGGTAAAGAAAGCCACGAAATCAGTATTTACCCTGAAAACCTTTGCTGCCGATGGTTCACTTCTGGCCAGCAGCAACGGTTTCTTTACAGGCAGCGACGGTGAGGCCGTCAGCAACTTCTCACCCTTCAAGGGAGCCGCCCGTGCCGTCGTCATCGACGCTCAGGGTAAGGAGATGCCTGTTGTCAGTATTATTGGTGCCAACGATATGTACGATGTCGTCAAGTTCCGCGTCTCGGGCAAGACTGTGCCCCTCGTCGTCAGCGCCTCTGTAGCCCCCACGGGTTCCACCGCCTGGCTCCTACCCTATCACGAGCTGAAAACCGTCAAGAGTGGTTCTGTGCGTAAGGCTGAGACCTTCCAGAACGACTATGCCTACTATACCGTTGCGATGACGATGCCCCAGAACACCGTTAGTTGTCCGCTGCTCAACGATGGCGGAGAGGTGATTGGCATGATGCAGCAGCCCGCCTCCGACAAAGACACCCTCAGCTATGCTGTCAGCGCCCGCTTTGCCGACTCACTGAAGATCTCGGGCTTCGGTATGAACGAGGCTACGCTGATGCTCACCTCCATCAAGAAAGAGCTGCCCTCCGACATCAAGGAGGCCATCCTTGCTCTTTTCCTCGCCAGCAGCCAACAAGACTCTGCCAGTTACGCCACGCTCGTGGGCGACTTCATCCAAAAGTTCCCGCAAGCCTCCGAAGGCTTTATCCAGCGCGCGCAGTTAGCTACCGCCGGAGGCGACTTTGCCGCAGCCGAGAAAGATATGGAGACCGCACTAAAGCTCGCCGAGAAGAAAGACGAGGTCCACTACGCCTATGCCAACATGATCTACAACAAAGAGATCTTCCAGGGTCAGAAGCCTTACGCCAACTGGAGTTTTGACAAGGCCCTTAACGAAATCCAGACCGCCATCGTGGCTAATCCACAGCCCGCATACAATCAACTCAAGGCCCATATCCTCTTTGCCCAGCTGAAATACGACGAGGCCTATGCCATCTACGACGAGCTGTCGCGCACCTCGCTCCACAACGCCGAGACTTTCTACGCTGCCGCCAAGTGCAAGGAGATGCTCAAAGACACTACCGCCATGCTGGCTCTGCTTGACTCTACGATGGCCACCTTCTCGCGTCCCTACCTCAAGGATGCCGCTCCTTATATCTGGGCCCGTGCCGAAGCCCGTAGCAATGCAGGCAAATACCGCGATGCCGTCAACGACATGAACGACTACGAGGAACTGATGCAGGCCACCATCAACGACAACTTCTACTATGTGCGCCATCAGACTGAGATTCAGGCCCGCCTCTATCAGCAGGCCCTCAACGACATCAACCGCGCCATCCAGATGAATCCCCAAGAGACTCTTTATTACGCCGAGAAAGCCTCGCTCTGCATCCGCGTGGGTTACTACGATGAAGCCATCGAGACCGCCCGCGAGAGCATTGCCATCAATGCCGACGACAGCGACGGTTATCTCTTCCTGGGCCTCGCCCAATGCCTCAAAGGTAATAAGAAGGAAGGTATTCCCAACCTCCAGAAAGCCCAGGAGCTCGGCAATCCCCAAGCCGCAGGGCTCATTCAGAAATATCAGTAATCCAAATAATAATCCCCGCTCAAATTGCTCAGAGCGGGGATTTGTTTTGTTAGAACGGCACGTTGCCTTCTGGTGCGGGAGGAAGATTCGAGAAAGGATTATAACCGTCATCTGGTCCGGGCTGGGCATTCATGTCGTTAACGCGAGAGCCTAAGATCTCGCCACCGATGGGGGCACGGTTACCAAGGTTCTTGTCCTCTGGGTTCTCGAATCGGGTAAACTCACCGCGGAAGGTGAGCAGCACGTCGCCTGTGGCACCCTTACGATGCTTGGCAATGATAATCTGGGCCATGCCTCGGAGATCGTGACCGCTCTCATCCTGATAAATATGATAGTACTCAGGACGATGCACGAAGAGCACCATATCGGCATCCTGCTCGATGGCTCCTGACTCACGCAGGTCGGAGAGCTGTGGACGCTTACCGTCGAGACCCTCACGGCTCTCTACACCACGGTTAAGCTGACTCAGTGCGAGAATGGGGATATCGAGTTCCTTGGCGAGACCCTTGAGTGAGCGGGAGATGGTGCTAACCTCTTCCTGACGCGAGGAGAAGCGCATGCCGTTGGCATTCATCAGCTGAAGGTAGTCGATCATGATGAGCTTCACACCGTGCTCGCGGACCAGTCGGCGGGCCTTGGTACGGAGTTCGAAGACCGAAAGACCTGGGGTGTCGTCGATATAGAGCGGAGAGCCGATGAGATTGTTGATACGCTTGTCGAGGCGGTCCCACTCGTCGCGCTGCAGCTGACCGTTGAGGATCTTGGAACCCTGAATCTCACAGACATTGGAGATAAGACGGTTAACGAGCTGCACGTTCGACATTTCGAGCGAGAAGAAGGCCATCGGCACACGGGCATCGGCGGCAATGTTCTTCGCCATCGAGAGGGCAAACGAGGTCTTACCCATCGCAGGACGTCCGGCGATAATCACGAGGTCGGAAGCCTGCCAACCGCTGGTCAGGTCGTCGAGCTTATAATAGCCTGTGGAGACACCCGTGAGACCGTCGGTATTCTTGGCGGCGTTCTGGATGGTCTTCACGGCCTGGGCGATGACGGGATCAACGGCTGTATAGTCTTTCTTCATGTTACGCTGCGAAAGCTCGAAGAGCGACCCTTCGGCTTCCTGCATGAGGTCTTCGACGTCGATGGTCTCATCGAAAGCCTTGGTCTCGATGTTGCTGGCAAATGAGATAAGTTGACGGCCGAGCGACTTCTGGGCGATGATATTGGCGTGATACTCGATGTTAGCCGAAGAAGCCACACGCGAGCTGAGTTCCACGATGTAACCAGGCCCGCCCACCTCGTCGAGCTTACCAATCTTGGAAAGCTGATCGGTGACGGTGAGCACATCGACGGGTTTCTCCTCCATGCTGAGGTCGCGGATGGCAGTATAGACCATCTGGTTGCGGGGCTCATAGAAACTCTCGGGGCGTAGGGTCTCGCAGACCACGGCATAGGCGTCTTTATCAATCATCAAGGCGCCCAGCACGGCCCGCTCCACATCAAGCGCCTGCGGGGGAAGATGTCCGTAGGTATTGTCGACGGGCTGCTGTTTTCTCTGTCTTCGTGGGGTATTGTTCTGTTCAGGCATATCTATATATTATTTCTTTTCTTTCAGTACAGGGAGCGACAAATGGTAGCGCACGGCCAGGAAGCGGATGACGCAGGTGACGACGAAACTGACGATGGCGCTGAACTCGGTAGAGAAACCGAGGTATGCGAGCATCCAGTAGGCCACACCGCCCAGCACACAGGCCATAGCATAGATCTCTTTGTGGAAGATGACGGGCTCGTTGTTTAACAGCACATCGCGGATCACACCGCCCGCACTACCCGTGATACAGCCCATGATGATGGCCACCCAGAACGGCTGACCGAAGGCGAGGCTCTTCTGAATACCGGCAATCGTAAAGAGGGCCAGTCCGAGGGTATCAAACACGAACCAGGCATTCTTCAGGGGCTCCATCCATTTGCCGAAGAAGGCTACCGTCAACAGGGCCACGGCTGTACATATTAAATAAATAGGTGTAGTCATCCAGAAAGGTGTGGTGCCGAGCATCACGTCGCGGATGGTACCGCCGCCGATGGCCACAGCCACACCGCAGACATAGCCGCCAAACCAGTCGAACTGCTTCGCGGCCGCATGTCGGATACCGGATATCGCAAAGGCGAATGTACCCAACAGCTCAATTATCTTTATAATCAACTCCTGCTCCATCACTTCTCATATCTTTCTCCCCAGTAGTTGACCATCCGCTGATACATCTTCTCCTCGTTGGGATTGTGCTGTCCGTGCCATAAACGCTCGTTCACCAGCGCATCGGGGAGATACTGCTGGGGCGTAAAGTGGCCGGGGAAGTCGTGCGGATATTGATAGCCATCGTGATACCCCAGTTCCTTCATCAGTTCTGTAGGTGCATTACGGATGGGCAGCGGTACGGGCTGGTTGCCTGTTCGGCGCACGAGTTCAAGGGCCGCATCCACACCGAGATAGGCACTGTTACTCTTCGGCGAGGTGGCCAGATAAACCGTTGCCTCGGCGAGCGGGATACGTCCTTCGGGCCAGCCGATTTTCATCACAGCGTCGAAGGCGGCATTGGCCAACAGCAAGGCATTGGGATTGGCCAGACCGATGTCCTCTGCGGCACTGATGACGAGGCGGCGGGCGATGAACTGCGGGTCTTCCCCACCCTCGATCATACGCGCCAGCCAATAGAGCGCAGCGTCGGGATCGGAACCTCGGATGCTCTTAATAAAGGCCGAGATGATATCATAGTGCATCTCCCCATCCTTATCATAAGCCAACGGATTCTGCTGCAGACGATTCACCACAAGTTCGTCGGTGATAACAATTTCATCCGACACTTCAGCTTCGACCACCAACTCCAAGATATTCAATAGTTTACGGGCATCACCTCCACTGTATCGCAAGAGGGCGTTGGTCTCCTTCAACTGGATGTTCTTCTCCTTGAGGATGGTGTCCTCATGGATGGCGCGGTCGAGCAGTTTCAGGAGGTCTTGCTTCTCCAGTGACTTGAGCACATAGAGCTGACAGCGCGAGAGCAACGGACGAATCACTTCGAACGAGGGATTCTCGGTGGTAGCACCGATGAGTGTGACAATACCTTTCTCGACAGCGCCTAAGAGTGAATCCTGCTGCGACTTGGAGAAACGGTGGATCTCGTCAATAAATAAGATAGGTGATGCCTCGTTGAAGAAACGGCCCTTCTGGGCTTTCTCGATGACCTCGCGTACATCCTTCACGCCGCTGGTAACGGCAGAGAGTGTGTAAAAAGGGGTTTCGAGTTTGTGGGCGATGATCTGAGCAAGCGTGGTCTTTCCCACACCTGGCGGTCCCCAGAGGATAAAAGACGGAATCCGTCCTGCATCGATCATCTTACGCAGGACGGCTCCCTCGCCTACCAGATGCTCTTGCCCGATATAGTCGTTGAGCGTGCGAGGACGAAGTCTTTCAGCCAATGGTTGTGCCATAAAACTCTGCAAAGTTACGCTAATTTGCGAAAATAACAAAAAAATAGGCCGAAAAACTTGCGAATAAAAAATAAAGTGGTTACATTTGCAGAAAAATTAGTAGAATTATGGCAAGAACAAAACAACAACAACCCGAAAGTAACCCCTCATTATCCATCAAGTCAATCACCAAGAGCAGCGTCTGGGACATTCAGGAGAACGATGTCTTCCGAATGTGGGAGGCTGCCCTGAAGGATGCAGAGGTGAAAGAAAATATCCAGCACTATCTCGACATCTTTAAGAGCGCATTCCTTATCGAAGAGATTAAGGAAGACAGCGCACCGGTGAAGAAGAGTTATGAGAAACGGGGCTATAAGGTAGCCACGCTGAAGTTTGAAGAGAACCTGAAGTTCATCTGGGCCATCAAGAAGCGTCCGGTGGTGCGCGTGACCGACCTGACATATGAAAATATCCGTCATATCTCGGCAGCCAAGCTGCTGGAGGTCATCGACCGTAACTTCGGCGGCGGCTGGGATTCACTGTCACAGTCGATTCAGGACATCATCCTCAGCGGCTTTGATATCTCCACCACTACCCTGCCCAAGGACCGTCTGCACAAGAAGGGCGGCATGTATGATAAGAAGGTGGAAGACGGCTTCGAGGTACTCGAGATTTCAAAAGGCGGATGGGTGGAAGCCATCTTCGCTAAGTTGAAGCCCGAACCGGAGAAGTTGCGCATGCAGTTCTCGAAGAGTGAATCAGACGACGATCCGGAGAACGACGATGAGGACGTAGTAGTAGAGGACAACTACAGCTCGCACGACGATGAGGACGACGAGGTGCAGGATCCCAATGATGACGAGATCACCGAGGACAACTACTCGACGATGATGGACCTGGGCAGTGAGGATCCCGACGAGGAAGCCGGTGAGCTAATAGACTTTGGCGACGAATAAAGACAATAACCAATTTATAAACCAATAATTAAACCAGTATGATGATTCCCGCAGTATTTTGGCTCGTGCCCGTCGCATCGATTGTGGCACTGGGTATGGCGTACTTCTTCTTCACGCAGTTGATGAAGGCCGACGAGGGTACGCCGCGTATGAAAGAAATTGCACTCTATGTGCGTAAAGGTGCTATGGCTTACCTCAAGCAGCAGTACAAGGTCGTTTGTATTGTCTTTGTGGTGCTTTGTGCCCTCTTTGCCTTCATGGCCTATGGCCTGAACGTACAAAACCCCTGGGTGCCCTTCGCATTCCTCACCGGTGGTTTCTTCTCTGGACTGGCAGGTTTCTTCGGTATGAAGACCGCCACCTACGCCTCTGCCCGTACTGCCAACGCTGCCCGCCAGAGCATGGACGCTGGACTGAAAATCGCTTTCCGCTCGGGTGCTGTGATGGGTCTGACAGTTGTCGGACTGGGACTGCTTGACATCGCTATCTGGTTCCTGGTGCTCAACTATTTCTATTCTGGCGATCAGATGGCCCTCATCACCATTACCACCACCATGCTGACCTTCGGTATGGGTGCATCTACACAGGCACTGTTTGCCCGTGTTGGTGGCGGTATCTATACGAAGGCTGCCGACGTGGGTGCCGACATTGTAGGTAAGGTGGAGGCAGACATCCCTGAGGACGATCCGCGCAACCCCGCTACCATCGCCGATAACGTAGGTGACAACGTAGGTGACGTGGCCGGTATGGGTGCCGACCTCTATGAGAGCTACTGTGGCTCTATCCTCTCCACCGCAGCCCTGGGTGCTGCTGCCTTCGGTGTAGCAGGCTTGGAGATTCAGTTGAAGGCTGTCATCGCCCCGATGCTGATTGCCTCTGTGGGCGTGTTCCTCTCACTGCTTGGAATCTTCCTGGTACGCACCAAGGAAGGCGCTACGATGAGAGATCTGCTCCGTTCACTCGCCCTTGGAACAAACGTGAGTGCCGTGCTTATTGCCATCGCTACCTTCGCCATCCTCTACCTCCTGGGTATTGAGAACTGGCTGGGACTCTCCTTCTCCGTCATCTCTGGTCTGGCTGCCGGTGTGATCATCGGACAGGCTACCGAATATTACACTTCTCACTCCTACAAGCCGACACAGAAGATCTCTGAGGCAGGACAGACAGGTGCTGCCACCGTGATTATCAAGGGTATCGGTACGGGAATGATCTCTACCTGTATCCCAGTGATCACCATCGGTGTGGCCATCATGCTGAGTTATCTCTTTGCCAACGGTTTCGACCTCTCGATGTCGTCTGAGAGTCTGGCCCACGGCCTCTATGGTATCGGTATCGCTGCTGTAGGTATGCTCTCTACGCTGGGTATCACCCTGGCTACCGACGCCTACGGCCCCATCGCCGACAATGCCGGTGGTAATGCCGAGATGTGCGGACTGGGTGAAGAGGTGCGCCATCGCACCGATGCCCTCGACGCCCTGGGTAACACGACGGCTGCCACAGGTAAAGGCTTCGCCATCGGTTCCGCTGCCCTCACCGCCCTCGCCCTGCTCGCCTCTTATATCGAGGAGATCAAGATTGCGATGGTCCGTGCCGGACAGACACTGAACAATGTGGCCGGTGATGTCATCTCTGCTTCGGATGCCACCATCCCCGACTTCATGAACTACTTCCAGATCAACCTCATGAACCCGCGTGTCATCGTAGGTGCCTTTATCGGCGCCATGGCTGCCTTCCTCTTCTGCGGAATGACGATGGAGGCTGTAGGCCGTGCTGCCGAGAAGATGGTACAGGAGGTGCGCCGTCAGTTCCGTGAGATTGCCGGTATCCTCGAAGGTACAGGTACTCCCGACTATGGCCGTTGCGTGGAGATCTCCACCCGTGCTGCCCAGCATGAGATGGTGGTTCCCTCCATCCTCGCCATTATCATCCCCATCGTCGTGGGTATCGTCCTCGGTGTGGCTGGTGTCCTCGGTCTGCTCGTAGGCGGTCTGGCAGGTGGCTTCACCCTCGC
>Ga0310786_10010029_pt1 | contig 11942 bp, 8 predicted proteins | sample AusTroGonzalo_MG_FD_203881 | JGI IMG/M metagenome (GOLD analysis project Ga0310786, IMG submission 203881) | Bovine rumen microbial communities from tropical cattle in Woodstock, Queensland, Australia - Gonzalo_03 (v2) (version 2) | ecosystem: Host-associated > Mammals > Digestive system >... | reverse complement strand
CAATCTGGCGATTGCCGAGACCCCGTGACGCAAGCCGCAACGCGCGCTTTCGCACGAGCCCTTGAGCGCCGGAAATCGGACGCACCTACACTACGCACGGGACTACGCACAACTATGCACAACTATGCACGAGACGGCGGCGTGGGGACACGCCGGACGGCGAATTGATGGATGGTGTGCCAGAGAAAAATTGGCACCTCAACATTTTTTCGTTTTTAGTATTGCCAAACGGGCAAAATTAGATTATCCTTATTGTCTGTGAAAGCCCTCGGTGTATCGTGGGTTCTTCGCGAGTGTACTTAAAAGCAAGGAAAAGAAAACATGAACAAGGTTCTGCACGCGCTAGTCTACTTGATTCTCGCCGTATCCGGCGTGGCGTTGTTTTTTGAGTTGAACCTCTTTGACAAGAAGGCTCTTCTGGCAGATCGCAATCGGCAGCTGGAGGATTACCTTGTGAGGATCTCGCACACGCTAGAGAAGGCTGACGCGACCAAGCCAGCGACCCTCCCTGAGGCGAAGAAGGACATCTCGCCCGTCGAGGCTAAGGAGGTCGAGGTGCCGGAGACGGAGAATGTCCTTGAAGACTACCCCGTTCATCTTGAGGAGGCCAACCTTGAGACCTTGAAGTGGGATGACAAGGAGCGCATCCAGATGCGCCAGATGTACAAGTTGGACGGAGAGGGGAAGAAAATACCCGATCCTGCCAATCCCGGCGATTTCGTGAAGAAGGGGCCTGGCACGGCTGCGGAATTGCTTGATGTCCTCTTTGACAGGGCGAAAGCCCAGCAGGCGAAGCTGAACGTGACGCGAGCGGAACTCGTCGCTTCGCGCTCGAAGCTGGAGGCCCTTGTGGCCGACTACAACAAGCTCAAGCCCCCGGCTCGCGCCGACAAGATCTTGATCGAGGAACTCAAGGCGAAGATCGCCCAGCTCGAGAGCGACAAGGCCAATCTCGAAGAGCAAGTCAAGAAGCTGAAGGGGCAGATCGAGGACTTGAACGCCGAAGTCACTTCGCTCAAGGACGAGGTTACGCAGGCCAAAGAGGAAACCGAGACGGTCAAGGAAGATCTCGCCAAGGCGCAGAAGCTCGTCGAGCAGCTCAACAAGCTCTTGCAGCAGCGTCCCACGTCCTCTTCCAGCAATGCTGCCATTACCTCTCTCTCTGCTGGAAACAAGGGCAAGATCATTGACGCCAACAACACTTACATGTTCGCCATCGTCGAGTTTGACGACGCGTCCATCAAGGAGCTTCTTGGCGAGGAGCGTCAGAATCCTCTGCCTCTGCTTGAGCTTGGCATTCGTCGTAAAGGCGCAAACGGCGATGTGTACGTCGGTCGCATCCGCCTTCGTCAGGCCGTGGCCGGGAAGAATTTGATCGTTGCCGACATTCTTGGCGACTGGCAGCAGCTTCCTGCGGAGAAAGACGATGTTGTCTTTGCGGAATAAGCTTGCCGCATTCGCCCTGTTCTCCCTGTTCGGCGCGGCTGCTCTTCTGCTTTCAGGGTGCATTGCCGACACTGCGGCCGACTCCGATCTGCCGTGGGCCTCTGACCAGGGATGGGAGAACATGATGCTCCTCCCGGGCGGCATGATGGACCGCTATGATTGAGGACGTCTCGTTCAAAGTGGAAAAGGGCGGCGACCGGCTGGACGCCGCCCTTTTGCGTAGGTTCCCGGCGACAACGCGAGCGTTCTGCCGCGAAGCATGTTCCGCTGGGGAGGTCTTGGTCGATGGACGTCATGCCATAAAGGGACTTAAACTTCGTGGGGGGGAGACGATTCTCGTCAAGTCGTTGGCCGAGGCAAGCGACAACTGCGTACGCCCCGATCCGTCTGTGCTTGTGGACTGCGTATTCTCGGACGATTCGATCTTGGCGTTCAACAAACCGGTCGGCCTGCCTGTTCAGCCTTTGACGCGCCATGAGACGGGAACTCTTGCGAATGGAGTGGCCGCTCGCTGGCCGGAGACCATTCCTCTCGGGGATCGTCCGCTTATGGCTGGTGCCATCCACCGCATTGACGCCGACACCTCGGGGCTTGTGCTCTTCGCCCGCACCGCCGTTGCGTTCGACGCGCTGCGGGCACAGTTCTCCGCCCAGACGGTTCGCAAGACGTATCTTGCTCTCGTTGAGGGGGCGGTAGCCGTAGGCGGCACCCTGGAGAATGACCTTGTGCATGACCCGTCGGTGCCATACTGTAGAATGGTGGATGTTCGCCATGCGCGCACTTCTGATCCCGGAACGCCGCTTCATGCCGTCACGCAGTTCAAGCCGATTGGCCGCACAATGTGCGGGAACGAGGAGCGTACGCTTCTTGAGGTGACGATCTTCACCGGCGTGACGCACCAGATTCGCGCACAGCTTGCTTTTGCCGGGATGCATATAGTGAATGACCGCATATACGGGGCGTTTGCGGTCGAGAACATGCAAGGGCATGCCCTCCACGCTCTTGCCGCCAGCTTCACCCATCCAATTTCGTCCGTTCCGATGGAGATACGCACGCCGTACCCCTCTTGGGCGGTTCTTGATTCTTAGTCAACTCCATGTTCTCTTCCGCCACACCAAAGACGATTCTCCGCCTAATAATAGCCTCGGCTGCGTTGGCCGGGTTGGGCTACGTTGCCCATCTTGGAGAGGATGGTCAGCTTTACTCGGTCAACATCGTGTCCACGTGGCTATACGGCATTGCCGCGATAGTCCTGTACTATGCGATTCTGGTGTCTTTTATTCTTTGGCTTCGGCACTTGAAATCGCGCCGAAAATAAGATATAATACTCCTTCACTTTTTTCAGGCCAATAAGAGGTAAAGATGAATAATGACAACCTTCGCAACGACATTTGGAAATGGCTGGCGCTTCTGATAATCGCCGTCTTCTCCATCTATGTAACGTTCCCCGTATCCGAGAAGCTGCGTTTCGGTCTAGATTTGAAGGGCGGCACTTCCTTCACACTTGGTGTGGACAAGGAGAAGCTGCGCGAGACCATAATCGCGGACAAGCCTGCCATCTCCAACGACACCGCCGCCATCGAGCGCGAGATCCAGAAGGTGCTTCAGGGCTGTGACGCGCGCATTATCCAGGTGGTGCGCCGCCGTGTTGACGGCATGGGCATGAACGAGCCCGTCATCCAGGGGATGAAGGACCATCGCCTTCTCGTCCAGCTGCCTGGCGTGGACGACGAGACGCGCAAGGCTGCCAAGCAGTCTCTGCAGTCCGCCTCCTTCCTTGAGTTCCGCCTTACGCATCCGCGCAATGACGAGCTTGTGAACAAGCTTCTTGCTCTTGACGTCGCTCCCGACGGTTATGAAAAGGGCGGCAACGGATACGTGCGCAAGTCAAATTACCCGGAAGTCGCAGCGCAGAAGGGCTATGCCGCGCGTCTCGGCGCGTTCCACGTGCCCGATCCGCGCTACCAGTTCATGCTTGAGAAGTCAGGCGACGGTTCCTATCGCCCTGCTTTCGTGGCGCGTTCGTCGCCCACGGGCACTTCCAAGCGCTTTACCGGCGAATTCCTCACTTCGGCCTCCGTCGAGCGCGATCCTGCCGGTTCTCTGGCGATCAGCTTCTCGCTCAACTCGGAGGGTGCGCGCCTCTTCACGCAGATCACGCGCAACTACGTGGCGCATGGCCCGAAGAACCCCACCGACCGCGGCCGTCAGCTCGCGATAATCCTCGATGACGTGCTCGTCTCCGCGCCCGTGCTACAGAGCGAAATCGGCGCGCATGGCCAGATCACCGGCCACTTCTCCGCGGCCGAGGCCCAGCAGCTCGCCAATGACTTGAACTCCGGCGCTCTCCCGGCTCCGCTTGAGATTCTCGCCGAGTCCTCCGTCGCCCCGACGGTCGGCCAAGATGCGATTGACGCCGGTCTTATCGCCGCCGGCCTTGGCTTCTGCCTCGTGGCGCTCTTCATGTTCATCTACTACTGGTTCACGGGTCTTGTCGCGAACATCGCGCTTTTCCTCGATGTCGCGCTCCTTCCCGCCGCGCTCGTGTTCGTGGCCAATGTGCTCGGCGTGTTCGCGAAGGATGCCTCGATGGGTTCGACCGGTTCGCTTGCTCTTCCGGTCCTCACGATGCCCGGCATCGCCGGCCTGGTGCTTACGCTCGGCATGGCGGTTGACGCGAATGTGCTGATCTTCGAGCGCATCCGCGAGGAGTTCAACCGCGGCTCGTCCGCCGGCACGTCCATCAAGGTCGGCTATGGCCGCGCGTTCACCGCGATCTTCGACTCCAACCTCACCACGATCCTCACCGGCGTCATTCTCTTCATCGTTGGCACCGGCCCGGTGCGCGGCTTCGCGATCACGCTCACGGCCGGCGTAGTGATCTCCATGTTCACCGCCGTGATCGTCACGCGCCTCGTCCTCGACAACGCCGTCGATCCCGAGCGCATGAAGCCGTTCCGCATGATGCAGTTCTTCAAGACGCCCAAGTTCGACTTCGTGCGCCTCGGCAAGGCGACCACGATCACGTCTCTCGCGATAATACTCGTGACCGTTTCGCTGTTCTTCATTCGCGCCTTCACGAAGCCCGCATCCGTGCTGGCCGTCGATCTCACAGGCGGCACGTCGATAGTCTATTCCTTCAAGCAGGACGCGAAGCCCGCAGTCGGCGACATCCGCAAGACTCTTGATTCGTTCGACAACGCGACGATCATCCAGTATCAGGAGGGCATCGGCGACTCGACGCTTCTTGTCAAGACCGGCCATTCCGCCGAGTCCGCCAAGGAGAAGGGCATCACGGACGTTGGCGGGCACGTCACGAAGCTCCTGCAGGAAGCATTCAAGGATGCGGACATCAAGCTCCTCTCTGTCGATGAGATCGGCTCGATGGTTGGCGCGGATCTGAAGAAGTCCGGCACTTGGGCGGTGATCCTCTCGCTCTGCGCGATCCTCATCTACGTCGGCTTCCGCTTCGAGTTCGGTTTCGGCCTTGGCGCGCTCGTCGCGCTTGCGCACGATGCTCTCATCTCGCTCGGCCTCTTCTCGCTCTGCGGCCGCCAGGTGTCGCTGATCGTCGTCACGGCGCTCCTCACGATCATCGGCTACTCGGTGAACGACACGATCGTCGTCTTCGACCGCATCCGCGAAGATCTCCGCAGGGACCAGAAGTCCTCCTTCAAGGATCTCTGCAACCATGCGCTCAACGCCTGCCTCGGCCGTACCGTGATCACCTCGGTGACGACGTTCTTCGCCGTGGCTGCGCTCTTTGCCTTTGGTGACGGTTCTATCTACGATTTCGCCCTCACCATGGCGATCGGCGTTGTGGCAGGCACGTATTCCTCGATGTTCATCGCCACGCCCATCATGATGTGGTGCTACAAGGGCCGCCGCCCGAAGTTCGAGGCGGAGAAGGTCGAAAAGGCGAATTGACCGTCGGGCCGCGCGTCGGCCGATGAGGGAGGACGCGGTTGGAGGAGCAAAAGGAATCGACTGTAGTTGGCGTGGTGGAATCTCACACCATGGCACTGGAACTTCCGCCGGAAGGCTTTCGCCTCGAAGACGGCGGAAGCCTTGCTCACGTTGACGTCGCCTGGGAAAGTTGCGGGCTCGAAACTCCGGAAAACGACAACGTGGTGTTCATTTGCCACGCTCTCACAGGCGATGCGCATGTGGCCGGCCGTCGCCCCGGAGAAGACGAGGCAAGTGGATGGTGGGACGGCGTCGTGGGTCCCGGAAAGGCCATCGACACGAACCGCTACCGAGTCGTCTGCGCAAACGTCCTCGGCGGATGCAAGGGCACAACAGGCCCGTCAAGCGTGAATCCGGCCACGGGCAAGCCGTACGGTTCATCCTTTCCGCACTTCACGCTTGGCGACACGGTCAACGTCTATCGAGCCTTTCTGCGCCAGCTGGGCGTGAAGCGCCTGGCCTATCTTGTGGGCGGCAGTTTTGGTGGAATGCAGGTGATAGAATGGCTTGCCGCACATCCAGGCGAGGTGGAGCGCGCCGTGATAATCGCCTCCGGTGCCGCGCTCAACGCGCAGGCGCTTGCCTTCGACATCGTTGGCCGCGCCGCGATAGTCATGGATCCCGCCTGGAACGGCGGCGACTACTACGGTACCCCAGGTCCGCAGGTGGGCCTCGCCTCTGCACGCCAGGTGGCCCACATAACGTACCTTTCGCTCGATTTGCTCAACCGCCGTTTCGGGCGCAAGAAGCAGGAAAACTGGCTCGAAAAGGGGAAGGCCTGGCTTGACGAACATGCCGCCCGCTTCGGAACGACATTTGCCATCGAAAGCTATCTTGAATACCAGGCCCGCAAGTTCCTTGCCCGCTTCGACGCGAACTCGTACCTTCACATCACGCATGCGATGGACCGCTATGACGCCATCGAGAAGTACGGATCCCTCGACTCGCTTTGCGAACGCATCGACGCCAAGACGCTCTTCGTTTCCATCTCCGGCGACTGGCTCTTCTCCGAGGATCAGAGCCGCATCATGGCGCGCGGCCTGCTCAAGGCCGGCAAATGCGTCTCGTATTCCCATCTCGACATAAAGGTGGGCCATGACGGCTTCCTCACCCATACTCGTGAATTGAGCCGTGTCCTCGCCGGGTTCTTCGCCGAGACGCCGCGCGTCGTCACCGACGCCAAAAAGCGCAAGCTTGCGCCGATCGTGGACATGGTGCCGTCCGGTTTGCGCGTGCTCGACATAGGTTGCGGTTCAGGTTCCCTTCTTACGCTCCTCAAGGCCAAGGGCGTTCGCGGAACTGGCGTGGAGATAGACCATGAGAAGATCTGCAACGGCATCGCGGGCGGTCTTGACGTTCTTTTCGAAGACGCAGACGAGGGCCTGACCCTTATCCCCGACGGGGCATACGACATGGCCGTTCTTTCCGAAACGCTCCAGACTGTCAAGAAACCCCGCGAACTTCTCCAGCAGATTCTGCGCGTAGCCAAGGAGGCCGTTCTCACGTTCCCCAACTTCGCGGAGCTGCCCATTCGCCTCCACCTCGCATTTACGGGCTCGATGCCCGTGGGCGGCGAACTGCCGTTTGAATGGTACGACACTCCCAACACGCACTTCTTCACGCTCAAGGACTTCCTTGCCCTCTGCCGCAAGGACGGCATTGCGGTTCGCGAGGTGCGGACAGAGTCTGACACTTTCATCGGCCGGATTCTTCTTGCCTTGGGTTTCCGCAACCTCGGCGCCTCCCGCGTGATCGTCCGCATCTCGCGGAACTGATGTCTATAAAACAATGAAAACACAACTGATTGCACTTGCAGTTCTTCTTGTCACGACTGCGCTCCGTGCCGACGTTTCAGTCACACGCCTGTTTCGCCCTGTACGCGATTTGCGCGGGGACGAAAACGTGCGTCGCGTCCAGGACATAGACGATGCGGCGTGGGTGTGGGCGCCCGGCCACGTCGTATGGGGCGTCGACGCCGATTCCGACGCCTGGGACGTGCGGTACGACATGAAGTCGGCGCCGGATTCGTTCTTCCGTCTCCGCAACCGTTTCGCCGCCGATGGCGCGCCGATTGAGTTCGACGTGAGCGCGGACGAGCGCTTCACGCTCTACCTTGACGGCCGCCGCATCGCCGAGGGTCCGCACCGCGGTCTCGTCGAGCATTGGTACTACCAGAGCTACCGCATTGAGGGTCTGACCCCCGGCGAGCATCTGCTCGAGGCCGTTGTGTGGCAGCTCGGCCTCCACGCGCCGCTCGCTCAGCTTTCCTATCGCGGCGGATTCATCCTCAAGGCCGCCGGGGAACACGACAAGACTCTTACCACCGGCAAAGGGTCGTGGGAGATCGCCCCGCTTGTGAACACGAAGATGACCGACCGCGGCACATCCCGCACGTTTGGGGTAGGTTCTCAGTGCCGCGTGTCCGGCACGGGCTATCCGAACGAGCAGCCGCCGGCTGATGCCTGGCAGAAGGCGGTAGTCGTGCGTGGACCGGTCAAGGTGAACTCTTATGGCGGGCGCACGAAGGGGTGGATGCTCTACCCGTCGGACCGCCCTGACCAGACGTACGACCTCAAGACGCCCGGCCGCGTAGTGAACGATGCATGCGACCTGACGCGTCCGTTCACCGTTCCGGCGAACTCGGAACGCGATCTCTGGTGGGATCTCGACGACTACTACTGCGCCTATCCAATTCTGGAGACCGCTGGCGGCAAGGGCGCGGAGGTGACGTGGGCCTGGACCGAGGCGTTGCGCGGCGAGGACGGCAAAAAGGGCAACCGCGACGAGTGGAAGGGCAAGTCCTTCAGCCAGACCTTTGCCGACACTTTTCTCCCCGACGGCCGCGCCGACGCGCAGTTCACCGCGCCATGGTGGCGCTGCGGCCGGTGGTGCCGACTGCACGTGAAGACGGCCGACGAGCCGCTCACGGTACGGCGCGTGGCCATCGCCGAGTCTCGCTACCCTCTCGCCATCGACGGCGCGTTCGCCTGCGACGATCCGTCCTTCGCGCCCATCGCGAAGATATCCCGCCGCTCGATGGAGATGTGCATGCACGAGATGCTCTTCGACTGCCCCTACTACGAGCAGCAGATGTACCCCGGCGACACGCGCATCCAGCTGGATGTGATCAGCGCCCTTACGCGTGACCCGCGGATGACGCGCTTCGCGATCAGCGTCTACGACTTCGACCGCCGCGACAACGGCCTTGTGGCGATGAACTTCCCCACGCGCGGCACGCAGGAAAGCGCCACCTACTCCATGTGCTGGGCGATGATGTTCCGCGACTACCTCATGTGGCACGACGATGCGTCGTTCCTGCGCGTGCGCATGCCCGGCATGCGCAACACGCTGATGGGCCTCGCCCTCTACGAGAACGCGGACGGACTTCTCGAGAACCTGCCCGGCTGGAGCTTCATGGACTGGGTGAGGGGCCCGCAGTCCTTCCCCGGCGGCGTGGCGCCGGGCGGTAGTCCTGGCCAGGGCGTGAGCTCTCTCAACAACCTCCAGTACCTGCATGCGATCCAGAGCGCTGCCGCCGTGGACGCGGCGCTCGGCGAGACGTACCTCGCCGCGCACTGGCGCGCGAAGGCGGAAAGCCTCGGCAAGGCCATCGTGGCGGCATGCTGGGACGACGCGCGCGGCGCGCTGGCCGATACGCCGAAGAAGGACCGCTTCAGCGAACACGCGCAGTGCCTCGCGATCCTCGCGGGCATCCTATCGCCGGCGCAGCGCGATTCGTCCTTCGCCGCCCTTGCGAATGGCGAGGGTCTGGCCCCTACGAGCTCCTACTTCGCCCACTACCTCTTCGAGACGTATGCGGCGTGCGGACGAGCCGATCTCATCCGTTCAAGATTCTCGTACTGGCGCAATTTCGTGGAGTGGGGCGCGCGCACGGCCTTCGAGACGCAGGACATAGAGACGCGCAGCGATTGCCATGCGTGGAGCGCGTGCCCGCTGTACTTCATGCAGACGGTCTTTGCTGGCGTTGCGCCTTCCTCGCCGTTCTTCCGCACCGTGCGCGTTGCGCCGCAGCCGGCCGGCCTCAAGTTCATTCGCGCGAAGACACCGTGTCCGCAGGGCGTGATCGAGACGGATCTCCGCTTCGAAGGCGACAATGTTCGCGGCTCGGTGACGCTTCCGGAGAAACTCACGGGCGTGTTCGAGTGGAGAGGGCGGAAGATGTCGCTCTCCTCTGGCCGCCAAGATGTGGCGCTGTAAGAACGGGCAGCGCCGAAATTTAGGACAGAGACAACGGAGGAAAACAACATGCGTAATAAGATTTGGGGAACGCTGGCGTTTCTGCTTGCTTGTGTCTCGGCCGTCGATGCGTTCGCCGCGAACGCCTGGATGCAGAACGCCCGCAAGTCGCCGGAATGGTTCACGCGCGGCGTGATGTACCAGATTCAGCCGCGCGCGTTCACGCCGGAGGGCACGCTCGCCGCGGCGAAGGCGAAGCTTCCGTACCTGAAGGATCTTGGCGTCACCATCGCGTATCTTGTGCCGGTGATGAAGATGGACACGGACATGGATCAGGGCTTCTGGAGCCCGCGCCAGATCAGGAGCGGCTTCAACAACCCGAAGAACCAGTACCGCATCGCCGACTACTTCCATGTGGACGAGGAATACGGCACCGACCAGGACCTGAAGGACTTCTGCGCAGAGGCGCATCGTCTCGGCCTGAAGGTGATCTTCGACCTCGTCTATCTCCACTGCGGGCCTACCGCGCCGTTTCTGAAGGAGCATCCCGAGTTCACATGGTGGAATCCGGACGGAACCGTGAAGAAAGGGCCGTGGCGCTTCCCGAAGCTCAACTTCGCCGTGCCTGGCCTGCGCACCTACTTCATGGAGAACATCAAGTCCCTCATCCGGGATTTCGGCGCCGATGGTTTCCGCTGCGACGTGGGCGACGGCATTCCGCTAGATTTCTGGTGCGACGCGCACGACATGATGGACAATCTCACGGGCGGCAATACCGTGCTGCTCTGCGAGGGCTTCACTGTCTGCGACCAGTACAAGGGATTTGACGCCGACTACGGCTGGTTTCCGGGGATGAACGCAAAATCCGTTCGGGATGGGTGGACGGGGCGCGAGCGGCAGTGCCCGGCCGGCTCGCGCTTCGTGAACCACTACGAGAACCACGACATCGCCACCGATGCGCGTCCGCGCCGCGAGAAGGCGTGGGGGCACGACGCGACCGACCAGGTGCTCGTGTGGATGTTCACGCTCGACGGCGTTCCGATGTTGTTCGCCGGCAATGAGATTGCCGACGCCGACGAGAGCCACTCCATGTTCGGCAAGACGCCGATGGACTGGGCGCAGCTCGATTGCGAACCGGGAAAGTCGCGCCACGCGCTCGTGAAGCGTCTTGCCGCGCTTCGCCGCGAACATCCGGCGTTCACCGACGTCAACGGAAAGGACGGCCTCACATGGCTTGACACGACCGCGCCCAAATCTGTTTCGGCATTTGTGCGCCGCAACGGACGCGACACCATCCTCGTCGTGCAGAACTGGACCGACAAGGATGTCGAGTGCGAAGTGTCGTTTGCAGTGCCGAAGTCGAAGACGGCTTCCTATCTCGCTCCTGATGAGACGAACCGCGACGTGAAGGGGGAAATATCGTCCGACGCGCTTTACGCCAAAGCCGCCAGGCGTGTAGGCGAACGAGGTTTCGCTCTCCGGCCGTGGGGATGCTGGATTTCAGGCGTAGTCCAGAAGTGAGATGGACTAGGACCGCATGCTGAATCTCCAGTTCGCAAAATGACGAATTTTGCGAAAGCGCACAGATGGAAATGGTATAATTAGGGCGAAATCGGTTCAGACAAGTAAAATCGCAGTCTTCAACTGAAAGGAACACAATGACGAAACCTGCCGTAAAAACGACGATTCTCTTCTCGGCCATGTCCCTGGCCTGCCTTGCCCTGCATGGCGGGGCGTTTGAAAGGAAGACGACGCCCGTCATGGGCTGGTCGAGCTGGAACTCGTTCGGCCACGGCGTCAACTACGGCAATGTGAAGGCCCAGATGGACGCCCTTGTGCGGCTCGGGCTGCGCGATCTCGATGTCCCTTGGCGAGGCCCATCTTGTCGCCGTGCCGCTGCCGGCCGATGCGAAGATGATCAAGCTCTTCGCGACAGCCAAGTTTCCTGTCCATGCCGCGTGGGCCGGCGCAGGCTTCCGAAAAGCCCCTTTATAATACCAACAGACCCTTGGGATGAAAATCTGGTTTTGGTGGTGTGGCGGGTGGAGGATGGCTTGGCCGCGAAACAATTTCGCAAGATGTCGCCCGCATCGCCAGAGAATATGATATAATGCCACCACTTTCAAGTAGTTGTAAAACACGAATGGAACATCGGCACATACAATCTGGTCTTGGTTTGAGCGCCACTGCGGTTGATGACATCATCGATCGCGGAGGACGCGCAGACTGGGCATTCCTTCGGGATGCGTCACGCGAGGATTCGTCTGTAATGGCGAAAATCCGCCGCGTCTGTGCCGCGCATCTGCATGATCCGCAGGATCAGAAGTATCATC
>Ga0310786_10010028_pt1 | contig 11942 bp, 4 predicted proteins | sample AusTroGonzalo_MG_FD_203881 | JGI IMG/M metagenome (GOLD analysis project Ga0310786, IMG submission 203881) | Bovine rumen microbial communities from tropical cattle in Woodstock, Queensland, Australia - Gonzalo_03 (v2) (version 2) | ecosystem: Host-associated > Mammals > Digestive system >... | reverse complement strand
GGCTATCTTGAGAGCCTTGGTCTCGGTGATGTCGTTGTGGCGGGTGCCGGTGCCGTGGGCGTTGACATACAGATTTTCACCGGGCTCAAAGCCACCCTCTTCGAGAGCGAGTTTCATGGCGCGGGCCGCAGGCTCTCCGTCAGGTCTCGGAGCGGTGAAATGGTATGCATCGCAGGTGCAGCCATAACCGACAACTTCAGCCAATATCGAGGCGCCGCGGGCCTTGGCGTGCTCAAGCTCTTCCATGACGAGCATTGCAGCTCCTTCGGACATCACGAAGCCGCTGCGGCGGCGGTCGAAAGGCAGGCAGGCCTTGAGAGGATCCTTCTCATTGGAAAGAGCCTTGGCGTTGGCGAAGCCGCCGATGGACATCGGGTTGAGGACAGCCTCGCTGCCGCCGGCGAGAATGACATCCGCACGACCGGTCTTGAGTGCCATGAAAGCCTCTCCGATGGAATTGGTGCTGGATGCGCAGGCGCTCAGATGGGTGATGCAGGGGCCCTGAGCGTTCAGTTTGATGGCGATGTTGCCTCCGGCAATGTTGGGGATGACCATAGGAATATAATAAGGAGAAATCCTTGTCGCCCCCTCCTCTATCATCAGTTTGGTCTGGCTGATCTGGGTTTCATAGCCTCCGATGCCGGAAGCCACATAGATTCCAAAACGCTCAGCAGCAACGGTTTCTCCGGACACTATGCCGGCAGCCTTGACAGCCTGTGACGCAGCTGCTTCGGCCATCAGGCTGAAACGGTCGCTGCGGCGCATTTCCTTGAGAGAGATGCCGTACTCCGCCGGGTCGAAATCCTTGACTACACCAGCAACATACACCGGCAGTCCGGTGTCCTCGAAATCCTTGAGCGGCACTATCGAGCACTTTCCTGCGACTATATTGTCCCAGAAAGTGGCCACGTCATTCCCCGAAGGAGAGATGATGCCCATGCCTGTTATTACCACTCGTCTGCCGTCCATATATATTAATATGTGAATAGAAATGCAAAGATAGCGATTTCTCTCTTCTTGAGCAATTCAATATCAAAGCAACAGAATGGCATATTGTTATTGAAAGCCCGGCAACAGAGCCCGTAAACTTGCTTTTGTATCATTTTTATTAGGTTTTGTGTTGCTTTTTTAGGCATTATGTCATAATTTTATGTATTTGAAACATGACCCAGGCCTATTCAGAACACGCTAAACACTCAATAATCAACCAACAACCAAAATCTATGAGAAAGTCATTTCTAACGAAAGCAACTGCCTGCATTGCGGCGGCACTGCTGTGCATAGTCTCATACGCACAGCCAAGGTCGCTTGTAGGAAAAGTTGTTGACCCGAACGGAGATCCTGTCGTAGGAGCCTCCGTCGTCGTGCCCGGTCAGAGCAACGTGGGTACCGCAACAGGTCCTGACGGCTCTTTCCAGCTCATGGTGCCTGCACAGACTGCAAGTGTCACAGTCTCATGCATCGGTTATGTGACACAGACCGTTCCCATCGCCGGTCGTCCGGCCGTGAACGTCACTCTTGAGGAAGACAACGAATTCCTCGAGGAGACAGTCGTAATCGGTTATGGCGTCCAGCGCAAGAGCGACCTTACCGGAGCCGTTGCTTCCGTTCGCTCTGCAGACCTTGAGCACCGTTCAGTCTCAAGTGCTGCGGCAGCCCTCCAGGGTAAAGCAGCCGGCGTCCAGGTTTACTCGAATTCCGGAGCCCCCGGTGAAACCTCACACATCCGCGTGCGCGGTATTTCTTCAAACTCAGGTTCAGGCCTCGGCCCGCTCCTCATCGTCGACGGTTTGAAAGTCGACAACATCCAGTACCTCGACCCTGAAATGATCGAGTCAATGGAGGTGTTGAAAGACGCCGCCTCTGCAGCCATCTACGGTGCGCAGGCCGGTAACGGTGTCGTACTCATCACCACCAAGAGCGGTTCTAAGGAGAAAGACGGACAGATTTTCTACAATGGAAAATACACCGTCAGCTCTCTCGGCCACCACGCACAGGTGATGAACGCTGAACAATACCTCGACTTCCAGCATACTGCCGGTCTTCTCCCCGACCGCGACCAGGTTATCGCCAACGGATTCTGGGACGGCAAGACCAACACCAACTGGGCTGACGTCCTCTTCGGCACAGGTTTGGCCCAGAGCCACACCGTAGGCGCCCAGGGTGGTAACGAGCGCGGCTCTTACTACCTCTCTCTCAACTACACCAACGAGAACGGTATGGCCCGCGGCGACAAAGACTACTACAAACGTCTCACCGCCCAGATCAACGCCGACTACAAGATCAAGAAATGGATTACCGTCGGCACCAACACTTCTATCGAGCGTTATCAGCAGCAGTCCCTCAGCCAGGGTTCAGAGTATGCAGGATCAACCCTTCTGGGTGCCCTCATCATCGACCCTCTGACTCCGACTCTGTTCAAGACTGTCGACGAGATGCCTTTCAACATGCGCAACGCGTATGAGAACGGCTTCACTGTAGACGGTGTTACATATCCTTATAAAATATATCAGAACGAAGATGGTTACTGGTATTCAACTTCCAAGATTATGGAAGGTGACGGTGTCAACCCTCTCATCAACGTTGCACGCAACCGTAACGAGAGCCGTGGTTTCAATGTCCGCGGTACCATCTTCGCCAATGTCACTCCCATCAAGGACCTGGTGTTCACATCACGCCTCGGATACCGCATCGGCCAGTCCTGGAGCAACAACTATGAGGAGCCTTACTACGTGAACCCCAAGAACCACTCTGAAGTCCACAACCTCACCGCAAGCTCTTCTCAGAACTACTTCTACCAGTGGGAGAACTTCGCAAACTACAACCATAACTTCGGACGTCACGCCCTCGGAGTCATGGCCGGTATGTCATACACCTTCAACGACAGCCGCGGAGTCAATGCAAGCCTTAGGGGTCCGGATATTCTCAAAGGATATACAGACAACTTCCTCTATCTGCCTTACGACAACGGTAAAGGCGAGAAAGGAATCGGCGGCGGAACTCCGAGCAACAGCTCTCAGATTTCTTACTTCGGCCGTCTGAACTATAGCTACGACAACCGCTACACCCTGCAGGCAAACTTCCGTGCAGATGCTTTCGACTCATCAAAGCTCTCACTCAAGAACCGCTGGGGCTACTTCCCTTCAGTTTCTGCAGGTTGGACCATCAGCAACGAGTCTTGGTTCAAGGACAACGTTTCCTTCGTAGACTTTTTGAAGATCCGCGGGTCATGGGGTATCAACGGTAACATCTCAGTGTTGAGCGGCTATCCGTATTCAACCTCTATCTCATACAACAGCAAGTCTTATCAGTATGATGTAGACCACGGTGAAATCATCAGCTACGGTTCACAGCCCGACGGTCTCGCAAATCCCGACCTGACTTGGGAAACTTCAGTACAGACTGACCTTGGTCTCGACTTGAGAATGTTCAACAACCGCTTGACCTTCACGGCCGACTGGTTCAACAAGAACACCGAAGACCTGCTCGTCAGCATCTCACCTGTTGCCGAGGTAGGTATTTCATCAACTACCGTCAATGCCGGCGCCATCAACAACACCGGTTGGGAATTCGAACTCGGCTGGCAGGACCACATCGGAGACTTCGGATACTCTATCAACGGTAACTTCTCAACCCTTCAGAACAAAGTCACTTATCTGGAGCCTTCTGTAGGTCACATCCAGGGTGACCACTTCTCAAACTACAAGTTGTACACCTACTTCCAGGAAGGTTATCCCGTATGGTTCCTCCGTGGTTATGAATATGCAGGCATGAATGCTGAAGGCGTCGCACAGTATGTCGCCGCCGACGGTACCCTGACAACCACTCCGACTTCTGACGACCTCAAATATATCGGCAACACCCTGCCTACCTTCCAATACGGTATCACCGTCAGAATGGACTGGAAAGGTCTCGACTTCACAGTGTTCGGAACCGGCGCTGGTGGAAACTCTCTCGTTCCCTGCGTCTTCCGTACAGAGCACCCGCAAATCAACTCTCTTGTTTACTTCTACGAGCAGGCTGGCAAGACCATCCCGACAGTCGACAAGATCTACAACTCAGTTGACTTCTGGAGTTCTTCAGCCACTGTCTTCAAGGGAGACTTCTTCAAGATCAAACAGATCCAGCTCGGTTATACCCTTCCCAGGGCATGGACCAGCAAGGTCAGGATCAGCAACTTCAGAGCTTATGTCTCAATGGATGACTGGTTCGTATTCACCAATTATCCCGGATTCGACCCTGAAACCGCTACTACTGGTGGAACAAGGGGTAAGGGCCTTGACAAAGGACAGTATCCGAATGCCAAGAAGATTCTCTTCGGTGTAAATCTCGCCTTCTAAACATTGACGACTATGAAAAAATATACTTTTCTGGGATTTGCCTGCTTAATAGCATTGATGACTGTCACATCCTGCAATCAGGACCTTCTGAATATCCCTCAGAAAGGCGTCATCGCATACGAAGACTTCTACAAGACAGACGAAGATGCAGAATCTGCCCTTGTCGCAGTATATGACTCATACGTCAGCCTCTTCAATGTCAGCGGTGGTAACTCTCCGGCATATAATGTCTTTATCAACGCTCCCGGTGATGAACTCTACTGGGGCGGCGGTAAAAAGGAAGACAACATCATCGCTCAGGAGATCAACGAATTCCGCACGACCTTCGGTAGCACCAACGCATACCTTACCAATGTATACAAACAGATGTACAAGATTATCTACAAAGCTAATCTTGTCATCGACAACTTCTGGGGCGAAAATGGCGAACTTGCCACTTCAGCCGTCAAGAAACGCTGCGTAGCTGAGGCCCGCACGATCCGCGCATGGTGCCACATGCAGCTCGCTTGCTACTACGGCACTCCGCCGCTGGTTGACCACGTGCTCGCCGGTGACGCCCGCCCGACCAATGCCGACAAAGAAGAACTCTGGCAGTGGATCATCAAGGAATTGGGCGAAGCAGCCGAAGCTCTTCCCGCCCGTAACGGCAAGACCGACAAGAACGGCGCCGTCAAGATCACCCAGGGTGCAGCCCTCGCATTCCAGGGCAAGGCCATGGTTCTCCACGGTGACTACGCCGCTGCCAAGACTCCGCTGAAACGCGTCATCGACTCCGGCAACTACGACCTCGTTCCCGGTCCCGAGATGCGCGACCTCTTCCACGGTGCCGGCGACGGCAATATGGAGAAAGTGTTCGAGCTCAACTTCTCTGACCTCGACTACTATGGCAACAACGGCCGCTGGAACTTCCAGACCAACCAGTCCCTCTTCTTCCGTCAGATGAAGGGTTATCCCGACCTCATCATCCAGCAGACCGGCTGGGGCAACAACATGGGTCCGACCAAGAAATTCGTCGACGCCCTGCTTGCCAACGAGGAAGGTTCATACCGCCAGAAAGCCTGGATCGTATCATACGAGCAGTATTTGACCGAGTTCCCTTACAAGAAACTTGACAAGAAGGCTGACGGCACCCTGATGACCAAGGAAGAAAAGCTTATGGACCCCAAACGCGGTCTTGACTTCAACAAGTACAACGACCTCTACGCCAACTACGGCTGGTTCTTCTTCAAGAAAGTTCCTTATCAGGCTGACCTGCTCAACAACAGTTCTGTCCGCACCGACCAGAATCAGATCATCATGCGCTACGCTGAAGTCCTGCTTCTCTACGCAGAAGCCTGCGCTCAGAGTGGCGACTCAGACGGTCTGAAATACCTCAACATGGTTGCACAGCGTGCCGGCGCCCCGACTTATTCAGCGCTCACGATGGACAACGTGAAGAAGGAGAAATGGTTTGAGATGGCATGGGAAGGCACCCGCTTCGTCGACCTCGTTCGCTGGGGCGATGCCGCCAAGGAACTTGCCTTCAAGGGTCACGACGAGACTCCTTACCTCTTCGACGACTTCTATGTATATGGAACCAACGGTAAAAAGCAGAGCGGCAACCCGCACAAGGCAGTCATCGTTTGGAAAGACGACGGATGGGCAGCTAAGGGAGCCGGCTTCAAAACCGGTAAGAACGAACTCTATCCGTTCCCGTTCGATGTCATCGAGCTCAACCCCTGGGATGCTGAGAAAGGCTGCGGCCTCAAGCAGAACCCTGGTTGGGATTAACCTTCATATTTTGATAATGATAAAAAATATATAATATGAGAAAGTCTTTTATACTGAAAGCAACTCTCTGCATGGCAACCCTTCTGCTGAGCATCGCAACGTTTGCCCAGAACAGGCCGCTGTCCGGAAAAGTTGTTGACCCGAACGGAGAGCCCGTCGTAGGAGCTTCCGTCGTAGTGCCCGGCCAGACCACACTGGGTGCAGCGACCGGCGCTGACGGTACCTTCCAGTTCATGGTTCCCGCACAGGCTCAGAATGTCACGATCTCTTGTATCGGTTATGTGACTCAGACCGTCTCTATCGCCGGCCGCCCGGTAATCAACGTCACACTTGAGGAAGACAACGAATTCCTTGAGGAGACAGTCGTAATCGGTTACGGTGTCCAGCGCAAGAGCGACCTCACCGGTGCCGTAGCTTCAGTGCGTTCGGCAGACCTCGCCAACCGTTCTACAGCCGATGCCGCCGCAGCCCTTCAGGGTAAGGCAGCCGGTGTCCAGATCTTCAACGATTCAGGTGCCCCTGGTGAAGGAGCTTCAATCCGCGTCCGCGGTATTTCTTCAAACTCAGGTTCAGGCCTCGGCCCGCTCCTCATCGTCGACGGTTTGAAAGTTGACAACATCAATTACCTCGACCCTTCAATGATCGAATCTATGGAGGTGTTGAAAGATGCCGCATCTGCAGCCATCTACGGTGCGCAGGCCGGTAACGGTGTCGTACTCATCACCACCAAGAGCGGTGCCAAGTCAAAGGACGGCACAGTCTTCTACAACTACAAGCTCGGCATCAGCAAACTTGGCCACCATGCCCAGGTTATGAACGCCCAGCAGTACATCGACTGGCAACACACTGCTGGCCTGCTCGGCACAGCCGACGAACTTATCGCCACAGGTGTATGGGACGGCGTGACAGACACCAACTGGGCTGACGTCCTCTACGGAACAGGCTTCACCCACAACCACACCATCGGCGCCCAGGGCGGTAACGACCGCGGCAGCTATTTCTTCTCTCTCAACTATGTAGACGAGGACGGTATGGCTCGCGGCAAGAAAGACGTCTACAAACGTTTCACTGCCCAGATCAATGCCGACTACAAGATCAAGAAGTGGTTCCAGGTCGGAACAAACACTTCTATCGAGCGCTTCCAGCAGCAGGCTCTCGGCGAGCACTCAGAGTATGCAGGCAGCAGCGCCGGCCTTCTCGGTACTTTGATCATCGACCCTCTTACTCCCGTTTACTTCAAGTCATACGACGAGTTGTCATCAGGCATGCAGAGGGCTGTCGATGCAGGTGTACAGAAAGTTTATGGTCCTGCAGACCATCCGGGCTGGTGGTATTCAACCTCTAAGATCCTTGAAGGTGACGGTATCAACCCTCTGATCTACCGCGACCGCAACGAGAAGAAAGAAGAAGGCTGGAACATCCGTGGAACCGTTTTCGCAAACTTCAACCCGATCAAGGACCTGACCTTCACCTCACGCTTCGGTTACCGTATCAAACAGGGGTACAGCAGCAACTACGAGGAGCCTTTCTATGTAAACATCAAGGCCTACTCTACTACCTACAGCATCAGCGCCACCTCTTCACAGAGCTTCTACTATCAGTGGGAGAACTTCGCCAACTACAGCCACAACTTCGGCCGCCACGCTCTCGGAGCCATGGCCGGTATGTCATACACATTCTCTGACAGCCGCAGCCTCGGCGCCAGCCTGACCGGTGAAGACCCTCTGAAGGGCTACGCAGAGAACTTCCGCTACCTCACCCAGGACAACGGTTCCGGAACCAAAGGCATCAGCGGCGGCTCTCCTAGCAACTCAGCGCAGATCTCTTACTTCGGCCGTCTGACCTACACCTACGACAACCGCTACAGCATCCAGACAAACTTCCGTGCTGACGCGTTCGACTCTTCTAAACTTTCCGCCAAGAACCGTTGGGGTTACTTCCCTTCAGTTTCTGCAGGTTGGACCATCAGCAACGAGTCATGGTTCAAGGACAACATCAACGTCATCGACTTCTTGAAGTTCCGCGGGTCATGGGGTATCAACGGTAACATCTCAGTGTTGAGCGGCTATCCGTATTCAACTTCAATCTCATACAACAGCAAGTCTTACCAGTTCGGCGAAGGCAACGCCCTCACCCTTGGTTCACAGCCTGACGGCCTCGCCAATCCCAACCTGACATGGGAGACTTCAGTTCAGACTGACCTTGGTCTCGACCTGAGAATGTTCAACAACCGCTTGACCTTCACCTTCGACTGGTTCAACAAGAACACCGAGGGTCTGCTCGTGAACATTGAGCCTGTTGCCGAGGTAGGTATTTCTTCAACCACCGTCAACGCAGGTGCCATCAACAACACCGGTCTCGAGTTCGAACTCGGCTGGCAGGACCACATCGGTGATTTCGGATACTCTATCAACGCCAACCTGTCAACCCTGCAGAACAAGGTTACTTACCTTGAGCCTTCTGTAGGACACATCAGTGGTACCGGCTTCGCAAACTACAAACTCAAGACCTATTTCGAGGAAGGCTATCCCGTATGGTTCATCCGCGGTTTCGAGTATGCAGGCATCGGTGAAGACGGTCGCGCCAATTACTATGACGCAGACGGCAACATCACCCAGACTCCTGTCGACGCTGACCTGAAGTTCTTGGGCACCACCCTGCCGCCTTTGACCTACGGTGCTACCCTCCGTCTTGACTGGAAGGGCATCGACCTCACTGTATTCGGCACCGGCGCCGCAGGACACTATCTGGTTCCTTGCGTTTACCGTACCCAGCACATGAACATCAACTCCCTCACCTACTTCTACGAGCAGGCCGGAAAGACCATCCCTACCATCGACAAGATCTGGGACCAGACCGACTTCTGGAGTTCTTCAGCTACGATGTTCAGAGGCGACTACTTCAAGATCAAACAGATCCAGCTTGGTTACACTCTGCCGCACAAGTTGATCAACAAGATTCTGATCAGCGACCTGCGGGTATATGCATCTATGGACGACTGGTTTGTCTTCACCAACTATCCTGGCTTCGACCCCGAGACTGCATCAACAGGTTCGACTTCAGGACGCGGTCTTGACAAAGGATCTTATCCTAACGCCAAGCGTCTTCTCTTCGGTGTCAACATCTCCTTCTAATTCTAAAACAGATGACAGTTATGAAAAAACATATATTATTTGGAATAGCTGGTGCACTGGCACTGTTCTCTCTCACTTCCTGCAACCAGGATCTGCTTAACATACCGCAGAAAGGTGTTGTAGCCTACGAAGATTTCTATCAGACCGACGATGATGCAGTTTCAGCCCTGACTACTGTGTATGACGCATTCATCACAACAGTGTCAAGCGGTAACAACGGTATCAACAACCCTTCCTACAACGTTGTAGTCAACGCACCCGGCGACGAGCTGTACTGGGGCGGCGGTAAGAAGAACGGTAGTAGTAGCGGCGCTCAGGACATGAACGAATTCCGCAACACCTACGACAACACTATCCCGCACATCAAATACATCTACAAACAGATGTATTCCCTCATCTACAAGTGCAACCTCGTCATTGACAACTTCTATGGCGAAAACGGCGAGCTCGCGACCTCTCAGGTCAAGAAGCGCTGCGTGGCAGAAGCCCGCGTAATTCGCGCTTGGGCTCATTTCTTCCTCGCATGCTACTGGGGCACTCCTCCGCTTGTAGAGCACGTCCTGGCCGGTGACGCACGTCCTACCAATTGCGACCACCAGGTACTCATGGACTGGATTATCAACGAGTACAAGACTGCCCTGCCTGACCTTGAAGCCCGTAACGGCAAAAACGACAAGGCTGGTGCATACAGAATCACCAGCGGCGGCTGCCTCGCCCTCCTCGGAAAGGCCCAGGTCTTCAACAAGGACTGGGAAGGCGCCAAGAACAGCCTCAAGCAAGTCATCAATTCAGGCAACTACGCCCTCGTTCCCACAGACAAGATCAGGGATCTGTTCCATGTCGCAGGTGACGGTAATGAGGAGAAAGTCCTCGAACTCAACTACGTCTACAACGAAGGTCTCGGCCGCTTCGGTGGCAAATACCACTACCAGCGCAACAACGCCCTGTTCTTCCGTATGCTCAAGATTTATCCTGACATCCTCATCAAGGAAGAGGGCTGGGGCAACAACTGCGCTCCGACTCAGCCGTTCGTAGACGCCATGATGGCCCACGAAGCCAACTCTCCCCGCCGCAAGGCATGGTTCGCCACCTATGAGGAAATGCTGACCGAATACAGCTACACCGACTTCAAAGGCAAGAACTATGACGTCAAGAGTGACGGCACTCCTATGACCAAGGAAGAGAAACTCATGGACTCAAAGCGTGGTCTGGACTTTAACAAATACGATGAGTTGTACGCCAACTACGGCTACTTCTTCATGAAGTTCATGCCTTGGGCCAGCGACCTGATTCCGAACAGCTCTACCATCACTGAAGAGAACCGCACCGTCATGCGTTATGCTGAAGTTCTCCTTCTCTACGCTGAAGCTTGCGCCATGACCAACGACGCCGACGGTCTGAAATACCTCAATATGGTTGCAGAACGCGCCGGTGCTCCTACTTACTCAACCCTTACCATGGATAATGTAAAGCAGGAGAAATGGTTCGAACTGGCATGGGAAGGTACCCGCTTCCTCGACCTCGTACGCTGGGGCGACGCTCCCAAAGCACTTGCTTTCAGGGCTCATGATCCTACTCCTTACCTCGACGACGAATTCTACGTTGACGGCTCTAAGGGTAAGAAGCAGAGCGGCAAGCCGCACAAGGCTTGGGTTAAATGGGTAGATGACGGCTGGGGCACATCCGGTGGCGGATATGTAGTCGGCAAGCACGAGCTCTATCCTTTCCCGTTCGATGTAATCGAGCTCAACCCCTGGGATGCTGAAAAAGGCGTCGGCCTGAAGCAGAATCCGGGCTGGGAATAGCCATTTACACCTATTTTAAAGAGGGGGGTTGCCGTTCCGGCGACCCCCTTTTTTGTCATAATATCTTTATTTTTGTATCGTTTATTATTTTTTTACTACCTTTAACTCCAATTATTATAATATGACAAAATAGCACGCATATCATACTTATTATTAAGACAAAACCTGAACTCAAACTTACCTATCATAATTAACCTACAATTACAAACCTATGAGAAAAACTTTTCTTCTGAAAGCAACCCTCTGCATTGCAGCTATGCTGCTGGGCATCGTTTCATACGCCCAGAACAGGCTCGTAAGCGGTACGGTTGTTGACGGCAACGGCGAGCCTGTAGCAGGCGCCTCTGTCGTTGTGGTTGGTCAGACAGGTGTAGGTACCGCCACTGACTTTGACGGTACATGGCATCTTTCTGTTCCCGACCGTGCAAACATCACCATCTCATGCATCGGCTACGTTTCACAGACTCTCTCTGTAGCCGGACGTTCAGTAATTGATGTCGTTCTCGAAGAGGACAGCGAATTCCTCGAGGAAACAGTCGTCATCGGTTATGGTGTCCAGCGCAAGAGCGACCTCACCGGTGCTGTAGCTTCTGTAAAATCAGAAGACCTCGCAAACCGCTCTACTACTGACGCGGCTGCAGCTCTTCAAGGTAAAGCCGCTGGTATCCAGATCATCAACACTTCTGGAGCCCCCGGTGAAGCAGCTTCTATCCGCGTCCGCGGTTATTCTTCAAACTCAAGTTCAGGCCTCGGCCCGCTCCTCATCGTCGACGGTTTGAAAGTTGACAACATCCAGTACCTCGACCCTTCAATGATCGAATCAATGGAGGTTTTGAAGGATGCCGCCTCAGCAGCCATCTACGGTGCTCAGGCCGGTAACGGTGTTGTCCTCA
>Ga0310786_10010025_pt1 | contig 11943 bp, 8 predicted proteins | sample AusTroGonzalo_MG_FD_203881 | JGI IMG/M metagenome (GOLD analysis project Ga0310786, IMG submission 203881) | Bovine rumen microbial communities from tropical cattle in Woodstock, Queensland, Australia - Gonzalo_03 (v2) (version 2) | ecosystem: Host-associated > Mammals > Digestive system >... | reverse complement strand
TGCTATACGGCGATGTCCACTTTCACCACCTACAGTAAAGGTTACCGATGACGCAGAACCTACCCACATACTGTATGTGCCAGTATTGGCGGTAATATATGTGCCAGTATTTGCGGTAATACCATTATCATTACCTCCACTACTAAAAGTGAGGAAAATGGAAGTTATATTGGAACTATTATTTGTGGAAATCGTAAAGGTGTTATTAGCATAGGCTCGTATTGCTGTACCATCGTCATAGTATGTAGGCGCAGTTGTCCCTGAAGCCTTATTAAATGTAACATTAATTATAGAAGAAATATTGATTTGTGTGCCATTTAAAACTCTACCATTAGTATATCCCATTGAAGAAAACGATAACGACCTACATCCTGAGGTTATCCATTGTGCATACAATGTTGTATTTGCAGTTATAGTAAATGTACTTCCTGCATCGTAATATGTACCAGAACCATCAGCTTCGGTATTCCATCCATTGAAATCCATACCATCAGGTGCGGTAAATAAGTTTGCCAAAACGGTTACTGTGGTACCACTGGCGTAGTTGGTATTGTCGGTCATTGTACCAGTGCCACCATTGGGATCGTATGTAACGGTGTAGGTGCTGGGAGCATTACCACATCCCTCTACTGCAACTATTTTACTAATGTCGGTTCCGTAATTTTTATTCTGGTTACTATTAGACAAGTTAAATACCAACTTAAAATATACACCACTTGCCCAACATGATTCTCCATAACTAATAGATGGACTAAAACTAATAGTACTATTGTTGCTTAACCCAGTATAAGAACTGACGGTATATGAAACATGATCTAGTTCATTGGAAAAAACATTTGTGCTACTATTATATGAACCATATACATATAAAGTAATGCTATTAATTGTAAGACTATTATTACTTTTGGGTTGTGCTATAGTATATTTAAGCGATTCTGTTTTGTACGTTGTGGCAGAGGTTGTTCCTATATATCCAATGGCATTATTCAAACCTTTCCCACCTATTCTTACATAACTCCAACTCTTATTATTATTTGCTGCTCTTTCAAACACACAATCATTAGAAGTCCATGTATCTGTATAACTAGCATGACTTACTTCCCAATTACTCGCTGTTGTCACATCAAATAGGGTATGATTATCGCCATCGGCAGCAAATGTTTTAGATTCTAACATCATTCCATACATTATCGCCATCACCAACATTACCCTCATCATCAACGAACGGAAAGAAAAACTGTTGCGTACTACAACTGCTTCGCTGCTACGCACGAGCGAAGTATTTGATACTGAATGTATTGTATTCATAAAAAACTTAAATTCAAATTCAAAATTAGAACGGCAAAGATATAAAAGATTTACGATTTACGATTTTAGATTTACGATTTTAGATTAGTGGTAGGGAAAGAAAGGGTAAGTACATAAAAATCAAGGGGAAAAAGTTAAAAGTTTAATGTTCAAGGTTCAAAGATTTGAGGATTTGAAAATTTGAAGATTTGAAAGGATTTGTAGATACGTTGCGTGCAACGCCATTTGTGTATGGGATGGTGTGAAATGGTTTATGATTGTTTGAGATTGTTTCGCACAGAAAAACTATGCGATAGCGCGGAGGCAACACAAAAAAACGAATGCACCAGTTACGATGCATTCGTTTTTGGACTCCTCTTAGTTATGTTATTTCACAGGAATATTCTTCAGTACATCAAGCAGATGCCTGTACCACATATCCACGGTCTTGATTTCGACCTTCTCGTCGGGAGTATGAACACCGCGGAGAGTTGGTCCGAACGAAACCATATCGAGGTTCGGGTACTTCTCGAGGAACAAACCGCATTCCAAGCCAGCGTGAATTGCACGAACAATCGGAGTCTTTCCAAACAGCCTTTCGTAAGATGCAACCACAATCTTCAGGATTTCCGAATCGGTGTTAGGTGCCCAACCTGGGTATCCGTCGCCAGACTCAACCTTTGCACCTGCAAGCAGGAACACATTGCGTACCATAGTGTTGATGTCTTCCTTGCCCGATTCGAGCGAACTGCGCTGGCTGGTCGTAACCTGTATCTTGTCATCGAAGAACTTTACCGATGCAAGGTTGGTTGATGTTTCAACCAAACCCTTTATTGCAGGGCTCCAAGCGTGTACTCCGTGAGGACAAGCCGAAACTGCCATCACAAGATTGCGCTGTGTTTCCTCGTCAATTACGAAAGCGGGCATAGCCTCTTCGTGAAGTTCCAAGTTGATGTTAGGCTCGGTTATCTTTATTTCCTTGATAATGTCTTCCTTGAATTTTGCAAATTCCTTCCTTACATCCTCGGCAAAGTCGGCCTTAACGGTGAAAACGAATTCTGCTTCACGCGGAATGGCGTTGCGCTTGTTGCCGCCGTCGAAATGTGCAAGGCGAGCAAAATACTTGCTTGTGATTTTCTGAAGGAAACGGTTGGCTATCTTGTTGGAGTTGCCAAGTCCCTTGTTGATTTCATCGCCGCTATGACCACCAGCCAAGCCATTGATTATGAACTTGTATGCAACATGATGTTCGGGAACGGCTTCCTTCTTGTATGAGAAGTCGGCAACAGTGTCGATACCACCGGCACAACCGATGAACATTTCGCCTTCGTCCTCTGAATCGAGGTTCAGAAGGATTTCGCCATCGAAAAATCCTGCTTCAAGAGCAAAAGCACCAGTAAGACCGGTTTCCTCGTCGATTGTAAACAAGCACTCTATTGGTCCATGTTCAACGCTGTCGTCGGTAAGGATTGCCATTTCGGCTGCACAGCCAATGCCGTCGTCGGCACCCAGGGTTGTGCCTTTTGCCTTTACCCATTCGCCATCAATGTACGGAGTGATGCCTTCGTTGTCGAAGTCAATCTTTACATCGCGGTTCTTCTCGCAAACCATATCCATGTGCGACTGCAAAACCACTGTCTTGCGGTTTTCCATGCCCTTGGTTGCGGCCTTACGGATTACTACATTGCCAACCTTGTCGCGGCGTGCTTCAAGGTTATTGTCCTTTGCAAACTTCATTAGGAATTCCACCATCTTCTCCTCTTTCTTCGAGGGACGTGGAACTTTTGTTATCTGTTCAAAATACTGCCAAACTTTTTTTGGCTCAAGATTACTTAATACTTCCATAGAAAAATTTTTATTAATTTTGACAACGAAATTAATACTTATCGGACTAACTACAAAGAAAATGAACAGAATAAAAAATATTTTTTTCATCGCTTTGATTTTCAGCACATTTATAATTGGCACAAGTTCGTGCAAAAAAGAGGGAAACCACATTTACGGCAAAATTACCGATATGTCAACTGGCGAAGCTGTTGGTGATGTAACTGTAGATTTGTATCTGACAAAGATTAGTTCGGGAAGTTTTTCGGGAACCTTCGAAAAATATATGTCAACTACAACCGATGCAGAAGGAAACTACAGCCTTGAATTTGAACCTGTTGCTGCCGGAGAATACAGTCTCCGCTTGTCGAAGGACGGCTATCATTCCAACATTACCGACTTTATGCCCGAAGAAACTGCCTCCGAGTACGAAAAGAATCTCGCAATTCCCAAGGCTGGCTACGTAAAATTCAAGATTCACAACGCATACGGCGCATATCAGGGCAATGAAAACGATGTCGCAAGGATTAAGGTTGACGGAATAAATCCATTATGTTCGGAATGTTGCTCATCGGATTACTATTCGTTTGAAGGCCTTAATGTTAACGAAGAATTTGTATGCAACATTGTCGCTGGCGACGAAATCACAATAAACCGCTACCTTGTACGTAACGGAAATTCGGAATACAAAAGCAGAAAATATACCTGCGAGCAAGGAGATACGATTAATTATTCGTGGAACTACTAGGAATGCCTGCGGCGTTTAACTTCGTTGAAGGCTTCGCCGTTCTGGGGCTGACGCCGGTTCTGTGTAAGGACGTTGCGTGCAACGTCTCTTACAAAATCATTTCATTCGCATCCTAATTCTTGACAATTCGACGTGTTTCAACGCCATCGCTAGTGAATAGCCTAATTAGATATGTGCCAGCATTGTATCCCGACAAGTCGATGGAAAATTCTGTTTCGTTGATGCTTTTTTGCAGAAGCATCCTTCCCGACAAGTCAAAGACTTGCAGTTCTTGCACTTGCTGCGATTCGGCATAAATATATACCCTGCCATTGGATGGATTCGGGAAAACATTGATATTTTCCACATTTGATTCATCGATAGCAGTCGGTAATTCAGGTCCGCGGATGCCTATAATGATAGCGTGATTGTTGTTGAAACCGTATGAACTGCAGTTGGTAAGTGCATAGTAGGCATTGTTTTGCTGTCCGCCCCAGCCCCAGTTGAAATGGAAATAGTCGTCGTCGCGGTAGCCGTCGCAAGTCCAAACGTGTCCGCCATAGTTTCCGCTTCCGCCATACATAAATGGTGCGCCCTCGTCGAGTTCGCCTTTCAGGTAGTTGAGCCATACTGTCGAAGAGGTGCTTCCGCGTTCAATATACCTTACGGTAGTGGGATAACGGAAATATGTTGATAGAGCAGACACAATCTTGTTGGAGTTGCAAGAGCTCGCAGATGGTCCGTAGTTCATATTGACAGCGACACCGCAATGATACAGCAAGGTAGCTACTGCCTCCACACAACTATCGGGATGATTAGATGCAGTGAGTTGGTCGGGCATATTCTCGTAACGGTAGGTCGTTGCGCCGAAATTGGCAGAAAGTCTGCCATAATTGTTGCTGGTATATGAATGGCTTCCTGTGCCTGTTGTGGGAAAATGCCAGTATCGCATAATTTGCCCCATAACAATGGCACCGCAACCCACAGCAGCGTGACCGCCGTATGCAGAGTTGCCGCTTGCATCCTCGGGGCAAAGGTCGTTGTAGTATTTTGTCTGGTTCCATTTGTTATTGCCTAACAACGGACCTACTATCACAGTCCCGTCTTTTGGCGCCAATGGGGTGTCTGAAAGCAATTGCTCCCACTGCTGTCTGATGGTTTCGTCGCTGTACTGTTGGGTGTCGGCTATATGCTGAATTGCTTCGGTATATCCATCCAGGAAAAAGCGAATATTCGCTGGCATATTTTCGGAAACAAAAGCACCTTCGTCCGAAAACGCCAAAACAGGACGTACTCTATCGTCGCCAGCTACTATTACAAAACCTTCGGAGCCGAAATTTACGACATAGAAACTGGGTGATGAACCATTTTCACCACGAAGTAAAGATGATTTGTATGCAATTGTAGGTGCTAATGACTCTGGCGTACGATTAAATTTCATAGCGTAGAAGCGTGATGCAACGGTGCGGGCGGTTGTTTCGTCAACAGATTTAGCAGATACATAACTTGCCAGCATAATCGCCAATGTGAGGAAAATGGGAAATTTCAGTTTCATAATTTGTAATTTCAAAAGATGTACGGCAAAAATATGAAAAAATCAGATATAAAAAAATTGTAAAGATGTTGTTTGCAACGGCTCTAATTCCGTTGAGACGCAACATTTTGCGTCTGTACAAATTTCTATAGTGTTTTATCATTCTTCCGCATTGTCCCAGTCCTTCCACGAAATGTATTTTATGCCGTTGATTTCGCAGGTGAGGTCACCGAGGTAGAAAACAGAACCTTTGCAGCTGTTGCCTTCGCGAAGTTCAAGATATTCACGCACATTTTCCGAGAGTTTATTTTCCGCATCGGCTGAACTTTTTATTTCGATGGCAAAAGTGTGTTTCCAGTCGGCAATAATGTCAACTTCAAATCCTTTTAGGTCTCTGAAATATGTCAGGTTTGCTTTTTTGCCAATGTTCAGGCGGTTCTTGAGGAGTTCTGAAAGTGCAAATGTTTCAACCACAGCTCCCTTGTACGGACTGAGCAATAGTTCTTCCTTGCTTTCGATTCTCAAAAGGTGGCATAGAAGCCCAGAATCAACGAAATACATTTTGGGAGTTTTTACCAGCGACTTGCCGAGACTATTTGTCTCCGGTTTAAGGAAATGAATGATGAAAGAGGATTCAAGAATTGAAAACCATTGTTTTATGGTTGGGGCTGATACGCCTATAACTTTGGAAATCTTGTCCATCGACACCATTTGTCCGCTGTATGTGGCCGACAGTTGTATGAATTTTTTGAAAGATGACAGGTTGGATGGATTTATAAGGTTTTTGACATCCATATCCAAATAGGTATCGATATAATTTTCGAACCAGTCGGAAGCAATGAAGTGTTTCTGGGGGTCGTACAATGGTGGGTAAAAACCTTTGAATATTGTATCGTAGGCATTGTCGCTCAACAAGTTGTCGCTTTTTAGTTCTCTAATCGAGAACGGCATAAGTTTCAATGATGCCACACGGCCAGCAAGAGAATCGGTTATATTTTCCTTCAGTCGGAACTGACTTGAACCTGTCAGAATGAACTTTCCTGGCACATATTCATTATTGTCGACATAAAACTTTACGGCATCAAAGATTTCGGGTACTTTTTGTGCCTCATCAATAATTGCACCGTCGGGAAATGCCATTAGGAAATCCTTTGGGTTTGATGATGCCAGTTCTCTCATCGTTTTGTCGTCAAATGAGATGTATTTTTTATCGGGAAAAGCCATTTTTGCCAAAGTTGTTTTCCCACTCTGGCGAGGTCCAGTAATTGCTACAACAGGAAACTGCGATGCCAATCTTAACAATGTTTCTTTTGCCGTCCTATTTGTACTCATAGTAAAAATCTAAAGTTTATGTTGGTAAAAATCTAAAGTCTGTACTAGTAAAAATCTAAAGTTTGTACTAGTAAAAATCCAAAGTCAAAGGTAGTAAAAATCTAAAGTTTTGAGCAAAAAATTGGGGATAAAATTTTATAAATATTTATAATCTATTTATTATAAATGATTTATGGGGTGTACAATCTCGGTTAAAATTCCCTGCAAAACTCATTAAGCACAATAAAGAATGACTAAAAATCATTTTGGCTTGACATTCGTTTTTTTTAGCCCGTTACATAAGTGCCCTGACAATTAATAAATGTCGTTTTTGTGTACTTTTTAATCGTATGTCAAAAGATTCATAAAAAAAGAATATATTTGCAAGCGTAAATTTTAATTATTTAACAAAATGAAAAAATTATTATTAGTTATTGCAAGTGCTTTATTTTTAACACTTATGGGCGTTTCTTGCTGCGACTGCGACTGCGGTGAGACCAAGGGCAATGGTGAAAATTCCAACGCTACAACAGAAACTGTAAATGAAACCAAGGGTACTGATGAACAAAAATCAGAAACTCCTCAACCTCAAGTACAAGAAAAGAATTTACTTATCAAGAGAGCAGACATCGATAAGGTAAATAGATTCATTGACGAAGGAAAATGTGACGATGCTGTAGCAGTAATAAATAGCTGGACAGATAAGAGACCTGACGATGGCATAAAGCTTTTAAGAGACATCAACATTGGCGGTGCTTGCACCAAGGAAGTTGGTGATGCTATCAACGCACTGAATGCTGCCGTAAACAAGTAAAACATTTCATTTATAACAGATAATCAGCCACCGACGAGGTGGCTTTTTTGTATGTGCGCGTGGCAAATTAACCTATTTCACATATCTTTTGCGCCATTTGCGATTAAACCAATATCTTTGTGCGGAAATCGGTATAGGTATGAAGCAGATATTTTTGATTGATTACGAGAATGTAGGTTTGCCGGGGCTTTATGGCATATCCAAGTTGGGAAGCGATGACGAGCTAGTTATCTTTTATTCGGGTGACATTACGGTGGTAAAGGAACTTTTAAGTGCATACAAGGACAGAGGCGTCAAGATAAGTTATGAATGTCTTTCTTATGTTGGGAAAAATGCGCTAGATTTTATGGTTTCGGTTCGTGCGGGATATGAGTGTCGTGCCAGAAGCAAAAGGGAAATCCATATCGTAACCAAGGACAACGGATACAAGTCGGCTCTGATATATGCAACCAAGCTGAACAAAAATGTTGTGGTGGACTCGTATGTGAATATTGCCAACAAAGAATTGGAACCTGCCAAGATTGACTGGCAATCGGTGTTGCCGGAATCTCGGGAAGCCCGCAGGGAAAAGTATCAGAAGCTACTTTCGGCTACAGATGTGCCGAAGAAATATCACGAGCAGTTGGTAAGTGCCTTAATGTCAAGCAGAACAATAGACAGTTTCAAGATAAAAGTATGGAAGGCACTAGGGAAAAAGAATATCGAGTATGTTGATGCTGTTTTGAAGTGCTATGATAGAGAGGAGTAGGTTCGGATATACTTTATTTCGCTCGAGCCGCGGAGGCTTTTACTTTTTTTATTCGCCCCTATAATTGATTTTCAGCGGTGCTCATGATTGTCATCGACAATTGTTGGCAAAAAGTAAACAAAAAAAGTGTGTCCGCTGAGTCTGCTTCGAGAAATAACGTCAGAAATTACAGGGAACCGACAGCCCTCTCTTGTAGTCATCGCGGAAGCTAGTCGTAACACGCGATACGGAACGAGGAGCGTCGTGAAGACTGCTGTCCGTGATCTCATTCCAACAAGGGAACGCGTGTATTATAATAGTAAACATTAATTTCATTCCGCTCAAGCCGCGGTGGCTTTTACTTTTTGTCGGCAAAAAGTAAACAAAAACCGTGTCCGCTGCGTCTGCTTCGCTAAAAATCGGCTGCACTGCGCTAAAACGCAGGAACTTGTCTCCGTTTCACTCCGCCTTCGAACAGCCTGCCTTTTTACGCTCCGTTTCGCCGATTTTCTTAACGCTCACCAGCCGAGGCGGCAATCAAGGTATCTCCTTTCAGTCGATGTGTAAAAAAATAATTTCTGCTTCGGGAAATCCGTAATAAAAAAAGGTGCCGACATAATTCGGCACCATATCTGTGACATTTTTACTTTCTAAGATTGCATATTGCTCTCACCGGCAAACCGCACTCGCGAGCGAATGGGTACACATCAGCCTCTTCGTATTCAAGATAAAAACTGCAATTCATTGCACAAGTCGGGGCTGTATAGCTTATATCGGTTGCCAGCGTACTTGTCCAGTAACGACCGCAAACATTTTCGACCAAACCTTCATCATTATAGTAACGGACGGCAGGCATGAAGATTGAGTTTCCGTTTGTGCCCTTAAATGTAAGTCCTACTACATTATTTATGGTATCTGTTGTTATTGTGCAATTTCTAATCAGTTCCATATAATCTTCTTCCGATGGCGTTTTCCATTGACCGCCCCAGTTTACTGCTGCGGCATCGTCTTCAGCTAAAAGTGATTCCAGTTCATCTCTAAAACCTTCATAGCCGAAAGGACTCTGTGAGCAGTACTTTGTAAGCATATGAAGAGTGTCTTCATTTTCTATAACAATGCGTATATACGGGTAATTTTCGGCGGTATAAGTCTGTTTTGGAGCTGTTTCTGCCCATGCGTAATAGTTTCCTGCTGCTTCGGGATTTGTTGCGCCTATATTGCAGGTTGCCCACATGTTTCCGCTTGGCAATCCAAGGTCGATGTATTCGTGACCGTTGTGCATGGTTACGGGGCGTTCTTCTTTCCACTGTGCATAAAGCGTCATGTCGGCAACTACTTTAATTTTCTGCTGGTCGGTGTAGGCGGTGCCTGTGCCGTCGCGCATTGTGTTCCATCCTTCGAACGAATATCCTTCGCGAGTAAAAGCATTGGCTGTAAGCGCCTTTTCGTAGTCTTCGGTGAACAGCTGCGTATCCATAGTTCCTTCTCCGCCGTTGGCATCGAAAGTTACCGTATAAGTTGTTACATTAGTGTCGCAACCGCTAGTTGCTATCATTCCTGCTACAGAAACGATGGCGAATAATAGAAATAATGTTCTTTTCATCGTACTTTATTTTTTTGTGCGCGACAAAGATACATATTTTGTTGATTAAAATGTGTTTTTGGGGGATAGTTTTTGGAGAGAGAGTAGGAGAAATTGACTAATAATAGGTCCACTTTTATCCGCCATTTATCCGCCATATCCGCCATTTATCCGCCATTTATCCGCCATATCCGCCATTAAGGAGTGTGTAATATGTGTTTTTTTGTTTCCCGACTCTGTCAAAAAGTCCATATTTATTGCACAATTCTTCTAAATCCCTTAAAGCAGTTCTTTCTGATGTTTCATTAATTTTCTGGTATTCGCTATTTGTAATCTGTCCATTCTCCTTTACATACAAAACAGCTTTTATCTGTCTTGGATTCAGGCCTTTGTCTTGTAAATCTTCTTCGTTGAAAAAATCTTTGCGGAACACAACCCAAAAGCCAGAGCTTTCATAATAGTACTGCGGTTGCGGTAAACCTGCGGCAGCACACTGTGAGTTCATTTTCCCAATGCCACGACCCCACGCTTCAATGTAGCCGATTCGGAAGAATGCGTTGGAAATATCAGGGTTGTGCGGAAGTGATGAATGTTTCTTCTGCAAGGTATCAATTGTCCAGTTGGCAGGGAGTTCGCCATAGTTCCAAATCATTATCTTGTCTTTGTAAACGCTGATTTGAATTGGTGTTGCTCCTGTGTAATCCTTATGGGCGATGGCATTGTGCAGGGCTTCACGAACAGCTTCCTTGGGATATTCAAATGTTTCGACTCGATAAATGCCTTCGTAACTTATCATTGCCTTTATGTACTTGGTAAAGAGCAAGTCCATTGTTTTCTCAACTTGTTCGAACAAATTACCGTGAACTTCGTCTTGATAACGTAAATCGTAATCATTATCAAAGTATCCTATTTTGATATACGCATTAGTTACGTACTTTTCGGGGTCTGGGTGGAAAAGCAATATGGCGGCTCGTTTTAGATAGTTGCCTTCGGTAAGTTTTAAGTTTTCAAGCAATAGTTGGTTGTTATCCGTTAGTGTATCTTCATCGAGGCGGTTGCTTTTGATTCCCTTTTTGCGAAAGAAGTCGAAAGTGTCTGCTTTTAAGTCGGCAACCGTGACATTGGGTACAGGTACACTGTCCCAGTGCTTACCCTGCTTGCCTAATAGAAATTTATCCAAAGCGGCACCTTTTAGTTCTTGTTTTGTACTGCCACTGCGGTAATGGTATTCTCCTTTATAGCTTACGGGATTGAGCTGTGGGTCAACTATTATTTCGATGTAATCGCCCTGTTCGGTTTCGTGAAGATTGACCTCGGCCACAATGCCCAAAACGGTTGTTATCTTATTGGGCAACTCCTCTAAAAGTTTCTTGACATTATTTACACCGATAGTATTACCGTCATCGTCCTTGCCAATGAAAATTGTACCACCCTGTGCATTTGCAAATCCGCATATCCATTTCAAATACTACGCTTCGCGTGTTTTTCGGTTGCGATTCGGCAGACTCAAACAAGTTTGGTATGCACTCATCTTACACGAAAAATCGTCCTTCCAAACCTTCTTGTATTCAATATTTTGTGATTCTGCCATAAGTGAACCTGCTATATTGTTATTTCCAATTTGGGACAAAGATACAATAATTTTTCTGGTTTTTATGGCTGGGAAGAGTGGGATTTATATGGTGATTTACAAAATATCGCCACCATAGGGCACCGCTTGTACTGTGTTTGTTGAGAGAATTATTTGCGCATTACAAAAGACGATATTCTATGGTGTCGTGAACGTTGCAAATCCGACACGACAGGCGACAGGGAGGGATATCAATCGAATAAGAAAATTGTGCAGTTGGCAACTGCACAAAGGCAGTACATCCGACATGATAGAGGAGTTCTTATTTAACCCATCATTTAATGTATCATTTGCAACTTAAACCCTCAGTTGCAACCTTGTTAATATAGAAGATTGCTTCTTCAAGTGACTTGCTCTTGGTGAAGATGTAAACATGATGTTTCCAAGGAATGACACCGAATATTTCTGGCATTGTAATTCCTTCACCAAGTTGGTGAAGAATTTCGTCACCGGGTTGGTGACGATTTTGAATTGTAATTTCGTCACCAAGTTGGTGACGATTTACAA
>Ga0310786_10010024_pt1 | contig 11944 bp, 8 predicted proteins | sample AusTroGonzalo_MG_FD_203881 | JGI IMG/M metagenome (GOLD analysis project Ga0310786, IMG submission 203881) | Bovine rumen microbial communities from tropical cattle in Woodstock, Queensland, Australia - Gonzalo_03 (v2) (version 2) | ecosystem: Host-associated > Mammals > Digestive system >... | reverse complement strand
GTTGCAGCCTTTCGACCGCGCAATCGTCCTGCTCTGGCTCGAGAACCTCCCCTACGAGGAAATCGGACAGATCGTGGGTATCACTGCCAAGAACGTCAGCGTCCGCCTGTTCAGAATCAGAGAGCAATTAAAGAACATGTCTAACGATTAAAACTTACCCATTATGAACAACGAATTTGAAAACAACATGAACGAGACCCAGTTTGAGGATATGCGCCAGCAGTTGAACACCCTGAAGAAGAAACTGGGCGAACAGGAAATCGTGAACGACCACCTCATGCGTCGTTCGATGCGGAACCAGGTCAACAAGATCAACCATCGCTACAACATCATCATGGCCCTCTGCGTGCTGATGATACCCTACGGCTACTGGTGCTTTGTGGTACTGTGCCACCTCTCACTTGCCTTCTGGATTGGCACAAGCATCTTCATGCTGGTATGTGGAGCAGCCACCTTCTACACCAGCCGAAAGATCAGCGACCCAGGACTGATGAGCCACAACCTCATTGAGGCACGCAGGAAAGTGGCCAGCGCCAAGAAATTTGAAGCCAACTGGCTGATGTTTGGTATCCCCGCCGTTATCCTATGGTTCTGCTGGTTCGTCTATGAGATCTATCAGATTCAGGGAGGTGATTATAACAACGGATTCTTCTGGGGCGGTTGTATTGGTGCCATCATCGGCGCTTTCTGTGGCATCAAGATGCACTTCAAGACCCAACGCGAATATCAGGACATCATCGACCAGATAGAAGACCTGACAAAAGAATAGAATCAAAGATTGACAGATGCTGACGGAGAAGACGATGGAACGGCTGCGGATACTCGCAGAATCTGCGAAGTACGATGTTTCGTGCTCGTCAAGCGGCACCGTGCGCTCCGGCAAGAAAGGTATGGTGGGCAACACCGTCGGCGGCGTCGGCATCTGTCACTCGTTTGCCGATGACGGCCGTTGCATCTCCCTGCTGAAGGTGATGCTGACGAACCACTGCAAGTACGACTGTGCCTACTGCATCAACCGCCGTTCGAACGATATTCCCCGTGCCACCCTCTCCGTCTCGGAACTCGAAGAGATTACGATGGAATTCTATCGCCGTAACTATATCGAAGGTCTTTTTCTGTCGAGTGGTGTGGTGAGGAATCCTGACTATACAATGGAGCGACTGACGGCTATCGTGCGCGACCTCAGGACAGTGCATCGTTTCAATGGCTACATCCATCTGAAGACCATCCCTGGGGCTTCGCAGGAACTACTGCAAGAGGCTGGGCGCTATGCCGACCGTATGAGCGTGAACATCGAGATTCCCAAGGAGGAGTCGCTAAAGGCCTTGGCACCAGAGAAAGACCACCAAAGCGTGTTCCTGCCCATGAAGCAGATCCAACAGGGTGTGCTGGAGAACAAGGAAGACAGAAAGAAGTTCCGCCATGCGCCACGCTTTGTGCCAGCAGGACAATCGACACAGATGATCGTAGGTGCCACAAAGGAGACTGACCTTGATATCCTGAAGATGTCGAACGCAATGTATCAGCAGCCAACAATGCGACGCGTGTATTATTCCGGCTACGTCAGCGTGAACACCTACGATCCTCGTCTGCCCGTCTTGAAACAGCCACCATTGGTACGCGAGAACCGATTGTATCAGGCAGATTGGTTGATGCGCTTCTATCAGTTCAGTGTGGATGAGATCGTCGATGACAAGCATGCCCACCTCGACCTTGACGTGGATCCCAAACTCGGCTGGGCCCTGAGACATCCAGAGTTTTTTCCTGTGGATATCAACAGTGCCCCTTACGAACATATTCTCCGCGTGCCTGGCATTGGTGTGAAGAGTGCCATCCTCATTGTGAACTCGCGCCGCTTCAACCGCATCACCTCCTATCATCTGAAGAAGATGGGGGTGGTGATGAAGAAGGCGAAGTACTTTATCACTTGTGGTGAACTGACCTCCGCCTTCTCGCAGCCCATCATCGGCATCAACGAACTGCGACCAGAACGCCTGCGCCCCCTGTTGCTCTCGAAGGCTCAGCAGAAGCGCGCCGCGGAAGAGCAGCAACTCTCACTCGACTTTTGGGATGAGGAAAAAAATCCGTGAAAACTGTGTAATCTGTGGTCGAAATATATGCAAGTCTATATATTTGATAAGACTCTCGACGGACTGTTGACAGCCGTATTCGACAGTTTCGCCCTGCACCAACAGCCTGTAGCGCTACTGGCAGAAGGGGAGCAGTTACCGCTGTTTTCCGACGAACCGCATCAAGTTGTGACAGACGGGGAGAAGGCCGCAAGGGTGTGGAAGGGTCTGGAAAAGCATCTCTCGCAAGCAGGACTCAGAGTGGTGACCATCAGCTGGCTTTCGGAAGAACGCGAACTCTATCAGCCGCTTTTCAATTTTATATGCAAGGTATTTCGTCAACCAGCAGGCAGACCCAGCATCGAGCAAAACGCCTCTGACGAGGATGTACTGGCCGTGAGGAACACCTGTCGTCGCGTACTCCACGAACAGCTACGCATGAAACAGTTCATCCGTTTCCAGAAAGCGAAGGACGGCACTTATCTGGGTGTCGTCTCGCCAGACCATAACGTGCTGCCGTTGGTCATTGACCACTTTCAGGACCGTTTCAACGATCAGCCCTGGCTCATCTACGATGCCCATCGCCATTATGGCTATTATTATGATGGCACTGCTGATCCCATACGCATAACCTTCGAAGATGAGTCTGCTGTGCCTTTCGACCTGTCGAACGGCAAACTTAATGCTGATGTACTAAGCGAGAACGACCAGTTGTTCCAGAATCTCTGGCGCACCTATTTCAAGGCCATCTGCATCAAGGAGCGGATGAACCCCCGCAAGCAGCTCAGCGACATGCCACATCGCTACTGGAAATACATGACGGAGAAAAATTAGCGACCTTGACACATCCGCCGCCACTTGAACCAACCCATAATGGCAATCACGACATACAGTCCGTATAGACAGGCCTTGAAGGGGATGTCCTTATAAAAGATTAGTACGCATGTTACCACATCAACGGCAATCCAGATAAACCACTGCTCCAAGTACTTATGTGCCAAGGCCCAGATACCCACGATGCTCAGAGCCGTGGTAAAACTATCGGCCAAAGGTACATTGGAATTGGTAAATGTGATGAGGAGCCAGTAGATAATACCCCATACGGCAGTGATGAGGAATATCCATGGCAGCACCAACCGTTTGGGAAAATGACGAATGGGGAGAGGAGACGGTTCTTTCGCTTGAACAAAAGAATCGTCTCCCTGTGAAGTCCCCCGTGAGACCCAGCGCCAATAGCCATAGACCGTCATTGCCAGATAATAGAACTCCATGCCGCAATCGGCATAGAGTCCTTTCTGGTAATAGAGTACAATACCCAGAGCCTGCATCATAAATCCCACAACCCACATCCATACACTGGCCTTATACTCTAACAGTATATAGGCCAGACCTAAGACGGTCGTCACGATATCCAGCCAATGCTCTGCAAAAAAGGTCATCATCTATAATCTTTAAACTATCAACTAAAATCTCAGCGTGACATTCCCCATCATCGTAAAGCCAGCCATGGGGATGAAACCAATCTGGTAATAGCGGTTGTCATTTCCATGTCCACCACTCTCGTAGATAGCTGAATATACCCAACCGCTGGCAGCATAGCGACGATTAAACACATTATTGAAGTTCAGGCCGAAGATAGCCTCCTTCATTATTTTCTTAGGCCTCAGCGTATAACTCAGGCTGATGTTCGACACCGAGTAGCAGGGCAGCGAGCGGTCTGCGTTCTCCGTATTATCAAGGTACTGACGACTGACAAAGTTAGTGTGCCATGTGGCCTGTATGCCTTTGTGATGAAGTGTTAAGAAGCCGTTTAGGATGGTTGAGGGTGAAAATGCAAGTGTTGAGTTATCATAGTGGATGGTCTTTGTACCGTTGTCCCAGTCTTCGACCACCTCGTCGAAGTCCTTGATCTTGTTCTTGCTCAGCGAGGCGTTTCCTTCGATGGTGAGCCAGGAGGTAGGATTGATACCTGCCTGGAACTCGATACCCGTACGATAAGAATCCTTGATGTTTGTCGTCAGGTTTTCACCAATATCACTTACCTCACCCGTCTGCACAAACTGATCCGTATAATCCATATAGAAGAAGTTGGCACCCAGACGGATAATTCCGCTGTCGAAGGTATAACCCAACTCATAATCCATCAGTTGCTCGGCCTTCGGGAAGGGGTAAGAGCCGTTATCCGTGAAGTTGTTACGCTCAGGCTCACGATGGCTCAGGGCTGCAGAGCCATAGATACGATGCCCACCAAGCGACCATGAGAAACCAGCCTTCGGATTCAGAAAGTCATACTTCTCGTTGATGTCGAGTTTCTGATTGTAGTAGCCGCTCTCCTCCTCATAGAACTTGTCATTAATACCGTCTGTCTTGTAGCCCACGTGACGATACTGAAGATCAGCGAACACATCCCACTGATCAGAGATATGGTAGGCGGCCTTCAAGAACACATTACCGTCAAACTTATGGGCATCGGAGTCATAGTACTTGTAATCACCATTAGCCAGATACTTCTTCCGAACGTCTTCATTGGCGATATAAGTAACATAACCAAAGTGGTTACCATCGAAATTCTGAAGAGAGAAGCCACCAATGATATCCCAAGAGTCGTCCTTATAATTGGCATTCCACAAGAGACCATAGGTGTTCTGCGAAAGACCCTTCTCACGCACGAAGTCTGTCTTCTTCACGCCGTCGTAAGATAAACCAAACTTCTTCAATTTGTTGTTCGGACGAAACTCGTTATAGTAGCCATAACCATAGGTGTAATGTAACGAAGCCGTTGTCGTCCAGTGGTCACTGATGTTCCAGGCAGCGGAAAGAATGTTATGGTTCTGCCAGAAGTTGTCGGTGGTCTTATCCCAATAAGTACCGTTGGCCATCTGATAGCGGGCTGTAATATAGTTACCATTGGCATCCTTGGCGAAGTTGCCGTCGGCATCGTAGGTCAAATACTCGTAGAGCGAGTTATACTTACCAAGGCCCACCTCGTACATATCTTGATAGGTCTTGATACCCGTCTTTGCTCCATAAGTGCCGTCCATCAGCGAGAGATCGTTGTCACCAGCCGTCACACCGTTCCATGCCTGACCTGTCTTCTCAAAGTTACCAATGTTCTTATAACGGATCTGGAAGTTACCACCCAACCATGTGAGACCGCCGTAATAGCTTCCGCTTCGTCCGCTTGTGCCATGGATGAAACCGTCAGTATTTGTCTCGTGATAAGCACCGTCGAAAATCAGATGCTTCCACAGAATCCCCGTAGAGAACTTACCACCGATGTTATAAGTATTAAACGAGCCATAGCTGCCAGAAATCTCTATGCTGGGTACCAGCAAGGGCGTAGCCGATGCCAAAGCCACCGTACCACCAAAGGCGCCGTCACCATTGGTCGAGGAACCCACACCACGCTGGATCTGCACACTGCCGAGTAGTGAACCATAGCTGTTCATATTCGCCCAGAACACGCACTGGTCCTCTGGCGAGTTCAAAGGCACGCCGTCGAGTGTCACATTGATACGTGAGTCGCCTGCTCCACGGATACGCATATAGGTGGTTCCCGTACCCAGTCCATTCTCACTCCATGCTATCACACCAGGTGTCTGCGAGAAGAGGAAAGGCAGTTCCTTACCTGTCTTCGAGAAATCATCCAGCTCCTGTTTCTGGATGTTAGCGATGGCAAAAGGCGCATTCTTCTGCGCACGCACACCTTTTACTACCACCTCCTGCAACTGCTCCACCTGAGTGGAGTCATAGAGGACTGCCTTGTTACCTTGTGCATTCATACTCGCCGCGCACACCAGCGCAGCCAATCCTAAAACAATTCTTTTCATACTACTAACTTGTACCTTTAATTAATAAATAATGTAAAGGGGACATCGTGTTGATTTGAATACTTATCCATCCCTACGCCGGCATTATCCGTATCAGGTTCAGAAGGGTATCATCTCAGCCGCCAACAGGCAGCACCCCTTGATATGCTTTTTGCAAATCGGCTGCAAAGGTACAACAAAAAAGTGAAGAAACAACATGTTTCCTCACTTTTTTAGGTTTTCTTTCTGCAATTCTCAGAGTTTGACGGTCTTATCCCCTACTTTCAGGACATGCAACTGACTGGTTGACAAAGGAACGATAATCTCCGTTCCATCCGAAACGACGGAATTAATCAGCATGCCTCGCAGGTCATAGAGTTGTACCTTGACACCCACAGGAACCTTTGAGACGACAAGACGATTGCCTTCGCGCTGCCATGTCCAGTTGGGCGAAGACTGGGTCTTAATGCCAGTATCATTGGCCAAAATAGCGTTGATACTCAACGAGTTACACTTTGGCATGGCAAACCAACAGGTACTACCCTCAACGATATCCTCTTTTGTTCCACTGTCAGATTCTGTAACCATCTTCCACCCTGCGATTACCTTGCCTTCCGGGGCCTCAGCAACAAGTGTCACAGTATGATTCTTAAAGAACTTTCCATCGAAAGTACCTTTCGATAGTTTCACACGGTTGAACGTGACAGTCATTTTTGAAGCCTCATCCACAGACTGATTGATAGTCATAGGAATAGGATTGCCTAAGTTGTAAGAAGATGCCAAATGATCATAGAAATAACTGGTGCGTTCTGACAGCCATCGGCGGGCATCCGTCAATTCCAGATCGAAATCCCTTTCAACTGGGTAAAGCTGCCTGTGATAAGAGTGCTCTATCTTAATCTTTTCATACATAGGATCCCATATCTCACGCACACCCTTCTCGTTCAGGAAATCGCCCATATAGATGCAACAACGATCGACAAACTCACGGTTAAGACTTTGATCTTCCATCATATATCTGAATAATGCCGTGTATTTGGGTTTGTTAGGCCAGTAGTCACCATCATGATAATTTGTGATATAATCAATCATATTGACATAGGCAGGACATCTATTAGGGAGAGGGGTTGGGTAGGCCCACTGCTCATGCCCGAGCCCCCAATCAGTATCTTTGGCCACAAAGCGCCAAAGCCCACCTTCTGTACGCGGCCGCCACATCAGCGTATTATTTCCAGGGAAATCCTTATTGCCAAAATAGAGGTTCATCACCATCAGGTTGATAAACTCCACGCAATCCATCCATTTCTCATACTCCTCCCGTGTATGTCCGCGCTGTTTATAAAACTTCCTGAACTGGTTCAGATTCTCCCTGTCACCGGCCTTCACGCATGCCTGATTAATACTCTCGTCATCTTCATCTGCCCAGTTTTCTATCATGTCAATATCTTCCAACTTGTCATAATTGGCCCAGATGAAATCTGTTGTGCTCCGTTCGCGTATATTTATAATGCCAAAGTAAGAACCATTAAGGTAGATAATGGCAGGTCGCCAGGGCTGCCAGTCAATGTCTGTGTAGGTTCCCATAACCCGTTGGATAAGGGCATCACGCAAATAGAGATAAGGGTTGTCGCCACCAGCATTACGCAGAAGGATCGACTTCTGCTCAACGAGACCAGGCTTCTGATCTGGGAAAAATTCATACTTGAAGTGCTTCGTACCGAATCGCTTATGTGCATAGAAGATCATAGACTTCGGTGTGTATTTTCTTGATGATTCACCCATAATACGGGCCTCGCAGAGCTGGTTAATAGAACATGTCTGGCCATCTTCTTCAAAAAACTCTATGTTCATCGGGCGCCGCCAATTGAACTCATAGTTACTATGCCCACCCTGATAACTACCATCCACGTAAATACCAATTTGGGGATTTGCAAAAAATTTCGTATCGGTCGAAATACTAACAATCGGCAGTGTCTGTTCTCGTGGAAAAAAAATATAACTATGAGTGACAGAGCGGGGTGAGAGCCAGCCGTCACAGAAGAGTTTGGCACGGACAATAGTTGTGCCAGAAATTTGGATGGGCCCAACATATATGGAACTTTCACTCGTAGGCTCTGTGGCATCAATCGTGTAAAGAATCTTTGTACCTTGAGGAGAGCCTTCTGGCAAAGAAAGTGTCAGAGAAAGGGAAGAACCCTGGGTGATAACTTGACCAGGCTCGCTGAACACGGGATCTCCAAGGATATCATCTGCCGTCTCACCTGTGTTAGCTTGGCGTGGAGTCGGATGCAACTGGTAGCCCCATTCATTGCCACCGTCAACCTTCCGGCCATAGGCAATGTTCGGAGCAGGCTGTTTCGGCAGATCCGTCACCTTGTCGATGATCTCTGACCCCTTGAAAAGATACACGCTGCAGCCCTTTCCCGACTCCAGACGGAAGTGAGTATGCATAATAGTGGCAGCCTTATCGCAAAGGACAAGAGCAAATTCCTTGGGACCAAGAATGGCATCAGGCAGTCTCCATGCCTCATCTACCTTGTCGCTGATACCCACCCGATAATCTTTGATATTAACATCCGTGTTTCCAGCATTATACAATTCCACCCATGAGTCAGGGAATTCGTTCAGTTCGTCCATGATGCAGTCCACATTCGACTGCATGAGCTCATTGATGACAACCTGAGCACTAACTGTCCGTCCTACTAACAATCCCAGTAAGATCAAAAAAGCAAATTTCTTCATCTTTCAAACCAACCAACAAATATCATATTGTCATCATCGGATACCCATACGTGCCTCAACGACATTCACCACGTAATCGCCCAATTTCTCGCACTCGTTGATCAGATCCATATAGATCGTACCGACGGCATAGGTATAATCGTGATTGTTGATATCCACAATGTTCTGCTGCTTCAACTGGTTGCGGTAGTTATTGATCTCGTGCTCGATGTTAAACGAACGGTTGACATCAAACGACTCCTTACGACCCATCATCAGCTTATTCATCTGTGAGAGCGACTGATTTGTCAGTTCCATCATCTGGTGAATATGGTCGTACTGCTTATCATTGAAGTGATCCTCCTTCCCGTTGTACTTACGGGAAATGGTGCGTGCCATATTGAAGCAGGCATCGCCAATCGACTCCAGTTCAGAGATCTCACGGAGCATGGCACGGATCTTGGCCTTCGTATCATCAGAGAGATGGGCGTCACTGACAGAGTCCAGATATTTGGCGATTTCCAGTTCCATATTATCACTGATACCCTCATACTTCTCAATACGCGAATACAACTTGTTAAACTCGGAGTCGTTGTTCTTCGACTTGGCAGAAACTGATGACGAAAGGGTCAGTAGTTCGCGCACCATGTTAAACATACGTTCCATACGCTCGGAGAAGGCCTGGATCTCCTTCTGGGCTTCAAGCACTGAAAGTTCCGGGGTCTTCATGAAGCCAGCCGTAATGAAATGCAGACGGAAGTCCTCTTCTTCATCAATTTTCTTAGGCTTAATCACCCAACATACGAAGCGTTCAATCTGCGGAATGAACCAGATGAGGATAAAAGTATTGACCACATTGAAAGAGGTATGGAAAGCTGCCAGCACAAAGCTCAACTTAGCAGCATTGGCCAGAAACACGCTGGTCTCTACGGCATCCTTTTCCATCGTCACGTCGTAGCCCACCCAGCCACATACCATGTCAATGAACGGACGGAACACGAACAGGATCCAAACGACGCCGAACACGTTGAAGAACATGTGGGCCAAGGCAGCCCGACGGGCCTGAGTGTTCGCAGAGAGAGCTGCGAGGTTTGAGGTGACGGTGGTTCCGATGTTCTCACCCATCACGAGGGCGATACCCTGATAGATAGGTAGGGCACCACTGGAACAGAGAATCATCGTGATAGCCATGACGGCTGCCGAAGACTGTACACAGAAGGTCAGTACTCCACCTAAGAACAGGAAGATCAGCGTGGTCAGAAACGAATCCGGATCAAACGAGGCGAAGAAATCGAGTACGGCCTGATTCTCGCCAAGATGCATCTCCGTACCCGTCATACGCAGGGTACCAAGTCCCAAAAGCAAGAATGACAAACCAAACAAGAAATCACCTATATAGCGGTATTTCTTCAAATAAATCAGGATGATGCCGAGGAAGAATGCCGGATAGATGGCACTGGTGATATCAAACGACATACCTGCCGACATGATCCACGCCGTGAGCGTCGTTCCAATATTCGCACCCATGATGACAGAGATGGCCTGAGCCAAGGTAAGCAGTCCTGCATTGACAAATGATACGGTCATCACCGTTGTAGCAGTCGAGGACTGTACGGATGCCGTCACCAGCATACCTGTCAGCATACCCGTAAAACGATTGGTGGTCATGGCACCCAGAACATGTCGCAACTGCGGACCTGCCATCTTCTGCAATGCCTCACTCATCGACTTCATACCAAACATGAGAAGTGCGAGTGAGCCAAGAAGTTTGAATAAAACCAGCATAAAATAATTTTGATTTGAGAATTCGGCCACAAAGATACAAAATATTTGCGAAAAAAGGACTATGATTTGTGAATTATTTCGTATCTTTGCCACAAAATTCACCTAAAACAGATAAAATAATATGAAACAGACCATCCAAGTGTATTGCAAGAATAACGGGCAGATACTTGAAGTGCCTCTTGGTTGCACCCTCGAAGAAGCGTATGAGCAGACTGGCATCGACATGAAATACGGTCCCATCTCAGCATATGTCAATAATAAGGTAGAAGGAATGCACTTCCGTATCTACAAGCAAAAGGAAGTGGAGTTCCTCGACATCACCTCGGCCAGTGGCTCGCGTGCCTACACCCGCAGTCTCTTCTTCGTGCTCTGCAAGGCGGCTCACGACCTCTTTGCCGATTGTAAGGTCAGTATCGACATTCCCGTCTCTAATGGTTACTACGTGAATCTACAACTCGGGCGTCCTGTGACACTCGATGATGCTGGAAACATCCGTCGCAGGATGAAGGAGATTATCGATGCCGCACTGCCTATCCATCGGTATGAGACTACGACAGAAGAAGCCATTCGTATGTTCACAGAATTGGGACAGCTGTCAAAGGTAAAGTTACTGGATAGCACTGGCCGTCTCTACACCACCTATTATGACATCGATGGCTATAAGGACTATTATTATGGTTCATTGCTGACGAATACCTCACAACTTTACCTCTTCGGATTAGAGAAATATTACGATGGTCTGTTACTGCGCCTACCTTCCCGCGAACATCCTGACGAACTCGGAGAGATGACGCATCAAGACAAGATGTTCAGCATCTTCAAGGAACACCACCAGTGGCAGGATATCCTCGGACTACGTACTATCGGCGACCTCAACGATGTCATCAGCAAAGGGTACTCCTCGCAGCTCATAATGGTCTCTGAAGCCTTGCAAGAAAAGAAGATCGCCCGCATTGCCGACGAGATCGCCCAGCGCAAGGGTATCAAACTGGTGCTCATCGCTGGACCGTCAAGTTCAGGCAAGACCACCACATGCAAGCGTCTCAGCGTACAACTCGCCGTCAACGGCATCAAGCCCATCGGTATCTCACTTGATGACTATTTCCTCGACCGCGACAAGACGCCACTCGACGAGAAGGGCGACTACGACTTTGAGAACCTTCACGCCCTGAACCTGCCGTTGCTCAACGAGCAGTTGACAGCCCTTTTCAAAGGTGAAGAGATTGAACTGCCACGCTACGACTTCCCCACAGGCACCAGTCAGAAGAGCGGTAAGAAACTCCGTCTCAGCGAGAACGAGATCCTTGTGGTAGAAGGCATCCACGCCCTCAACCCCGAACTGACCTCACAGATTCCTAATGAACAGATCTTCCGCGTCTATGCCTCCGCGCTTACCACGGTACTGCTTGACTCCCATAACTACATCCCTACCACTGACAACCGTCTGTTACGCCGTATCATCCGTGACCACAAATATCGTGCCGTCAGTGCCCAAGAGACCATCCGCCGCTGGCCGTCTGTACGTGCGGGAGAAAACAAGTGGATCTTCCCCTTCCAGGA
>Ga0310786_10010023_pt1 | contig 11944 bp, 8 predicted proteins | sample AusTroGonzalo_MG_FD_203881 | JGI IMG/M metagenome (GOLD analysis project Ga0310786, IMG submission 203881) | Bovine rumen microbial communities from tropical cattle in Woodstock, Queensland, Australia - Gonzalo_03 (v2) (version 2) | ecosystem: Host-associated > Mammals > Digestive system >... | reverse complement strand
ATCTCCTCATCAGACCAACCGAAAGCTTTAAGGGTTCCGATAAACGAGGCTAAATCAGACGGATTGTCTTGTATGTATACAAACCACGATAAAAACTGCTTTTTTTCTTTTTCGAGAAGTTCCGGCGTAAAGCTCAAAACAGCCTCATTAAGTGTTTGATTTATCATTTTTAAATCACTTTGAATGTCAGCATTATCATTAGGCAAAACGCTAATTTCAAATTCACCCGAGCCGCGGTTAAAAATATCAACCGATGAAGACGCCGCAACAACCTTGTGTTGATTGGTAAGTTTTCGTTTCAGATAGAAAACGCCGTTTTGCCCAAAATAGCCTGAGAAAACATAAAGCGCATAAGCATGCTTTCTGTTTTCAAAAACAGAGGGGACAATATACGAAACGGATATGCTCGCCCTTTCAATATCCGGCATCTCTTTAATCATAACATAATTTCCGCCCTCTTTAACGGAAAAGCTGAAATTCCGCTCAATCGGTGCGCCTCTTTTGATGCTGCCGAAATATTTTTGAACCATCGGTTTGATTTCTTCGGGTGTAACATCACCTGCAATCACAAGTACGGCATTTGAAGGTACATAATAAGTTTTGTAAAAGGCCTGTGCGTCTTCTTTTTTAAGAGCCTTAATTTCATCCAAAGTGCCTGACACGGGGTGCTCATAAGGCGTATTTTGCCACAAAATTTTATTGGCATCTTCCGCAAAGCGCACTTTAGGCTTGTTTTCAACGCGTTGCTGACGTTCCTGATAAACGATTTTTTGTTCGGCTAAAAAAGCCTCATCATCAATTTTCAGGTTTTGCATACGGTCGGCCTCCAAAGCCAACACAAGCTCTAAACGCGAAATATCGCAAAGCGCATGATATGCCGTTAAATCACGGGTAGTAAAAGCATTAAAATCAACACCGTTTTTAAGCATAATATCATTAAATTTGGAATCAGAAACATCGGTGGTGCCCCGAAACATCAAATGCTCAAGCAAATGGGCCAATCCGCTTTTGCCGGGGGCTTCATCGGCAGCGCCGACTTTGTAAAAAAGCATCATCTTGGCAATGGGAGCTTTGTGGTTTTCTGCCACCATCACTTCCAAACCGTTTTCAAGCATAAATGTATGCACATCAAGCTTCTGCGCCTGCAACAAACTTGGCACAATAAATAACATAAAAACAAAAAGATATTTAATTTTGTTAATTCTAAACATAAAGTTTCGTATTAAGGCAATTCATCAAAATCCGGCGGCAAAACAAGCGGCGCACGCGTTTCAACCTTTGTTTCATCAGGCGCGGATTTGCTCAAGCCGAGCCATTTTTTGGCCGTGGCGCACCCCGAAAGGGCAAAACAAACCAAAACAAGTGCTAAAAGTGTTTTTTTCATTTTTTAACCTCCTTAGTTTTCTTTCGTGTAAATATAGCGTGTAATACAATAAGAAAAGCACCGATACAAATAAAACTGTCTGCCAGATTAAACGCCGGCCAATGATATGCTTCAAAATGAAAATCCAAAAAATCATATACGGCGCCCAAACGAAGCCTGTCGGCCACATTGCCGAGCGCACCGCCGATAATCAGCCCGAGCGAAACACGCACAAAGGTCGAATTTTCGTCTTTCATCCAATGAAGCAGGAAAAGCACCACACATACGGCAAATACAATCAGTGCCACTCTGCCCCACAAACCGCCGCCATCCAACATTGAAAAACTGACGCCTTTATTGAAAGCCGCCACAATGTTAAAATAATCGCAAACCTCAAAAGGCGAACCGTTTTCAATAACAAAACGAAACACGTAGTATTTTGACAGTTGATCCAAAATAAATGCAATCAGCGCCACAAACAAACCTAAAATCAAAGCTTTTTTCCTTATGATATCAAAATCAGAACTTATTATATTCTTTTTTTTAATCAAAAAAAGAGACTTTTAAAAATATATACAGAAAAAATGTGTGTTTACTCATATTTTGAGTAGCCGAAGTTTAGCCGGCTTTTTCATTTTTGATTATTCGGAGAGCTTCCTGATAATCAAATTTGCCGCTGCCGAGAAACGGTGGATTTTTCATGTATACCACTTGTTTCGGACACCAAAGCTCACTTAAATTCCGTTCTTTGAAAAATGCTTTAATCTGAGCTAAATCGGCTTTTTCATCGTTTGTAATCAACACCAATTTTTCGCCCTTTCTGTCATCCGAGAGGGCTACTATACCTTGCTTTGCTGCCGGATAAAGTTTTTCAAGCACATCTTCAACGGCTGCAACAGAAACCATTTCACCTGCGATTTTTGCAAAACGCTTTACCCTTCCCATAATGGTAATAAAGCCTTCTTCATCTATTTTAACCACATCGCCCGTTTCATACCAACCGTTTTGCGGCGCATTTAAGCAAAGCGGTTTATCGGCGCTCATATAACCCTGCATCACATTGTCGGCCTTAACGCTTAAAATTTTGCCGTTATCGATACCTTCGGCATCAAGCAGCTTGTAGTTGATGGCAGGCAACAAACGCCCGACCGTTCCTTCTTTGATGTGCATCGGTGTATTAAGCGAAAGCACCGGCGATGTTTCGGTTGTGCCGTAACCTTCCAAAATACGCACCCCGAATTTTTTCATAAACAAATCGGCCGTGCGCTCTTTTAATTTTTCGCCGCCGACGATTGCATATTTGACGGCAAAGAAATCATACGGGTTGCCCATACGTGCATAGCCGTAAAAAAACGTATCCGTGCCGCACATAATGGTGGTGTTTGTATCATATATCAACTCTGGCACAATGCGATAATGCAGCGGCGACGGGTAAAAAAATGTTTTAACGCCCGAAAGTGTTGTGGCAATTGTGCCAACCGTTAAACCGAACGAATGGAACATCGGCAAGGCATTGAAAAACACATCCGAGCTGTTAACGGCCAAAACACTTAAAAGCTGAAAACGGTTGGCCTGCAAATTTTTGTGACTGAGCAACACGGCTTTGGGCAAACCTTCGGAGCCTGAAGTAAAAAGCACCGCGGCCGTTTGTTCAAAATCATTGGCGGGCTTTGTTTGAAGCAAATATTTTTTAAGGCCCGTCCATTTTAATTTCAGCCCAATTTCAGAAGCCAAATCTTCCAAATAAATAATTTCGACTTTATTTTCTTTTAAGGCATTTTCCAAATGCGCCAAACGCGCTTTTTCAATAAACGTGCGCGAAGTGACTACATATTGAAGTTTTAAGGTATGAATGCATGAGGAAAATTGCATTACACCATGCGAAAAATTGAGCATAACGGGCACTTTTGAAATGCTTTGCAATGCATAAAAACTCACAACATTTGCCAAAGTATTTGGCAACATTAAACCGATATATTTTTGCGCACCGAATTTTTGTTCGAAAGCCGAACCCAAAACATAAGATTTTTGAATCAAAGCAGAATAAGTCAACGGTTTGCGTGCAATATCTTCGGCAATTTTATGAGACTTGCCGTAAAGGTGCGCCGCTTTTAAGAGCGAAATAAAAATATGCTCATCTTTTAAGGCCGTTTGATAAAGCATTTCGGTCATCAAATCGTAAAGTTGCAAACATATATTGTGCCTTTGTTGGCGACGGGTCAAATTTTGAGGAACAATCAAACGTTTCGGTCTTAAAAAAGAAATTTCAATTTTCGGGAAAAGACGTGTCTTTGTTTTTTTATTCAGATATGAAAATTTGCTTTGCACCGCGCCGCTGATACGCACAGGCACAATCCGGGCGCCTGTTTTGTATGCAATCATACCGGCACCCTCATATATTTTCATCAGGCCGCCCGTGGTGGTAATGCGGCCTTCGGGAAAAATCATCACCCTCTTACCGGCTTTGATTTGAGCAATCAATGTGCGCATAGACATCGGGTTTGTCGGGTCAAGCATGGCAAAATCAACGAAATGCGCAAAAAACTTCATCAGTTTTTTCTTGCCCCATGTTGTGTTCAGCGCAAAAGTAATATCGCCTTCGGTAAAAGCAGCAATAAGCAAACCGTCAAGAAGCGAGGTGTGGTTGGCAATAAGCAAAACATTTTTGCCTGCCTTAAAGATATTTTTAATCCCCTTCACGTCTACTTTGAAAAACACTTCAAAAATCGTTCTTAAAAGCGAGCGCCAAAAGGCATGTGGCAAAAGCGCACACACATCAAAAAACACAACAATGCTTATAAGTGCCACACTTAAAAAAAGCTCTGAAATCGTAAAACCGACGGCAAGCAAAAAAATGGTTAAAACCGAAATCAAAACCATACCTAAAGCATTGATGATGTTGTTGCCGCCGATAACACTTGCCAAATGAGCTTTAGGCGCCGATTTTTGCATCAATGTGTTTAGCGGCACAATGTAAAGCCCGCCGAAAAAAGCCATTGCAAAAATACTTACGGTAATTAAAATGCTGTTTTTCGTTTCAAAAAAGTGCGACAAATCAACGGGGGCCGAAGGGGTCGGATAGTTATCGGTCAAAAGATAAAGAAAATAAAAGCAAACGCCCATCATAAGCACGCTGATCGGCGTATATGTTGTATGAATAAAGCCTTTCATCAAATGACCGCAAAAAACGGAGCCGATAGCCACACCGATTGAAAACAAAATTAAAAAGAACGTAATCACCGTGTTTGAAACGTTCAAAACATTACCCGAAAGCGGGTAAATCTGCACCACAACGAAAGCCCCTATCATCCAAAACCATGTGGCGCCCAAAATACATCTGAAAACCGTTTTGTTTTTTTTGATAACCTTAAAGGTATGAACGGTTGAAGCCAAAATATTTTTCCGAACCTTGGCATTTTTTTCAAAAGCCGGTGCTTTTAATATGAAAGAAGAAGCCACCATGCCGACGAGCGCCAAACAAATCAAAAGATAAAGCACCGCTTCAAATGAAAGAAGCGTACCGGCAATCAGGCCGAGCAAAATGGCAAAATAAGTCGTGGCTTCAACATAAGCATTGCCGAGCGCCAATTCATCAGACTTTAAGTGTTGCGGCAGCAAAGCATATTTAACGGGTCCGAAAAAGGCAGATTGCGTCCCCATTAAAAAGAGCAAACAAATAAGGCCGCTCAAACTTTGTGTTTTATAAACAAAAAATGCCGCAATCATCAGCAAAAGCTCTGTTATCTTTAAGGCTTGCGCAATGCGGGATTTGTCGTATTTATCGGCCATTTCGCCGGCGGTGGCCGAAAAGCAGAAAAACGGCAAAATAAAAAGCGCCGCAATAATATTTGAGAGTATGGCCGCATTATCGGCCATCGTTAAGGTTACGCTCAAAAGCAATGCGTTTTTAAACAGATTATCATTCAGTGCCCCAAAAAACTGAGTCAGCATCAAGGGTAAAAAACGTCTGGATTTTAAGATATTATCCGCCATATTTGCCTCATCATTTATCATCAAAGATAATGCCTTATAGCATACAATTTTTGCAAAATACACTTTTTTTTGCCGCTGATAAACAATAAAAAAAACCTCCGTGCGTAAAGCAAACGGAGATTTTTTTTGGATGTTGCCTGTTTTTATACCACAGCGAAAAATTTGGCAATATCGACGTAGGCGTATTTGTCATCCCAGGTCAGATAGCCGGCGTCCGTCAGCTTTTTACCGGTGGCGGCTTCAAGCATTTCGACGATGTCCTCCAAAAAAGGACGATTCAAAATGTTGTCGCCATAGGTCTTGGTGCGGAACACCTCGGCGGTAACGCCCGAACGCTGAACGAAAACGTCACAGACGTCCTCTTCGCTGAACTGGCCGGTCAGATCGGCAATCCATTGCGCGACCGTCGGTTTCATAAACACGCAATCGTGCTTTTTCAAGCCAAATCGCTTTCGGAGGAAGGCTTCCATGTCAGCTTTGAACTTCGGTGAAAGGTCCGAAACGAGGTTGCCCTTTACGATTTCGAGATAAGCCTCATCACCGAACACACTTTTCATCTCGGCCGCCTCCTCATTCACATCTGCGAGTTTCTTGGCCACATACTTCATAATAAGATTTTTCTTCATATAAACGAATTTTAAAAATTTATAATAGAAATAACTATATTCAAATACCTTTCCTTTCTAGCACAAACTTTTTTAAATTGCAAGAACTTTTTTGTCAAAATATTAAAAAAATTAAAAAAAAGCCTCTCAAAAACTTTAGCAGCTTTCAAGAGGCTTTATTTAATTTGCGAAAATTATTTTACTTCTTCGAAGTCGGCATCAACAACCTTTTCATCTTTCGGTTGTTCGCTGCCCGATGATGCACCCTGCTCTTCAGCGCCGGCGGCACCTTGTGCCCCTTGAGCCTTATACATGGCTTCACCGAGTTTTAACGATGCCTGCATCAATGCGTCTGTTTTTTCTTTAATGGCAGCCACATCGCCTGCTTCCAAAGTTGTTTTCAGCGTTTTAACGGCTTCTTCAATGTTGCTCTTATCCGATGCCGAAATCTTATCGCCGTTTTCTTTCAAAGTTTTTTCGGTTGAATGAATCAAAGCTTCGGCCTGATTTTTGGCTTCAACCTCTTCTTTTTTCTTTTTATCGGCTTCAGCATTGGCTTCGGCGTCTTTCACCATTTGTTCGATATCGGCATCAGACAAGCCGCCCGAGGCCTGAATACGAATGGCTTGCTCTTTGTTTGTGGCCTTATCTTTGGCTGAAACATTCACAATACCGTTGGCATCAATATCAAATGTCACTTCAATTTGAGGCATGCCGCGCGGTGCCGGCGGAATACCGACCAAATCAAACTGGCCTAAAAGCTTGTTATGAGCCGCAATTTCGCGTTCACCTTGGAACACGCGGATTGTTACGGCCGTTTGCCCGTCTTCTGCCGTTGAAAACACTTGAGATTTGCGCGTCGGAATGGTGGTATTGCGGTCAATAAGGCGCGTAAACACGCCGCCCAATGTTTCAATACCCAAGGAAAGCGGGGTCACATCAAGAAGCAAAACATCTTTCACGTCACCCATCAACACACCGCCTTGAATAGCGGCACCGACGGCAACCACTTCATCAGGGTTAACGCCTTTGTGCGGTTCTTTACCAAAAATTTCTTTAACTTTTTCTTGAACTTTCGGCATACGTGTCATACCGCCGACCAAAATGACTTCGCTGATTTCGGAAGCCGACAAACCGGCATCTTTCAAAGCCTTTTTGCAAGGTTCAACCGTTCTGTCAATCAAATCATCAACAAGCGATTCGAGTTTGGCGCGTGTTAATTTGATATTGAGGTGTTTCGGCCCCGTGGCATCTGCCGTAATAAACGGCAAGTTCACATCTGTTTGTGTGGCAGACGAAAGTTCGATTTTTGCTTTTTCCGCCGCTTCTTTTAAGCGTTGCAAAGCGAGTCTGTCATTTTTCAAATCAATACCGGATTCTTTTTTGAACTCCTCGGCTAAGAAGTTGACTATTCTTTGGTCGAAGTCTTCACCGCCCAAGAATGTATCACCGTTTGTGGATTTCACTTCAAACACGCCATCGCCGATTTCCAAAATGGAAATATCAAACGTACCACCGCCCAAGTCATAAACGGCAATCGTGCCGGAGGCTTTTTTATCCATACCGTAAGCAAGTGCGGCTGCCGTCGGCTCGTTGATAATACGCAAAACATCAAGGCCGGCAATCTTACCGGCATCTTTTGTTGCCTGACGTTGTGAGTCATTAAAATATGCCGGCACTGTAATCACGGCTTTTTCAACTTTTTCACCCAAATAGCTTTCAGCATATTCTTTGATTTTTTGCAAAACAAAAGCCGAAATTTGTGACGGTGCATATTTTTGGCCCTTCACTTCAACCCAGGCATCACCGTTATCGCCCGAAATAATCTTAAACGGCGCGGTTGCTTTATCTTTCTGCACTTCGGGAGAATCATATCTGCGGCCGATTAAGCGCTTAATGGCAAAAAGCGTGTTTTCAGGGTTTGTAACGGCCTGACGCTTTGCTGCCGCGCCGACCAAGCGCTCGTTATCCGTAAACGCAACCATTGAAGGGGTTGTGCGCGCACCTTCGGAGTTTTCCAAAACTTTGGCATCTTTGCCTTCCATCACGGCAAAACAGGAGTTTGTCGTACCAAGGTCAATACCGATTACTTTTGTCATAATGTTCAATCCTTTTTTTTAATTGTTAAAATCAATTTCTAGAGAGTTATATAGGAAGCAATTTTTATTCATGCAAGAGGCAGGCACATTTTTTTAAATTTTTCTTTTAACCAATGTTTATGTTGTTTAGGCCTTAACATGGCTTATATTTGGATTGTTCTAACACATATTTATTGAAAAGGAGAAAAAATATGGCTTGTAAATGTCCGTCTTCAAAAGGCAAAACATCTCAAACTTCAAGCTCAAAGGAAGAGCCTAAATCTTCACAAAGAAGCGAATCTTCCTCAAAAGCATCAGAATAATAAAGAGCCGGAATTAAAATTCCGGTTTTTTTGTGATTATTTTTCTTTTGTGTTTGTAAAGCGTGCCAAATTGTTGCAGTATAATCTTACCTTGTATCGATAAGAAAGATAAACTATGTCACAAAACTGTTATTTTCCGCTTAAAAAAGGAAAGGCTGCTTCAGAAACATCTTTCGGCATTAACTTACTTGCTTTTTGCATTGCAACATCCTTTTTACCTTTAGCTTATAATTTCGGACTTAAAAATACCCCTTATCTGTTTTTGTTGTATGCTTGTTTGCTCACGGTATTTCAAACTTTTTTTGAATATCTTTTTTTTAAGCGAACCTCTGTTTTGGCTCGGTGGAAAATCCGTCGCCCCGTCAGCTTAAAACGCGTGGCTTACAAAGAAATCACTTTTTTTGTGACAATCGGTGTTATCGCCTTCTTTTATTGGCTGTTTCCGGTTTATCATTCGCGTATGTTTACGACCGAATATTTCCCTTTTTTAAAATGTTTGGTTCCTTTAATGATTATTTTAAGCATACCTTATTTTTGTTTGATGGATAAAATAGACGAAGAGCCTGACGATGTTTATTATAAAATCGGATACGCCATAGCGCATTTTAAGAAAACCCTGACACGTTTTGAATTCTCAAATTATGTCAGGATTTGGCTTGTTAAGGCCTTTTGGCTTGCTTTGATGCAACCGGCCGCGACCAACCATATTGATTGGCTGATGGGCCTCATTTCAGACATATCCGTCAAAGATTTAACCATAACGGTTTTGGGTGCCAGCACTTTTTGCTTTTTTATTGATTTAGCCTATGCTTCTACCGGTTATTTAATGAATTTGAAAATTTTGAATTCGCAAACACGTACGGCCGAACCCTCTTTATTCGGATGGGTTGTCGCCGTTATGTGTTATTGGCCTTTTTGGGGCGTGTTGTTTTATCCGTATTTTTTCAAGTATACCAAATTTAATTGGCAACAAATTATTCCCGAACAAAACCCTATATGGTGGATTTGGTTTACGATGATTATTGTTTTGGAACTTTTGTATGCACTTGCCACCGTTGCGGCAGGCATCCGATTTTCAAATCTGACATACCGCGGCTTATGGAATACGGGGCTTTATAAATATACCAAACATCCGGCCTATGTTTTCAAAAACATCAGTTGGTGGCTTATAAGCGTACCGTTTATGGCACAGCCCTTTTCAAAAGCTTTCAGATTGTGTCTTCTTTTGTTTGCCAATAATATTATTTATTATCTTCGGGCCAGAACGGAAGAACGCCATTTGTCGCACTATCCGGAATATGTTGAATATGCGCAGATGATGAACGACAAAAGCATTTTCAGGTGGGTTGCCAAACTGTTACCCTTTTTAAAATATAAAGCGCTTCAAAAGAAAGACCGTTTGTTTTAAAAAATAAGAAAGCCGTTCATTCAGAACGGCTTTCTTACTAAAAGTTATACCTTAAGGTAACACCGAATTGCCATGACTCTTCCATCCATGAATTGAAAATCTCAGGAGGGAAATCGGAAGGATTCGTGGGATCCTTCGAATACACATAGCGTGCAAACATCAGGATGTCGGCATTTTTGATGCTCGTGTTCAGCAGATTCGTTTTAATCCACAACTGTGCGCCATACTTGAAGCACCACGCCGTATAATCTTCGGGATCCGCATCTGTCTCTGTCAGATCATATATAGCACCCAGTGACTTACCTACACCGATAAGACCATCGATGCCGATACCCAACGGATGACCATTGCCGCTTTCAACACCCAACTTAAAGAGGAAGTCGCATGTCACATCACAGTCTTTCTGGCCGTCAAATGCCGCCATAAAACCGGTACTGTACGCGAATCCGAAGCGGTTGAGCTGAAGTGTATCTCCTTTGATTTGCCCCGGCACGAAAATAACGCTATAGCCGATATTCATACCAAAGTTCAAACCGGAAAGAAGGTCGTTGTTCTTATCCGCCGCTATATCTCTTTTACTGGACGTTTCATTGTCATCCTCGTCTCTGTCCTTATCAGAGCCGCTAATCGTCGAAACATCAACTGTTTGGTAGATGTAGTGATGCCGCGCAAAATTGCTTTTACCCATAACCGGTTTGGTAAGGGCATCCGGGTCGGGAACACTGATGTCTCCGTTCAACGTCTCATCTGCCAGTTCGGTAATGAGAGAAGAAACGACGGGCAGACCATTTTTCATCTGCGTTGCGGCTTCTTTTTTCTCTTGATGCACGGAAAGGGTGTCAGATACCTGAAGATCTTCGGCTTCTACATTTTGCGCAAATGCCTGGCACAGCGCAAAAATCATGCAGAGCATGATGGATATTACCTTTTTCATAAATATAGGAAGATTAATTGTTTTGACAAGATAATGATTATTTGTCTATAATATGACATCATTTAAAACAAAATGCAAGACTTTTTTTAAAAATATTTAAAATAATTTTCTTGCCATAAATCAGAAATCAATTTATATATAAAAAAAGAGTTATTTTTAGGGAGAAATGATATGTTTGAAAAACCTGAAGTTTGTATTTTGCCGGTTGCCGGTCTTTCAACGCGCAACCTGCCCGCCACCAAAGTTTTGCACAAAGGTTTTTTAACCTTAAATAATCTGCCGATTATCTCCTATGCGGTTGATTGTTGCAAAAAAATCGGTGTGAAAGAAATTGTATTTATCTACAGTGACCAATCTTGCAAACATCTCTACGAACAATATTATGCTCCCTACCCGTTTTTAGAAAATCACCTTAGAGAAAAGAAAAAATTTGACCTGCTTAAGCTTTTGGAAGATGCCTTACCGAAAGATATGAAGTTTTCGTTTGCTCTGCAAGAAAAGCCTTTAGGCAACGGGCACGCTATTTTAATGGCCAAAGAAATCGTCGGCAAACGCAATTTTATCGTGATGTGGCCCGATGATGTGTATATCAACTTTAACGGCCCCTGCATTTTGGAAGAACTTGTCAGCGTTTATCAAGAAACGGGCGGTGTGGTTGAAAATATTATGGAATGCCCGCGCGAAGAAATGGTGCGTTACGGCGCGCTTATTGATGCCGTGCGCGTTGGCGATGTGGTGCACGCCAAAGGCTTAATTGAAAAACCGGCTTTGGAAGATGTTCCCTCAAACTTTGCCAGCATGGGCCCCTACATTTTGCCTAATATTGTGATGGATTTGCTGCCTGAAGTTCAAAAAGGCACAAACGGCGAAATTAACTTAACCGATGCCATCAATTTGGCCGTTCGCAGAGGCGAACCGTTAACGGGCGTTTTGTGCAAATCCGAGCGTTTTGACTGCGGCACAAACAAAGATTTGGCCAAAGCCAACCTCAAGCTTTCGCTCATGCAAAACCCCGACTTAAGGGAATACGCCAAAGAAGTTTTGAAAAATATAGATTAAATCTTATTTCAAACCCAGAATTTCGGCAATTTTAGATGCCGTTGCCTCAATGGAGCCGGTGCCGTCAACGCAGCGAAGCAACCCTTGTTTTTCAAAATAAGGAATGGTCGGGTAAGTAAGCATGCGGTAGTTAATCAGCCTGTTTTTAACCGTTTGACGGTTATCATCCGCACGACGCACA
>Ga0310786_10010022_pt1 | contig 11945 bp, 11 predicted proteins | sample AusTroGonzalo_MG_FD_203881 | JGI IMG/M metagenome (GOLD analysis project Ga0310786, IMG submission 203881) | Bovine rumen microbial communities from tropical cattle in Woodstock, Queensland, Australia - Gonzalo_03 (v2) (version 2) | ecosystem: Host-associated > Mammals > Digestive system >... | reverse complement strand
CACGTGTTCCAATGCGGGAAATACTCCTTTTTCTGCGTGCGCTGAACGTAGTTGGCACACCCGCTCAGGAGCACTATCAGTACGAAAAATACAACCGGTTTCTTCATCTTTTTTGTCGTTTTCGGGTGCAAAATTACTACTTTTTTTTGAATTACGCAAATAAAATGCAAGAAAAAATGCTTTTTTTGCTATTTTAACCCATTACGACGTCCAGCACCATCATCAGCACAAAACCCACGGCAAAGCCTATCGTGCTGAGGTTGGAGTGGGTGCCGCTTGAGGCTTCGGGAATCAGTTCTTCCACCACCACGTACATCATCGCGCCGGCGGCGAAGGCCAGCAGATACGGCATTGCCGGCAGGAAAAGCGACGCCAGCAGGATAATCATCAGGCCGCCGAGAGGTTCGACGACTCCGCTGAGCGAACCGATAAGAAAGGCTTTCCATCGCGAGTTGCCCGCTGCCCGCATGGGCATGGAGATAATCGCGCCTTCGGGGATGTTCTGGATGGCTATACCCAGCGACATGGCCAGCGCGCCCATGAGGGAGATGTCGGCATGTCCTTCCGTTGCGCCGGCAAAGACCACGCCTACGGCCATGCCCTCCGGCAGGTTGTGGATAGTCACCGCCAGCGCCAGCATCGCCGTGCGGGACAAACGGCTGCGCACACCTTCGGGTTTGTCGCTCCCTACGTGCAGGTGCGGCGTCAGTTCGTCGATGACAAGCAGAAAACCTACACCCAGCAGAAACCCGACCGCCGCGGGCACTACCGCGCTTTTGCCGCTAGCCGTGCCCATCTCTATCGAGGGAATGAGCAGTGACCACACAGACGCCGCCACCATCACGCCTGAGGCGAAGCCTAACAGCGCTTTCTGCAGCCGCTCGGGCATCTCGTCCCGCATGAAAAACACAAAAGCCGAGCCGAGCATCGTGCCCAGCAACGGAATAAGTAATCCAATCGTCAGTGTCATAGCGTTATCTGTTTGATGATTGCAACGCAGCCAAGCCGCTTTCGGTCATTAGTCCTCTGGCGATGAGGTCGGCGCAGCGTTCTCGGTTGCGTTCTGTCCAATGGCTGTTCTTGCGGCGAGGCGAGAGTCGCTGCGCACCTCTTCCATCCGGCAGGCGTTTGAGGGTGCTGTCAATCCAGCCGAAGCACAACGCCTCTTCCACCGCCTCGGCGTAGGGTACACTGTCTGTCCGCGCCTGTTTACTGCGGTTCACGGTCACCCAGCACTCTTTGGCCGTTTCGTGGTTCCTGAGCAGCCACTCGCGCAACTGCTGTCTGTCGGTATATTCCAGCAAGTTCGTTATCTCCATACCTACTTAACCAAATCTGTCATCTCCAATCGTGTCTCATTTTGTCGTTTTATTGGCTTTTTTGGTGTATTTGGCGCGCACCAGTTCGTAAGAGTTGCGGACGAGGTCGCGGGTGAGGTCGTCGGGCGCGGAGTGCGGGTCAAGGCCTATCCAATGCTTGGGCGACTCGTTGTAGGGGTTGCCGAGGCAATCGTATTGCGCCTTCAGTTCGTCGATACGCTCAGGCTGACACTTGAGTGAGACGACCTGAAAATCGTTGAGGTCGAAGAAACAGAACATGTGCCCCATGACGTAGAAGACGAGCACACCGTCGCCGTTTTTGAACTTGACGAAGGGCAGTTTTTCCTCGACTTCGGGACTTAACGAGAGGCAATATTCTCGCAGTTGTTCTACATCCATAGGCGTTGATGTTATCGCCGGAGCATGTCTTTGAGGCGAATGTCCGGATGATGGTACTGGCGGTCCTTGCGCGTCTCGCGGCCGTTGGTTATCAGGGCTTGCTGCGGGCAGAAATGGACGCAACCGAGGCAGGCGGTGCAGTTGTCGCCTATTTGCGCCAGTTTTGAGCCCGAGGGGAGGTCTTTCTCCTTTCGACTTACTAACTCTATATTCCCTTGCGGACACACGCGGACACAAGTGTTGCAGCCGATACATTTGTCGGGGTTGACCTTGGGACCCAGCATCTTGACCATCCCCTTTTCCATCTTCGGCTGGCCCATTATCCATGCCAGGAAACTCCAACTGCTGTAGTGCAGGACGTGACGTTGTGCCTGCAGTTCGCTGATAATCTGCTCCATGCGTGCAGGGACGCGCTCGAATTTCTTCAGTTGGTTGTTGGGGTTGCGCCCGAAGGCCAAAGCGCTGTTATCCGGCACGCGCACTTTGTGGCTGTACGCCAGCGTCACGCCTTTCTCGCGAAGCATGCGGCGTAATGTCCAAACGCAGTTACCCGCCTGTCCGCCGCAGGTGACAACGGTAAACACGTACGCTTCGGGGCTGATAATCAGTTTTTCGACGAGCATGCGCACCGCCGGAGGGAGGTTGAAGTCATAGGTCGGAAAGACCAGCCCGACACGTTTTTCGTTCGTCAGGTCTTGTGCTGCAGCTTCGTAAAGGGACAGCAAGGGCTCATTCAATCTGTCGGCCAGTTGTCGCGCTACGGCGAGGCTGTTGCCTGTTCCGGAGAAATAGAGTATCATTTTTCCAAGCGTTTTTGATTTTCGAGTGCAAAGGTACGAAGAATTTTTGGAATATGCAAGAAAAAAGCGAGAAAAATACCATTTTATCGCCAAAAGACTTGCACAATTCAAAAATTCTTTGTACCTTTGCGGCCGCAAAAAAGAAAAAATCCAACACATGAGAAAGACTATCCTTATCGCGCTTGCCCTGACAGCATGCAGTTTTGTGTTCGCCGAAACGGTGAAAATCAGCGGTTTATACTATTCGCTCGGCACCACCACCGCCCAGGTGGTAAAAGACCAGACCACAGACAAGTCGGTTTATTCGGCTTACACTTCCGTAACGATACCTTCCACCGTTACGTACAACAACTACACTTACACCGTGACCTCTATCGGCACGAGTGCTTTCGAGTCGATGTCGAACCTGCAGACAGTTGTGCTGCCGCCCACCGTTACCACTATCTACACGGACGCTTTCTACGGCTGCTCGCATCTGGCCAGCGTCAATCTGGAGGAGGGCCTGACGACTATCGGCCAGCGCGCTTTCTGGGGTTGTAACCTCAGCAGTATCACGATTCCGAGCACTGTCACTTCGATAGGCAACGCCGCGTTTAAGAGCAACCCGACCACTTCGGTAACCTGGCTGCCCGTGACTTGTAGTATCGGCTCCGATGACAGCGCTCCTTTCTATAGCGACAACTCGCGCATCACGTCGTTCACCTTTGGTGACAGCGTGCAAGTGGTGCCCGCCTATCTCTGCGAGAAAATGACGTTGCTTGACACGGTAGTCCTTCCGCCTTCGGTGCGTTCGCTCGGCATCTACGCCTTCCGCGGTTGTACCTCGCTGAAAAGCATCAACCTGCCGGTGACGCAGAAGACGCTGCCGGCCAGTTTTTTGGAGGGCTGCACCTCGCTCGATTCCATCCATCTGCCCGCCACGCTGACGACCATCAACTCGGACGCGTTCTACGGCTGCTCATCGCTCTCGAAGGTGAATCTGGACGAGGGCCTGACGACTATCGGCCAGCGCGCTTTCTGGGGTTGTAACCTGACCCACATCACTATCCCGAGTACGGTCACCTCGATAGGTAACGCGGCGTTTAAGAGCAACCCGACTACTTCGGTGACCTGGCTGCCTGCAACTTGTAGCATAAGCTCCGACTTAGCCGCACCTTTTTATAGCGACAACTCGCTCATCACATCGTTTACTTTCGGCGACAGCGTACAGGTGATTCCCGCCTATCTTTGTGAGAAAATGAACCGGCTGGACAGCGTGACCATCCCTGCATCGGTGACGTCCATCGGCTACCGGGCGTTCATGTACTGCACGGCGCTCAAATCGTTCGAGTTCCCGCAGGGCATCACCACCGTTGCAACCAGCGTACTCGAGGGTTGCACAGCGTTGGAAAAAGTGGTCATCCCATCGTCGGTCACCACCATCAACCAAGACGCGTTCTATGGCTGTTCGTCGCTGCTGATGATCTATAACTACGCCGTTACCCCGCAGACAATCACCGAGCGCACTGTGCATAACGTGAACAAATCGACATGCCTGCTCTACGTACCCATCGACTTCCTCCCGCTCTACCGCGCCAAAGCCGTTTGGTGCGATTTCGCAAACATCATCGGCGTGGCAACGGGGCTGTATTTTGAGGAGCAACTGGTGCCGGTAAGTTACCTCAAACAGGACAGTACCTTGCATTTCATGGAACCGCAGACCTGGCAAGTGCCCGTGGCGCCGTATATCGAAGGCTTCACCTTCGTCACCTGGCGCGTACTGGCGGGCGATTTGGCCGACGGCATCGTGCTGCAAGCCGTGTACACCTCGGACACGCCGACCGACGTCGCTCCCTCCGAAGCGTCTGCTTCACCGCTGGCGCGCAAACTCATCCGCGATGGTAACGTCTACATCCTCCGCGACGACGAGTTGTTCACCATCGCGGGGCAAAAAGTTCAGTAAAACATGATTTTCCAGCCGGGCAGACCTGTGTCCCTCTCTTTACTGTCGACGGTATTGAGCGGGGGTTTGCCCGTAGGAGAGAAGAAAGTTTCGGTGAAAACCTGAGGCGGATTTGAGGCCGACCGAGAACGCTATCTGATCCACGGGAATATCGGTCTCCCGTAACAACCGTGCAGCCTCCTCCAAACGCATATCGCGCAGGTATTCGCTGAAAGTTTTGTCGTAAGCTTCTTTGAGATGCTGCGAGAATGTCGTGCGATTTGTTCGCATGGCTCGGCACACGTCTTCGCGTGTCAGTTCTTCATTACAAAACAGGTTGTCCTGTCGCATTACTTCGTCCAGTTTCTGTCGGAACTCACTCCACTGATCGTGGGACGTTGTCCGGTATTGTCTATCGGCTACGCCTTGTGTTTGCGGCAGACGTTCGATAGTGAGGCAGAAAACGGCCCATCCGGTTGTTGAAACGAGCAGGTAGATGCAATAGGTCCATTCGACAAATCCGAGCATGGCGCATAGTAGGTAGCATAACATAATGGCTATCAGCGTACCGCTTCCGGTCATGAGGACAGAAGCCGGATAGATGTGTCTGTTGCGATAGAACAACCATAGAAACCCTATTCCCACCAATGCCCCCACAGCATCCGTTCCGATGGAAAGATATTCGTACGTCCTTCTGTCGCCTGTAAACTCGCCAAGCGAGTAGAGGACAGCCTGCCCGATAGCGAGCAGCAGCATAGTAGCGGCCAGATAACGTAAGCGCAGGTAGCCCTCTCGACGAAAGACAAGCAGGCGAAAGATGAAAAACAGGAGTACTGCCATCACGATACCGTGAGCCATATCAACAATGTGGTAATAGAGTGGAGACATTTCGGTATGTACTATTTTCTTCGTTTTCTGCCGACAGGTTCGGATAGACGTGAATCCTCGAGTTCGGCATGCTTTTTTCGCTCAAAATTTGTGCCAAACTTATAGCTTAATGCAAACGAAACTGTGTGCATTCTGTCGTATCCGGCAAACGTGTTGGTACAACCGTCCGGCAAGCCGAGCGTTTCGCTGCTCCAGCGCGAACTGAGCATCAGGTCGCTGACACGTGCTGTGAGTGTGAGACCATGTTGCGGGAAATCTTTTTTTACAGCCAGATTCATTTCCATCCATGCGGATAATCTCTCTGTCCCCCAAACACTGGGCGTAGAGTAGAATCCATCCACGGAGATTGTCCATTCTTTGGGCAGATAGGTGTTGAGTTCGGCGTATATATCCACTGTCCATTGTTTGAGGTTGATGGAGTTGTCGTAAGCCTTGATAATCTCGTGGTTTGCACCTATTTGAGCAGTGAGCGAAAGCCACGAACCGATAATCGTTCGCCTTTGGCCTTCGGCGGGTGTACTACTCCACTTTGGGACCAACGGCACCTCCGTGAGAGAGAGGAAGATGCCGTGGGCGGTGTTGGTGCCGAAGTTTGTTGCTCGTGCAAGCCTGTTTCCACCATCGTAAACCGTTGTTTGATAATCGATGACATCGCGCGTGTGCGAGAAATTGAAGTCGAGCGAGACATATTCCGAGTAACCGAACGAGAGTAGCACGTTATGCGTGAAGGCGGGCATGAGTTCGGTGTTTCCTGTTCGCAGGCTGTGACCGTTTTCGTACTGAACAGTTGGGTCCAGCATGGTATAATGTGGTCTGTCAATACGCCGTGTATAGTCCATGGACAGCGACCAGTCGGGCGTAGGCATATAGCTGACAAACGCAGTGGGGAAGAGGTTGAAGTAGGCTTTGGTGCTTACGGAGTCGGCTGTCAGCCATTTGCCGGTGGCGTGGGTGTATTCGCCTCGCAGACCAATTTTGGCGGTCCAATGTTCACCGAATTGTTTGCCCACGGTCGTGTATAGGGCGGCGATGTGCTCCAGATAACGGAAATCGGAGTGTGTTGAGCCTGATGAGACTGTGTCCGTGAGTGAGTTGTACCCTGTTTGTGTGGTCAGCCATTTAGCTCCACACTCGATTTTTCCTGTCTGCCAGAAGTTGGTCTGAAAGTCCGTTCGCGCGCTGTATATATTCGTCAGGTGAAGGGTGTTCTGTCGGATCGCATGGGTGTACGCCGGCTGCGATACCGGATGATATTCCGCCTCGCTTGCAGTCGTAGCACGGTTATTGTTCCGGTTGTAGTCGATATTAATAGTCAGTTCCCGGTCGAGTGCCTCAGAGAATATGTGGGTATAGTTGACGTTTGCCGTGTGTTGCATCCAACGGTTGTTGGTCCTCAGGTCCTCGGTGTCATGTTCCAGCAAGTCGGAAGCTGTTCGTAGTTCGCTGTAGTTGTGCGCTTTATCCCCTCGTCCGTGAGTAACCGATATGGGCACGGAGAAAATAAACCCCAGCGTGTTCGCGGTGTCCAATAGGAAATCGTTGCTTACTTTAAAGAGATAATACTGATGCTTATTGCATGTGCGCGAGTGCGTTACGCGGATGTTTTCCGGTGTACTCATTGTCGAAACGAAGGTCTCGGTATGGTCACTATATTGCTGAGTAAGCGACGCCGCGGTGTAGGTCTTGGCGCTGCGGTAGTTGAGGTTGAACGACACATGGTCGTCCTGCATATACTGCTGTATGTCACGCCAGTACATACCTCCGTAGCCGGCCGAAAGACTGCCGTTGATACCTTTGGTTCGGTTGCGTTTGGTTTTGATGTTAATGATGCCTCCCTGTCCTGCCGCGTCGTATTTTGCGGATGGTTGTGTGATGATCTCCAATCGGTCTATCGTGCTGCCATCGGTGCCTTCCAGCATCGCTTTGAGTTGTTCTCCGCTCAGGTAGGTGGGTCGTCCATCCACATATACCTCCACGCCTTTCCCGTTGACCGTAATCTTGCCCTTGCGGTCGATATGGACACCCGGCGCTTTCTTGAGGATATCTTTGCCGTTGTTGCCTATTGCGAAAGGCGACGAGGCGACGTTCATCACAATTTTGTCCATGCGTCGCTCCACCAGACGAGCCTTCTGTACCACCACCACTTCCGCCAGTTTGGTACTTTCCTCTTGCAACTGAATCGTCAGACTGTCCGTTGTATCACTCAGCCCCAGACAGAACGTCTGATAGCCTAAATATGAGGCTCGGAGAATGGACGCATGAACGGGTTTTTCTATGGAGAAAGCGCCATAGTCGTCGGTGATAGCGCCGGTTATCAGCGTGGAATCGGCTTTCAAGATACTGATGGTTACGAAAGGCATAGCAGTGCCGTTGGCATCCACGACGCGTCCTGCCACATTCGCGGCTTGTGCGCCGGTAAACAGGGTTAGTAACCCGAAGATGATTAATCGTTTTTGCATAGTTTTCTTCAATTTGGTGTGCAAAATTACACCAAATATCCAAAACAACTATGCATGTATGACAATTCGTTGTGCAAATTTGTCAGTTTCGCCGATTTGTCAGTTCCTGGCTTTGTGAAGGAACATAAACGCTTCTGCGGCGGGGCACTCCGACTCTTTGCCGCGGAAGAGTTCCATGGGTATGTGCCAGTCGTTGAGTATCTCCTCGGGCGCCTGGCTGGCGTGACAAAGCACGGCGCGGTGTTTCAGGTCCGCCACCTCCGCGATGTTCACGTATTCCTCGGGGATGAAGTTCTTCGATTGCATGCCTGTCTCCGCCTCATAGTAGTAGAGGTCGAAATGTTTGCCGCTGAGCCGCCATGCGTCGAAGACGAGCATGGAGCACACGCGGTGGTCGCGGTGCGAGTCGATAGGCCAGTGGGTGAACACCACGTCCGGCTGTTCTTCCTCAATCAGTTGCAGCATCTCCTTGTAACGCTCCGCGTTGATTTCGGTGGCGCCATCTATCTGCGTCATCAGACGATATGCCACACCCATGACGCGGCACGCCTCTATCAGTTCCGCACGCCGGATGGTGGCAGCCTCGTCCAGGGTGGCGCCTTGAATGCCTCGCTCGCCGGACGTGAGATAGACGCTGACGACCTGACAACCCTGTTGCTGGAGCAGGATCATCGTGCCTCCTGCGCACGACTCGTTGTCGTCGGGGTGCGCGCCGATGAACAACGCTTTCTTGTATCCCTTGTTCAGCAGGGAGTTTTGTGCTTGCACTGCGGTGCCTAACAAGCCGAGCAGACACAGCAGAAGAATGGTCTTTTTCATGTTCGTATTGCGTAAGATTATTGCCAAATCATGGAGAACCCTACCTGGCTGAAGTTGTCGATGGAGCGGTAGTGGCCGTACGGGCAGTTGCCGTGGTACAGGCGTACGCCCAGAGTGAAACGGCTGAAATAACCATCATAGCCGGGTATATTGTACCGTGCACCCAGGAAGATGTTGTACGTAAACCGCCGGTAGTCCGAAGGGCTGTGGTCTGTCTGCCCCTGTTTGAGTGCGAGGTCGTAGCCGTATACCGCGCGGTTACGTATCTCCGCCGAAGCCACGCCCTGAAAACCGTGTCGCGAGGTGGGCGTCTGGTACTGGTACTGGAAATATGCCTCCCAGGGCGACATCGTCGGATGGGCCAGCGAAGCCTGACCATCACCGGCGGATTCCTTGATACTGTACCAGCCCTCATTGGGCGCCCACAACAGCATCAGACCCAAACGGAACGTATGGCACTGCAGACTCCGGTCCTCGGGTTCGTTGAGGGTGACAGCCAGTTCCGTGTAGTTGTAACTGACGTTGACGCGGCGGATGGCGTAGCCCTGCTCCATGCGCATGATCTGCAGTTCGTCGCCGATATGGGTGGACTCGTGCTTGAAAGGCGACCACGCCACGGAGTAGTTCTTCGCGAACTTGCCGTTCAGGCGGTGGATAAACGTGACCGTGGCCATTCCGATGCGGTAGTCGGTGTTGATGATAGGCGACGTCACCGGCTCAAACAGGTCCATCCACAGGTGCGCCGATGCCGTTTGTGCTACGCACAGGCCGTAGCGGTCGTTCGGGCCGAAATTGCCCTGCCACAGCGGCAGATCCACCCCGAAACAGCCCAGGACCGTAGTGCGGAAATCCTTGCCTGTGTTTGCGAAATCGTAGATGGGGCTGTTGGTGTTACCCAGTATCTCGAACCGCACAAAGTTGGGGTGTACGTCGCTCAGCAACGACTTGCCGTACGGCGCATACACAAACCACCCGTTTCTCGCGAGAGTCGAGTCGGAGGGCTGCTGCGCCTGAAGCGGGGTCAGGCAGCATAGCCCTAACAGCAAACCTAAAACCTTGGTTCTCATTGCTTAATGCTGAGGATTTTGTCCTCGTACTGCTTATCCACCACGATGATGGACAGAGGTTGGATGCGGTAACGAATCGCCTCGCCCAGACGTACTTCGTAGGTGTAGAACAGGGTGTCGCCCTGGCACAGCAGTTGTGTGGGCACGATTTCGGTCTCTACGTCGGTCACCGGCAGCACAACGGGCAGCACGAACTGCTTGCCGAAGTCGATGGCGGTAGGCTGGCCATCCTTGCCCATAAACGCAGCCATTCCGAAGTAGCGCTCAAACTCCTCCTGCGAGGTGATTTTCTGAGGCGCAGGCAGCGGGGCATCGTTGCGGACAAAGTAGTTGTGTGCCTCGATGAATGGCACGTCTTTCGGGGTGTTGCAAGCCACCAGCATGGCGGCCGCGAACAGCATAAGAATACTCTTTTTCATATCAGTTTTGTTGAGTGTTTGTTGCAGTTGATTTGATGATTTTGGCAGGATTGCCGGCCACGACCACGTCGTCGGGAATGTCGTGCGTGACCACGCTTCCCGCGCCCACTATCACGCGGTTGCCGATCGTCACTCCCGGGCAGACGATAACACCGCCGCCCAGCCAGCAGTCGTCACCGATGCGGATAGGCAGTCCCGTTTCCACAGTCTTGCGACGCTCCAGGTAGTCGTGCGGATGGTCGGGCGTCAGCAACTGGCAGTTAGGCCCTATCAGCGTGTGGTTGCCGATGGTGATGCCGCCACCATCCAGGAACACGCCGTTGAAATTGATCACCACCCCTTCGCCCAGCGTGATACGGTAGCCGTGGTCGCAGTGAAAAGGCGGAATGACCAGCGCCGTAGGATGGGCGTTGGGCAGCAGGGCGAGCATGCAGCGGCGGAACTCGTCCATGTCCCACGCGCCGCAGCGGTTGAAGTCGCGCATAGCCACGTAGGTCTCTTTGATACGCGCCTGAATCTCCGGGTCCGTGAAGTCGTACCGGAGGTTATGGATCATTTTCTCGTGTTCGGTCATTGTGGTTGAGTATCAAGTTGTTGGCGCTCCAGACGATCCATCTGTCGCTGGAAGCGCACATGGTAAAACACAGCGGGAATAGCCAGTCCCAGGATAAACGCCAGCCACATACCTTTGGCGCCCAGGCCGAGCGGGAACGTCAGCACCAGTCCCAAAGGCAGCGCGATGCCGATATAGGCGATAGCCGCGATAAGCATCGGCACCCTCACGTCCCGAATACCGCGCAACATAGCGGCACCCACACATTGCAAACCGTCCGCGTACTGGAACAGGCCGGCTATCATAATCAGCGTGCCCGCGATGCCTATCACCTCCTCGTCGTTGGTGAAGATATACGGCAGGTAGTTGCGCAGCGCTATCATCAGACCCGCGCCGATGGTGTTCATCATCAGACACAGGTGAACCGACGCGCGACTGGCCATACGTACCGCTTTCAGGTCGCCGCGGCCCAGTTGGTGCGACACGCGGATAGTGGTCGCCGCGCCGATGCCCAGCGCCAACATAAACGTCAGGTCCGCCATCTGGTTGGCGATATGATGCGCCGCCAACGACTCTTTGCTGATCCAGCCGATGATGACGAACGACGCCGTAAACAGGAATGCCTCCACAAACGACTGAAGGCCGATGGGTGTGCCTATCCGGATAAATTCCCTCACGTCGCGCCGGTGGAGCATGTCGCGGCGGATCAGCGTGATGTACTGCCGCCATTCTTTCCGCCAAAGCATCACCGCCACGAAACATACCGCTGTCAGCAGGCGGGCTATAAGCGTGGCCAGTCCGGCACCCGTGGCACCCATGGCGGGACAGCCCCAGTGACCGAAGATGAACACCCAGTTCAGCAGGATATTCAGCAGGTTACAACCTACCGTGATGGCCATCGCCGCAGTGGTGTTGCCCAAGCCCTCCAGAAACTGCTTGCACAGGCAGAAGAACAGGAACGGCAGGATAGACAGCACGATCAGCACATAATACGGCCGGGCACATTCCGCCACCGCCGGGTCTTGCCCGAAACGGTGCAGATACGGGATACAGGGTGCCAGCAGCAAAAACGCGAAAAGCATCACCAATAGCGTGAAAACCAATCCGTTAGCCAGCAGCCTCGCAAGGGATTTTTCGTCTTGTCCCGCTCCTACGGCATACCCCACGACAGGCGTGACGCTCATCAACGCGCCCATGGCGAACACCATCACCGTGAAGAAGATGGCGTTGGAGAAACTCACCGCCGCCAGGTCCGTGGTACCGTAGTGTCCCACCATGATCGAGTCGAACAGACCCACCAG
>Ga0310786_10010020_pt1 | contig 11947 bp, 32 predicted proteins | sample AusTroGonzalo_MG_FD_203881 | JGI IMG/M metagenome (GOLD analysis project Ga0310786, IMG submission 203881) | Bovine rumen microbial communities from tropical cattle in Woodstock, Queensland, Australia - Gonzalo_03 (v2) (version 2) | ecosystem: Host-associated > Mammals > Digestive system >... | reverse complement strand
CCCCATATGATACAATTTTCACAAACTCTAAATAACTCGTCAAAATATTCCTTTGATGGTGGTGAAAAATCCCATCCACAATCAGATTTATTTAACAACCTATCTTTAAGTTTTCCAGCACCTTGATTTAGTTTTCCCTTCTTTAATTTTACGGCAGTTGAATCTCCTTTACCGCCTGTCTTTTTCCCTGTTCCATTATTAAAATTATCTGCATTAATTCCATAAGGTGGGTCAACAACACCAAGGTCGAAGAATTTATCAGGAATCGTTTTCATGTACTCCATGCAATCACAGTTGAATGTTTCACTAATCGCCATTCATGCTGCCCTTCTTCTCTCTAGCTTTTGCCAGCCGTTCAACGGCAGCAGTTCTCTGTTCTTCTGTCATCTCACGCTTTGTGCGGAAGGGGTTTCTGCCCAGCCGGAAGGGGTACAAGGGGCAGTCTCTTGCAGTGCAGTTTTTCACATCGTTGTAGGTTTCCACGCATTCAAGGCAGAATGCACGGATTGCTTTAACAGGGTTCGTTATTTCAGTAATAGTTATCGCCTCTCTTCTTAGCTTTCTCTATTTCATCGTCAAGATCTTCCCATTCACTGACATCAACGATATCACAGGAAGTATCAATTTCATCAAATCTGTTGTCTTCTGCACTTGCCATGATTGCGATGACATCAAGTACAAAGATTATTAGTGCGAGAAGGATTATAGTAATACTATCCATCTGGTTGATCTTCCCCTTCCTTCGGCTTTATACGCACGTTATAAACTGCCTCGATAAATGCATCAGCGTGTTCAAGGGTTCGCTCAAGCCGGTAATTGTTTGCTGCAATTTCTACACGTTTCCAGAGCTCAGAATTTTCACGGAGGATCCGCATTGCTGATTCAATAGCTCCCTTGTCAATCTCAAACTGTCGGAGAGTCTTGTTTTTCAAAGACTCCCCTGTTTCCTTTGACAGTTTGCCAAGCCGGAACTGTTCGTAGATGTCCTTCATGGTGTAGAACAGCGCACGTTCTGGGCAGGTCATTTCCTCTTCCGGCACAATCCCACGTGCAGCCATTTCTATTATTTTGTCTTTCTGCATCTATACTTCCCTTCTGTCAGAATGGCAGTTCAAAGTCAGGATCTTCACTGCTTGATGGGACGGTATCATTTGATACCTTTATCCAGCCCCTTTGCTTTCCGTATGTATCGTTAATCCTTGACGATCCGTCAAAGCGTTTCCAATCTGACATTTTGTCAATGATCAGGCCGATCTCATGTGCCTCTTTTCTTGTAGGATCCTTGGGAGCATCACCATCAATAGGAAGTGCTTCTCTTGCAACTTGCCGGATACACACACGATCACCAACAGAGTATTTCGCCAGATAGTCAGAGATGGCACTTTCACGCCAGTCATCTTCCATGCTGTTTGCTTGTGCTGCTCTGTATTCCTGTATAAGTTCACGTTTTGCAAAGTTTGGCATCTTCCCTTGTTTCAGTTTGTCCCTTGCTTCTGCCCAGCATAGAAGGATGTATTCTCTGCATTCTGCTTCGATTCCATAAAGATCATAACCGGACATATTTACTTTTACAGGATACCATCTTCGGTTTCCGGTTTTGTCCTTTAGGAATCGTTCCGTATTAGTTGTGCCTAAGAACGTACACCGTCTTGGAAGGTTTGAAGGATTTCTAGCATAAGGCTTTCGGTACTTATCTACTTGCCGTGTGATATATGCCTTTACTGCTTCCTGTTCTGTTGTCTTAGTCAGTGCAAGCATTTCGGAAATCTCGCAGATCCATGCACCCTCAAGTTGCTCAACAGCCTGATTACCTTCAAACTGCGTAACTTCAGAGTAATAGTCATCATGGATAGCAAGCCAGCGGATAATTGATGATTTTCCTTCTCCCTGTTTGGTTCCGACCAGAACCACAACATCGTCAAATTTGCACCCTGGGTTGTACAGACGATTGATCCCTCCGGCGAATATCAACCGTGATACTTCTCTAGTATATGCAGTGTCTTCACATCCCATATACTTAACGAGGAAGTTTCCGATTCTCTCTACTCCGTCCCACGGAGGGAGTCGGTCAACAATGTCAAGGACAGGGTTGTACTCCCTCTCATGGAACAAAAGTGTCAATGCCTTTTTGTGTTTCATATCACTAAAGATGTGATATTTTTCCTCTATAAACCTTTGGCTTTCTGCTTCGTCTGCATCTTCCCACGACCTTATAGTTACGGTATTGCGCAGATGATCTATTATATGAATCTCTGGAGCAGCCTTTAGCAGATTATATTTTATGTTAGGATACATCCCTTCATCAGAGCGCATGACAGCTAGATAATTGTTAAGAGAATCAATCGGCGCACCATTTTTATCCAAATCTAGCCATACCGGCTTATCAGCAGCATTTCGGATTGCTTGTGATCTCTGCAATTGCGTTTCTTCTGTGCGCTTTTCTCTATCAAGAGAGGCAAATATACAGTTGATACTTCGGACAGCTTCCTTTCCTATTTCTAAAGCACGTGATCTGAATATACCTTTTATTTGCTCTCTCTCAACATCAGACGATACACCATAGTATGCATCCTTCGCCAAGGATGACATTGCTGCCAATGACAGATCCTTTATACTTTCATGGATGGCAAGCATACCATCAGTGTTGTTTTGCTCATCCATATTCCGTTTTAATCACCTCCATTCCCTGTTTTTGGAGAATGAATAATTATTCATTAAGGGTCAAAATCCGATAGACAAACTCACCTACACGGTCAGGATGGCAGAAGTACCATTCGATACCATACTTTTGCTGCATGGCATCCATCATGCCCATCAACCGCTCGGATGAAACAGGAGGTTTCGGCTCTTTTTCAACCTCTTTCCCGTGCGCCTTTAGCCATTCATGATAAGCGTGGTTCTTATCCCAGCGTTTCTGTTGCGGATTGATCCAGAACTTAACCTCTGATAGTTCATGAATGCTTCTTTCCTCTACAAGGATTATCAACTTTATGTTTGCTTCCTGCGCTCGGATACATTCATTCTTGAACCTACCATGATCGTGTACAACATTACTGTATACTTCCGCTAGACCCTTCTTTGTATCTATAGAAACATATGGGGGAGATTGTCTATCCCCCATATAATCACCAACATCTAGCTTTTTCCTGATCAAAGTAATGTTGTTTCTTTCGCAGTATTCTTTTACATTATCGTGATGACCAACCTTCTGGCGTGAGTCTTCAATAATGATCATAGTTTAGAACGGAAGTTCATCTTCTGATCCGAAATCATTCGGTGTTTCAACAGTAACAGCCGGAGGAACATTCCTCGGCTCCCTGATCTTCGGAGTAGAAGGAAGCTTGTCTTCACGCACTTCGTTAGCAGTGCAGTAGTCCTGCACATCTGGCGCATTCTTCAGCGTACCATCATTGCCGTAGTACTGGCGAACGCCGACCACAATACCAAGCCCCTTATTGACGAGGCAGTTCACGTTGCTGAAGTCAAAAGTAAATCCGTTGTTTGTCTTCTCAACGGAAGAAATGAAGTGCTTAAAGAAGCCAAGGCTCTTCTGCCTGTAGTACACACGGAACTTAAAGTTCCACGATCCGAAGCGTTCATAGGAGTCCAGAGCAATGTGCTTCAGTTCACCTTCTGCAACATCGTATTCGATCTCGATAAACTGATTGTTATCTTCAGGGAAGTCAGTTACCTTTTTGATAACAATAACGTACCCACCAGGGACGAGTTTGGGGAAATCCCCACCAGCTTCTTTAAGTTCTGCCCAGTTATTCGGTTTAGAAATCATTTTATATCTCCTTAAATTTTAATTATTTCACCAGTTTCAGGATTTGTAATGCTGCCGTTCTCAGCTTTAAGCAGAGGACACCAGTAGCCAGGGACATTTGTGTTGACGATATATTCGCCAGTTTTTCGACAAGAAGGTCTGCTATAAGTCTCCAATAATGGACAGTACTTGCAGCAGATCTCCCCATCAGTGAAAAAGATGTTGACCCATCTCTCTTCGTAAGAGGTGCAGGATCCTTCAGCTTTTGCCATTTGCTGCCTCCACAAGTATGGCTACCTTGCTTTCGTTATTGTAGTAATCGTAGAAGTGCATCCGGTTAAAGAACTTCAAGAAGTTCAGAATATCGCAAGCATCGAGGTCTTCCAATGTCAGCTTGCCACTGAAACCGGCATTGATTGTGACGTTATAACGAGTCTTATCAGGTGAATCAAACGGAATAGGTGAAACAGTGTTCATACCTTTTCCCCCTTCTGCGGTTCCGCTGTCATGCTCCAAAAGCTGCGGATCTTATCATCTACGAACTTGAGATCATTAGGGATCTCATAGTCGAACATCCCTTCCGGTGATTTTTCCACGCCAAGGCCATTGCTGTTCGTGACGAACAGATGTTCCTTGCCTTTAGTGATGCAGTGGAGGCAGATAGTTACCATGCCCTCAAGGCACACCTTCTGGTCAAGAAGTTTGCCAATTGTCCGCAACTTAGTGTTTCCGAAATCATCAGAGTCTTCGTGCATCAAGCAGTAGACAAGAACATCGTCAGGCAGTTCCATTTTGATGAAACGCATCAACGCCCACACAGAATCACCGATCTGATTGTAAAGCTGGAACTGATCACCCTTACCATGCCCACGCATAAACGTGTTGGTAAGGATATAGCCGAAGTCATCGATGACAGCAATCTTGCAAGGCATTGCTTTCAACTTTTCCTTAATAGTCTGCACATTATCAGTGCGCAGTTCATACTTGAACTTCTTAGGAAAAGGCATCCGCTTCCCTATTACATTTACAAGGAAGATCTCATCCTCCTTGAAGTTGAGCAGAGAACGAGATTTTCCGCTCCCACTCTTGCCATAGACTAAAATACTTTCGCCCAAGTTCTATACCTCCTTTAAAATAATTTCCCACTTGGTTTTGATTCAATAATCTCAAACTTTCTGTAGTACTTGATTTCATCTCGGCGCATTTCGCCGTCTTCGCATCTGCCGGTGAACTGGAATGCAAGAGGAACTGCTTCAATATGAGCAACGTAAATCGGTATCTTTTCGCCTTGGAAGAACAGATAGTCACCTTCTGGTTCCGTATTCAGCCGTCTTGGTTTTCCGCATGATAGGCAGACATCTGATTCTGTTGGGATGTATGCACCGCAATATGGGCAGAATGCGTTATTTACGGTTTCGCTCTTCGTATCTGTCACAGTTCACCATCCCTTCCACAAAATCAGAAATTCCAGCTGCTTTCCTCTTATCCATGCAAGCCTTGTAATGTAGGCAGTTTTCACAATAAACAGATTTCATTTCTGCACCACTGTATTCCGATCGATAATCCTCTTTACGGCACTGTTACTCTTATATACCTTCTTGGCAAGAGCAATGCAGAACGCTGCATATGGATCATCCTGAGTATCGGCAGAACGCTTCACAATAGTTTTTGTACCGTCAGCCCAGAAGACAATTGTTGCTATCCCAGAGCGGATAATCTTTATCGGTTTCGGCATATCAACAACGGCCTGTATAGTGAATGATGAGTCACTTTTCACCATGAAGTCATTAATCGGATGACCAAACCAACTGTCGATTGCATTAGTCATTAGATCTGTAGAGTCTAGGTTAATTTTTCCTCCCACGTTTTCTTAATCCTTTCTTTCAATTTTGTCTTTGCTAAAATATTCATTAATAAGCTTGAAATACTCACAATATTTGTGCGGTCTGATTGGTCTTTTGAACGGCTCCGTGTTGAACACCAGCACCATAACTTCACCATCCATGCGTGGATAATTGTAGGTGTAGTAGAAGTCGATCAGTTCACCGTTACGGATGCGCTGTTTATTTCTTCCGTGATATGAGTAGTGCATAATCACCCTATCTTTCTGCTATAGTCTTCAAATCGTTTACACTTCTTAAAAATAAACTTATTGTTACACCATCTCTGTAGGTTTCTTATTTCTTTCGGAGCATGAGGCTTGTCATACACCATCACATAAGGATCATAGCCAAGATCACGCAATGTGTAGATTCGATATAGATTCTCTTCCATCGTGCTGTTAAAGTTAGTTAGACAGTACACCATTCCGATGTTTGATTTCCTTCTGAATCCTTGAGCAAAATTCCTGAACTTACCTTCCAGATCATCCTTTGGATTATCCCATGCGAAGTGTATTGTTCTTAATCGCATTTCATTAATATCTGCTATGTCAGCATCGTTTAGTAGCCGGATATCTAAACCTTGAGTAAAATCAAGAATTGCACCAGTTTCTTTATACTGTCGCATGAGATCTCTTTTTTCTTTGCAAGCTGTGATATTTGGATCCAAAACTTTTATTTCTTTTTGACCATTCCAAAAATCTTTGACATCTCCGGTTTTATAGGATATGCAGCCCTCTTTTTTAGAAACATGACAGAACAGGCATTGCCTCGGACATCCTCTAGAGGTCATGGAGACAGCAAAATCAAACTGTGGATAGATTGAGTAGTCAGGAAACATTTTTTCTATAGGGGGGGGCAGAGAAACATTCTTGCTCTGATCGAAATGTTCTTTGCCGTCCTCTCCAAGGCTAATGCAATACCCTGTTCCACCCTTAATCACTTTGTCTGCATTCATCGGCTCCGGCACATCAGGACTGTAAGCATCAGAGAAGATCTTGCTCATGTACACGATATCGTAATGGATGAAATCACTCCACCACCACTCAACCTCATCGCCTTGTGCTTTGTGATAGGCAGATATCCTCATTAGTGCAAGATTAGGGAAGTGATGACCATCTACATCGATCAAACCGATTTTCACTTATCATATCCACACTGTGCAGCATCATATCCAACATGAGACAACAGATCTTGAATATCGCCTGTATACGGAGAAGGACGTTTAATGGTAACCGGATCCAATGCCTCCTTGTCATCCCAGTTGTAGATCATGCTGTTAATTCTGTCGGCAAATCTGTTAATAAGGTTTGGGCATCTCTGAATCAGTTCTCTTGCAAATGGAGTAAGGTCTTCCGGCATCACAGCACATCTCCTTCATTTTTGTACATCTCAAGGTACTCACGCCTTATCATAAATGACGGGCTTTCGTACCAATTCTTTGTTCCGGCGAAATGGACAATGGCAGGATGATCTGTAAATCCCGTGAACTGAGTCTCATTGAATCTGACAGGCATATCGGCAATCTTGTTGTTCGGCAACGCATACTTGTTATAGGCACATTGCTCACCGTATAGGAACTTTTCTGTATTTAGAGCATTCAGCACTTTATAATCAAAGCTTGTTTCTCTGATATACTTCAGATTGTACATACACACGCCTACGTTGTAATACTTCTCTCCATACGGTCTGTGACAACCTTTAAATTCCTGTGTAGCAGAGAAATACTTTCCTGTAAGATCTATATCCCACAACGGAGAAAGATCGTCACAGATGATCGTATCCGCATCCAACTGGAGAACCTTTTCAAGATCTTTTGGCAACAGCCGTGCTGTTAATACTCTCATAAGGCACATTCTGTGGAACATGAAGTTCCCGTTCGGAGATCCGTCAGGGAATATGTTCCGATAGCTGTCACCTACGTTGATGATCTCCGAATTAGGAACATCAAATGGAAGATGGTCATCTTCGATAATGAAGTAGATCTTATCCACGTTCCCGTTCTCAAGAAGACTACGCAAGGAATAAACCATGTGCGGATACAAGTTACGGCTTGCTGTGTAAACTACTGCTTTTCCCATTACAACCCCCTTCTATTCTTTTCGTTTTCTAGTTCTATGCGCCAAGTCAGCCAACCTGGTTTGTCAATGCGTTCGTGACCGTAGCAGTTGCTTTTTGCTTGCCATTCGCAGTCCATGAGCATAACCGTGATAGTTTTATCTTTCAGTTCTGACAGGTGCGGTCTGATAATGTCTCTTACAAGACCAGGCATATAGGTTTCTCTGCCCATGCAGTACCGCAGCGCACAAATCGCAAGCGTTCCGAAGTCTTCTGGAAGAGATTTTATTTCTTTCATCCTTCTTCCCATCCTTTGATCATATGTCTCCTTTCAGAATAAAGTTGTTTGCTCTAATTCAGCACAACCGTCATAAGCTGTCAACGGTTTACCAACTCTCGGTTGATATTGCCTACCGGTAATTACATCACCTAATTCCGATAATTCAAAATCTTTGCAGTAGTTTACTCTGCGGATTTCTGCATCAGATAGCACCTTGTCAAAGTTGGTACAGTACAGAGCATTGCCATCAATGCAGAATGCACAGTATCGGCAATATTGAGTCATGGGAATATATCCTCTTCATCATCCTCATACTCATACACATACTCATCGCCCTCAATCTCCATAATTCCAAGCTTTACAAGTTTCCGACAGGCGATTTCTTGGAATCCCCAATAGTTCATCATCCAGTTATCATCATTTATTACTTCCTTTGCTACCCAATGGGCGAACTCAAGAAGTTCTTCGTTCATGTTGCCTCCTGTTTCAGCCATTTCACTAATCCATTCGACAATCCCCCGCAAACCTCGCAAAACGAATCTCCGGGGCAGATCGGGCAATCCATATTGTTGCATAACCACTTCGCAAGTTCTTCATCTGTCATAGACCTGATCTTATCTCCGTTTGTTTCCCCTCTTAACGCACCATCGCACTTTGGGCATTCGCTGGCATTGGGGTTGCTGACAAGCCATTTTGAGCCGCACTTGGTGCAATACTTCGTTATCATACTTACTTCTCCGTCTAAATCCCTACATTCAAATTAATTCCAAGCAATGTAACAAGTTCATCCATCATTTTCCAAAAATTACTCATCATGTAATCTCTTTCTACTTTACAATCTGTTGGTGAATGCTGAATGAAATACTCATATGATGACAAAGCATCTTCTAATATTTGCTTACTTTCTTCTGTCATGCTTCCTCCTTATACGGCTTAAAGGCAAATACAACATAACCGGCATCAATGTGCCATCCGCTCAGAACGTAAGTTATTTCAAACACCATATCGTCCAGCGGCTCAATTATATTTCTTCTACCCTCATACACACGGAATTTAATAAGATCACCCTTCTGATATCCTCGGTCATTGCACCTGACTTCAAAGGTCTTTTCTCCATCAAGGATCGGCTTCTGGAACTCATAGTTTAGCTTTATGTTGTGTATCTTCCTCATGTTCCAGCCTCGTTCTCTTTTCCGTTTTTCAGTTTTTCATAAAGCATATAAAACACTTTCCTTTGAATTTCAAAATCATGTTCTGAAACGTCATTGTCTTTTATCCATCCAACAGCTTTGTCTATCTCTTTTCTTTGCCTGTTAAGCTGAATGCTGTTTTGGATTATGCGGATTACCTGAGAAGCAACAAGGATCGTCACCATTATTGTGAGATATGCGTTCATTTGTCAGCCTCCTTTTTCAGCCATTTCAACTTTTCGTCTACAACTTCTCCGATTTTTATAGATGAAACTTCGGTAAAATCATTAAGGAGTTCATCATCAAATCCCTTCAAAAACATAACAATAGCATTTATCTGTTCGTTTGCTATGTATTTTGCCAATTCCTCATCCGACATTTTCCGAATCACATCTGCGTTTGTCATGTGCTTTTTATAGTCAATGTTCATGAAGCTCATTCTGTTTCCTCCTTGCGTTTATCTTCCGCAAATTTTCTTCCAGCTTTCCACCCTTGCGAAAATCCTATATCCCAAGCACCCCCACTTTTGAAAAAGGAAACCGCAAATACCACAGCAAGGAACATGTAACCAATCAAAAATCCAACGACTATTGATGGAATATGAATTGTGATTGTCATGTTCCGTCCTCCGCTTCGATGATTGTCGGAGCATCTGTTATTAGTTCAACAGCTTTTACCATTTTTCTCCTTCCGTCTGCACAGAAATAATCGTTTTTCTTATAGCAGTGATTCAATGTGCAGTACATCTCTCTATCGTCTGAACATGGGTTTGCCATTTCGCAATCCCGACACAACACAACAGGCTGTACGTTGGCAGCTGGTATTTTTGCTATGAACGTCATGATATCATTCACACACCCCTCATAAGACAATGCGTTATGTGCTATTGCATCGTCTAAGGCATTAAGGAGTGCATATCGATTGATATAAATAAATTTATTAGTTGCGCTCACCACTAATCCCTCACCATGTACTTTTCGATGCTCCGCTGCACTTTCCTTGCGCCTTCTATGCCACCGATAATGTCTGCCATCGTGAAGGCATTCTCAATGTGCTGTTTCAGTTCTTCTCCTTCGTCAATGGAAGTGACCGCAATAATTTCATTTGCCGTAATGCGCAGGAGCAGTTCCTCTTGTTGCTTTTTAGTTAAGATTCGCACTTCTCTTCCTCCTTATCTGCCGGGTCTGAATAGCTGTCGATAATCACATCGATGTCTGCGAAAATCCACGGAATCATGCATCTGCCTCCTCTGCTTCGATTACTGTCGGAGCATTTTTCCATGTCAATTTGTTCTTCCTCTTTCGTCTGTTCCAATCATCTCTCGCCATTAGTTCAGATGATTGCAAATCGGCATGAAATCTTATGTCTATAGTATGACACCTACACCAATCATTACTGCATCGAATTGCTTTAACTTTCCCTTTTGGAAACCATGTAAATGGTTCTGCATCAATTATCTCGGCTGGATTACCACAGAACGGACATTCTCGCAAAGTGTAATCAATCAAGTCCGTACTCCTTCCTGTGCTTCTTAATGTACTCATCGAGTGCCAAGTAGATTGCAAAAGCTTCGTCATTGGTTACAGAAATAATTGTCCTCTTTCTGCCAAGTTCCCCTGTCTGTACTTCCGCCCAATTTGCTTTGCTTTTGGCAAGTTCAGCAGATGCCAATTTCCAATAGCTTTCAGGCAGTTTCTGCATTGTTCTTATCCTGTATTGCAAGAACCTCAACAGCCTTCTGGAAGTCCTCAAATTTGAACCGTGCGTATTGGCAACCGTTGGAATAACTCAACTGCATTTCAACATAACTCTGCCCTTCTCCACGCACTAAACGAAGCTGGTTGTAATCACCTTTAACGGTGAATGATACTGCGTTAATCATTTGTTTCTTCCTTTCCAAAATCGAGTTTAAGTCCTGCATTTTCATTCAGCATGGTTAACGGATTGCTGATGAATAAATCGTAACACTCATGGCAGAACGATACGTTTGTCAGCGTAGTTGAATGGTTTCTGCAAAAGGCAAGCATGATTGCACAGCCACCGTTATTGACATCAACTTCTTCTCCGCAGATATTGCAACCGTTCATCTTACAGTTTCCCCTTTCACTTCTTTTCCGCACCAAGTGCAGAATCTCCCTATCTTTTTCTCTCCTTTGCCAAGGAAATAGCTTTTCTGTCGGCAGAATGGGCAGATGAAAGTATACCCATGTTTCTGCCGTGGTCTGTCACGCAACCATTTCCCTATTGGATAACCTACAGAATCCGTTGGACTTGGAATTTTCTCTCCATACCAATCGATTTTTGCGCTCATGTTTCAACCTCCTGTTTAAGCCAGTCGACCCACCATTTGATCGGCAGATACGAATTGCTAAATACAAATTGCGAATGAAGCAACTCAGCCAACTCCTCATCACTCATTGCTCTGATGCGGTCGGCATTGGTAATGATTCGGTTCTGAACCCCTTGACCATACTGTGCTACATTTGCTCTTGTATCATGCATACATTGTCCATGCCGAAATGCGGTATATTTAACATCTTTGCCACTATCCATTTCGCGTTTTGTGTTTTGGTAGTATTTGCAGAATGAATACCCCTCTTTGGTACGAGAATCATAATCGCACCCACAGCAATTCATACTCATGTTCCACCTCTCATGTCAGCACCGCAGTTTGGGCAGAAATTCGGTTTAGCAGATCCTTTAGCCAAAAAGATGAAGTGATGACATTCAGAGCATCCGAAAACATTATTGTCATCTTCTGAAACAATCCACT
>Ga0310786_10010019_pt1 | contig 11947 bp, 21 predicted proteins | sample AusTroGonzalo_MG_FD_203881 | JGI IMG/M metagenome (GOLD analysis project Ga0310786, IMG submission 203881) | Bovine rumen microbial communities from tropical cattle in Woodstock, Queensland, Australia - Gonzalo_03 (v2) (version 2) | ecosystem: Host-associated > Mammals > Digestive system >... | reverse complement strand
GCCATTATGTGTCTCCTATTCTGCTTCGCAGGACAGGATTATTTCTTGGAATTCCTATCCCACGACGCCATAATCTTTTTCCAGTTGCTTGTTAGTTGTTCGGAAGACATTGCATCGATTTCAGCCTCAGTGAAATAGCCCTTTTCAGCAGAGCCGGTAGCGACTGTGCCTGCCGGTTTAGGCGGCGTGGCTCGGTTCGCCCCATCTCTTGCCTTTATTGCCCAATATGCGTCTTCAGGTGAAAGACCTGCGACGATATAGTGCAGATATGAATCACCCAGCTCGTCAAGACTCTTTAAGGTAGGGTCTATCTTCTGCAGCTCATGGAGATCGGCCTGCATCATTCTTTCGGCATCGATCTCGTTTATCTGTGTTTCAAGCTGCTGAATCCTTTCATTCTGCTGCTGGATCTGCATATCCTTCTGGACTGCTTCCTGTGCGGCCTCATATTCGGCTCGTACTTCGTCTTCCGACATTCCGGAAAGCTCTGATAACGCCGCATACTCACTTGCATTTCCTGTTATCCGTGAAAATGCGGCATCTCTCGCTTCCTGTTGAGCGATCAGCTCTGCGAGCTGCGCTCTTGCATCGTCTGCCTCCTGCTGTGCCTGCTGCATCTGCCTGCGCATTTCAGCCATTGCAGCATCAGAAGTGTTCTTTTGATGCTCTACCGCAGGTACGTCTGCGGTTTCTTCGGGCTCAACGGCCTCTTCGGACACCGGTTCGGCGACTTCCGGCTCTTCTACGCCTGTTTCTTCGGTCGGTTCAGCGACTTCCGACATTTCTGCGCTTGCGGTTTCAAATTCGCTCATTGAAAACGTCCTTTCTTTTATTTAGTTATTTATTAAAAAGACCGCTTCAGTGCGGTCTTAATAATCGGAGGCTCGGGGCGGGTTGCCCCGCCCCATATTGAGTAAAAAGAGGAAATTAGATGCCCGGTGCAGGTTGCATCGGCTGGACACTCTGGTTTGCTTTTCTTCTTTCAAATATCATTTCCAGTCCGTGTTTCGGAACCGGTGAGGTATCAGTAGCAAGCTCCGTCCACTCTTCAAGGTCTATGAGGCCTTTGTCGAGAAGTCCGTCGATTACCTGCTGCTGCGCTTCTCTTGTGAATGAATTGTCCTTAGTGACGTCGATTCTTGTGAGAGGCTTTATCCTGTCAAGCTCTTCTGCCGTTATCTGGACAGGAACATCTCTTTCGTGTGTTTCTATCTTCGGCATACCTGTCGCAGGGTCAATCTGCGGTCTGCCGGTCATCGGATCAATGACAGGCTCTGATACTGTCTGCTTTGAAACTACAGTAAGGCCGTTAGGTGAGAATACCTGCCAAAGCTCTACCCACAGATTCGCCATATCTTCGACGAATAACTGCAGATTTGCCACTGTATCGTCGTGCATGGACTGTGCCTGGTCGTTTACCGCTACGATAGCCGATGCAGCTACTCTCTGCAGGTCGATGTTGCCCATCGTGGTATCGCCTGATCCGGACAATTCCTGTGTTATTTCAAGCAAATCGTCCGTAAGACGTTTCGGTTCGTCGTTCGACTGTGCCGGATTGAGGTAGGAAACGGCCTGATTGACCGACATCGCATCTGCGCCGGATACTTCGATAGGCATTCCGACTTTCATAAGGTCTTCCGGGTTCTGTACGAACTGTGAGCTGTACGCCATTCTCGGATAGGCCGTGTTTTTCGTCGTCATTGAACGTCTTGCCAGTGTTTTATTGATTAAAATCTGGTTAGGAATGAGTCCTTCTACCTGTGAAACGCCTCTTGCGTCGTTTGGATACTCTTCCCAACTGAATTTTATGATCGGATAAAGGGAAAGCGCCCTGCCCGGACGGCCGTTTGCCGCCTCGATGGCGCTCGGTTCGCCTTTGATAGGCCTTTCTTCCTCTACCATCGCCGTTCTTGTGCATTTTGCGACGTAAACGACTTCCCTTTCGCCTATTTCCACGAGTGCGCCGGTCCTGTTGCCCTCTTCATCCTCTGTCCAGCGCATCTCAGTGACCATTTCACGCTTCTTTTCGAAGTGAGTTATCATGGTTACCTTGTTCGCATTGGAAGAATCTGCATTCTGCACCTCGTCTATGTTGCCCAGAGTGTAGTCTGTGTCATCGTCAGGCACTATCAGTGCGACTTCTTCCTCGTCGATTCCGTTTTCGAGCGCCATTTTCTTGACTTCTTCGACGTTTCTGCGCTCCTGTATGATGACGTAAGGCTGTCTTTGGATGTTCGGCTCTGATTCATCGCCGTATAATACGTCAGTATTGAACAGGACCTGCACATCCTCCACGTTCCCGGTCGGGAAATACTGAAGTCCGTCGCCTGTGACGCATCCATGCTTCAGTGATTTTCGGCATAGTACGTCCTCATTGGCCTTTTCCCACTTGGCGGCGAACATCTGCGACAGTTTTTCATAGACCGGCTGCAGATCGGTGCGTCCGTCCATGTCGGAATAGTTCACGGCCATGCGGTTCGTGTATATCGTTGTGACTTTTCGCATTACGTTAGGATGGATGTAGTTGAAGAATGGCAATTCCTCGCCGTCTGCCTCTACTCCTTCCCACTGTTTGCCGACAAAGAAGTTCCAGCACATATTCGTGCGGTTCATGAGGTTCTTACCATCGATGTAATCTTTGCCTTTTTCGTATCTTCTCCAGAATTTGTTGTCCATTTACGCTCTATCCTTTCGGATTACCTTTTGTCCAAGTGATGTTCCGTTGTAGGCGTCTATATTTGCGAGAATCTGTGTGGTTCTCATCTCTTCAGGTGTCATTTTCGGCTTCTTCCTGCCCGCCGTTACATGAAAAAACGGCTCTGCAGCCGCTTCTTCCGGTTTCTCCATGACTTTCATGCCGAATTTGAACGCTCTGGCGTAAAAATACGGACTTGCAATGGCATATAATACCAAAATCACTGTTATCACATTAAGTAACATGGATCGTCCTCCCCACATCTATCTTTTCCCTCGGTTTTTCGCTCGGAAGTGTCCATCCGGACGCCTCGCGGACCTTTCTTCTCACCCATCCGCGCCTTGAATAGTGCAGCTTGAACAATGCCTGCGACATGGCGTCAACCATATCGTCGTGTTTCGCATTCGGAAACTTGGCGCACTGTTCGATGAATTTGTGCGTGAATTCCATATCCTTCGGAAGGAACACGCATCCCGCCTCGATAAGAGGCTGGACGGACTGCACTCTCGCTTCCTTCGATGCTCCGTCCGGTTTCACAGCAATAAGACCCGCGATCTCATGCCTCAGTGTGTCCATGATCGCAGGCCCGTTTGCCTTGTCTTCTATGTAAATGCCGATTACTTTCGGATGTTTCGCCGCCAGCAGCCTTATCCTGTGTACTGTGTTGGAAAAGCTGAGATGCTCGTTCACAAGGTCTACCAGATAGAAACGATTCTCCCTTTTGCCCCATACTTCGATGGCTACATAGTCGTTTTTCTCCTGGTCTTTGAACGTCGCGTCTATCGACATTATCATCTGGTCGAATTTAAGTTTGCCTTCGTAATATTGCTCGACGTCGTATTTCTGCCACCATTCCTTCTTCAGGATGTTGCCTTCCTGTATCGTAGGATGGCCCTGGTAGAGTGCTTCCCATGACCTGCGCCCCTTCTCGGAGATGTAAGCGCTCTTGAACTGCGCAAGCCATGCGTCGCCTTTTCCTATCTCAGGGCACAGCGCCTCGCCCATTATCACGTTGCCTTTGTCGTCTTCGCTTCTTCTGCGCCTGCCCAGCGGATCGCCTTCCGATTCGCATTCGCATTCGTAATTCACATAAGTCGTGACGTCAGCCATCTGCTGCAAAATACGCCCGGCTAAATCGTCTTCGTGCCAGCGGGTCATGATAAGCACTATCTTTGAACCTGCCTGGGTACGTGTCAGTATGGAATCCGTGAATTCGCTCCATACCGCTTCCCTCGTCCGCTCAGAATCCGCCTGTTCGCGGTTCTTTATCGGGTCATCTATCACGATAAGATGTCCGGAATGGCCGGTAAGGCCGCTTCCGATACCTTTGGAGATAACCCGCCCTTTGCGGTTCAGTATCTGGAATTCCCTCGAAGTCGCTTTCTTAGGGTCTACTTCCACGCCGAAGATGTTTCCGTGTTCACGCACTTTCTCAAGATTACGCTTGCCGAACCTCTCAGCAAGGTCATCCCCATACGATACCTGTATCACGGATTCGTCCGGATGCTTCATGATGTACCATGACAGCAATGTCTCGGTAATGGTAGTGGACTTGCCATGCTGCGGAGGCGTATTGATTATCATTATCTCGAACGCCTTGTCGGTAGGCCTCTCGATGAACGCCTGCACCCGGTCGCACAGGTCCTGATGGAAACGAGAAGGCTTCCACTTCAGGTCCTCTTCCTTCGCGTTGCCGTTCGCAAAGAAGTCCATGTTATGCACGTACAGACAGTACGCTTTGTATGATCCCTGAACAAGCTTCGTGTATGCTTCCTGTTCAGCGTTCTTCCTCGGCCTTCCTCTCGCCATGGCTGTTCCCCCTCAGAGGGTAAGAATCTAGTGAGATTCTCCTTTCTGTTATGTTTCGCAGTTTGTTAAGACGCCAATCAACCACTCCCTCCAAGGAGGAACGGTGAGTCGGGAGGCGCCGGACTTGCACCGGCTCGACCTTTCGGGCTTCTCGTAGCACTGCCTCCCATGTAAGGGGAGTATTGTAGCCCCTCCCCCATGGGTTTTTAAGGAGTTTATATCATGCTATGCAGAACATGGCCTTTTTATATCTCAAAAAATTTTTTCCCTCTTAATATCAAAATGGCCCCCTATAAATCGGGGGATAGGTTTACCATAATCCTCTTCCCGAAAGTGTTCCTTCGGGAAATTTTGATACCTTAAATTAAAAAATCGCTCAACAGAGCCATTTTAGTGGTTTACATAAGTCGGTGCTTTTTATGTGGAAATTATTTTTATTGAGTGAGTCTGCGCGAGATACTGCCCCCACCCCTTTCTCTCTACGCGCGCCGCCGCCGATTGGGGAATGAATTTTCTGGCAGCGATCTATTCCGGAAACGGAAAACGGTATCGAGTATCCGCTTCAGTCCTCGCCCCGCTTCATTTCTCCCCGCTTCAACCTACCCCCGCTCCAAAATCCTACCCTTATTTTCTCTCTCTTTTTTTCTGTGTCCTTCTATCTGCAGGGCGGGGGATGGGCTCAACTATTCCCATAATCGTCATTTTCGGAATACTGGTAAATATTAGCAAACCCTTATGTATCAAGGCCTGTGAGCATTTTTGCGGCCTTTTTTACCTGCTCCGGATCGGCTACCACTAAGTTCTGCACTATATGTTGTGGTTGTTCTTCTTCTCTCCATTGGAATTGTGCCTTTAATGAGAATATAGAACCGGCTGGATTTCCTTTGTTGGTGTAACAATTTCGCTCTAATTGGTCTTGTATCATCATGGAAGTTTTTTCCAACAAAGCACTATACGGAACAAGTAGCACCTGCTTAATTTCCCCGGTTTCCTTGTCAGTTGTCAAATGATAAGGTAAACCGTCTATTAAAGTTATTTTGTCGTCAGTAACGTTATTGAGTGTAACATATTCTTCTAATAAATAGTCCAGTTCTCCCGCGTTCGCGCGTCTCCAGGTTTCGCGATCTATGTTTAATGCCAGCTGCAGACCGGCTATAGTTGCCGGGCGCCGCTGATCCTCGCACAGCTGAAAATATTCTTTTGCCCTTTCATATAGCATTAAAACATTTTCCTGCGTGTGCTTTCGTCTGGATCGCCTTGCAGCAGCAAAAGCCTTGTAACCGTCTAACTCTTGTTTATACTGCTGGTTGTAGCTTTCAATTGTTCCGGTGTTTCGTGATCCGGGGCCACCTGAGAACCGGCCGCAATTCTTTGTGTTTTTCGGCCTTGCCATATTGCGCCGGCCTCCCTTCCTTATATTACGCGCGTATAGGCACCAGATCGCCCCGCCGGCGTCGTTTTATTTCCTTTTGATGTTATCCCCCGGAAGCGTACGCCCATTTCTTAAAAGGCGCGTTTTTTCCTCCAGGTATCCGGAACCCGCCCGGGATCGGCACCAGCTCGCGCGCTAACGCTTGCGGAAACACTCAACGCCGAAAAGCTACCAGGAAACCGGAAGCGCTGCAGCAATTCCAGATCGCCGGCGGCGTTTCGTGTCTAAATAAAAAGGAACGCCGGCACACTTGGCCAACATTCCACACTATTATTATACCGCATTTTTTTCTGGGAAATTCCCGAATTTCTCCCATGCACGAAAAATTTTTAATCCCGCAAACCCTTGCGCCCCAAGGCTTTCAAGCATTTTAGAAAAAAAGTTGAAAAAATTTTATAAAAAAGTGTTGACACGCTACAGTGTAGTGTGTTATCTTATAGTCGCGGAAGGCAAACAGGCCGCCGCTAAAAACTTACAGACACGCTACAGTGTAAAAAAAGGAGGAACATAAAATGCTGAACATCTACATCACGAATCTTGGAAAGTACAACGAAGGCGAATTAATAGGCGAGTGGGTTTCGCTGCCATGCTCGAACCTGGAAGAAGTTTACGACCGGATCGGAATCAATGACGAATACGAAGAAATGTTTATAACTGATTATGAAACAGATTTCGCAGGGCTTGAGGTCGGCGAATATGACAACATCGAAGACCTGAACGAACAGGCCGAAGAGCTGGAGAGCGTAGACGCCGAATTGATCGCGGCGATCCTGGAGGCCGAAGGCGGCACGATCTGGGATGCAATCGAAAGAGCCGAAGACGCGACATTCTGGCCGGGAATGACACTCGAGGAAGTAGCATACGAATTAGTGGAAGAATGTTACGACCTGCCGGAGATCGCACAAAGATACTTCGACTATGCGGCTTTTGCTCGTGACCTGAGTTTTGACGGATACACCGAAACGAGCGCCGGCGTTGTGTGCTTGTACTAAGACCCAGGCAAAACCACAAAAGGAGGCTAAATCATGGAAGCGTTAACAATGGGCGAATGGATCGCAATTGCAATAGTTATGGTAATATGCGCGGCCGGTTCCTGGCTGGAATGGCGGAGCATGAACAAGTAGCGGAGGGCGAAACGATGTTAAAGGGCAAAGATAAATATACAGTAATCACATTCAAGGACGGCCGGGAGATCCTGATAAAGGGTTACGACAAGGCGGACGCATACGCAGCGGAACACGCCGACGAAATCGCAATCACGTACACGGATCACACAGGGAGCGAACACCTGGAGAGATATTACACGGAGGAAAAATTATGAGCTACAAAGAAAAATCAAAAAAGCGCATAGATGCACACGTAGCGCGAACCGTTGGGGTCACGCGATCAGCCGGAAGGGAAAAAGGCAAACGCGCAGCGGCCTGGGCAGAAGTCAAAGCATTAGAAACATTACTGCAGGCAGCGCGGGAAGCGTAAGCAGTGAAAGGAGAACAAGGAAATGACAAACGAGAAGAAAACGGAATTATTCAAGAAGATGCTGGAGCTTGAGCATCTTGCAGAGCGCGAAACATACGACGGCCGGGATTATAACGAGCAGGCCGAAGGAGCATTCGAGATATTAACAATTCTGGGGCTTGGGAGCGAATACGTTAATTGGGCAATAGGTAAATAACAAGGAGGAATAAAAAAATGTGTAACGCGAACAATTACAACGAGATCATGAAAGAGCTTGCGGAGATGAAAGCCATGCAGAACGAGATCAACGAGGCAGTGAACGAGCTGCAGGAAGAGTTAAAACAGTATATGCAGGCATCCGGCAAGGAAGTCCTGCAGGGGAACGAACACAAGGCGACCTACAAGGAAGTAACAACAAGCCGCCTGGACACGAAATTATTAAAGCTGGATCATCCGGAGATCGCGGACAAGTACAGCAAGACAACAACGACGATGAGATTTAACTTCAGCTAAGGGGAAAGCCCCTTTCGGGGCCTTCTCACGATTATCACTAGCGAAAGAGAGGACAATTCTCTTTCAAGGGGAATTATAACAAGGAGAAAGCAAAATGAAAACATATAAACTCAATCTTAACAAGTTCGGTACATTCGTCCTGACAGTGGGAACGTTGGCGTTATGGGTCTGGATCATGAGAGAATTATTATTAGGCCTTGCGGGGTTATAGTGTAGCGTGTATAATGGTTCCAGGAGGTGGACAAATGGCAGTATCAGAAGCAAAGCGCGAAGCAAACGCGAGATATGACGAAAAAACATATATGCAATTCAATGTCAGATTACGAAAAGAGGACGACGCGGATATAATAAAATCAATCAAGGCAGCACAGAGCAAAGGCCAGAATAACCGCGAGTGGTTAAGAGAATTATTCGACAATCAGAAATAAAGCAAGCCCGGATCATTCCGGGCTTTTGTCTGCTTCAAGTATCCTGAGCCTGATGCGCTGGGTATTGGCTATATCCTTCCAATGCTCAACTTCTTCTTCAAGCTCTTTTATGCGTTCCAGGGCTTTTAGATAATCCTGATAATTAAAAGTTATTGGTTTAGTCATTTTATCCACCATTCGTAAACATCTTCTCCGGAATCCCAATTAACGACCGGAACAATCTTTTTGTCTATAACTTCAAGCGTTGCTCTATGTTGCCCATCAGCCAATAATGGAACAGTTCCCGGCCGGTCTTTATGGGATTGTGATATACTTTTGGAGCTGCTCCGCTCCGGTTCTGCAGTCCTGTCGATACCCCCCCATCTCGGACTTCAATCATCCTCTGGAAGGCTCTTTTATAGGCTTCCGCATATTTGGGATATCGCTCGAATTCTCTTATTCGCGCGGTTACTGATCCCATCGGGCAGCCGATACAGCCAAGGCGTTTATATCCTTCGTCATACAGTTTGCAATAAGGCACATTGTATTCGTGGATAAATTCCCACACTTCAGCGGTAGTCCAATCTATGATCGGGTTCAAATGCCGTCTTGCATATGTCTGACATCGATGTATCATCTGCTGATCCGGATTGTCCGGATCGTGATTCTCCATGTGGTAGGATTTTTTCTCTGCAGTTTCCAACCCCCCCTTGATTTTCTTTTCGTGGATTCCTGCCACCTGACGCCGGTCACAACGAACCTTCCAGAGCCTGCCGATTCTTTCAGCGACTCACAGCAATAACGTACAAGTCTTGTCGGCGGCATTTTCTTTTCCGGGATAAGATTCCACATGGTTATCTGCTTGCCTGCAAGCTTTGGATTTTTATAATTCTCCGGATACTTCGGCCGGTCAATAATGACGTCATAAAAAGATTTCACGAATTGAACAAGTTCCGGCGGGTCGACGGAAGTAAGCTGATAATGCGCTTCGTACTTCACGCCGGCCATATCTGCAAGCGCTTTGATAACAGACGAATCCTTCCCACCGCTGAAAGCGAGGAAGTAACCTTCCGGAGGCTCAAACGTCTGGAATCTTTCGATCGCGACCTGCACTTTGTCTTTGCCGTATATATTTAGCTGGTGTATACTCATTCCTCTTCTCCGTAGTATTCTGCTTCAATAAGCATTCTTAATTTTTCAAGTGTTCTGTTTCTCTCAGCATAGACGAGGTTTTTACTCAGTCCGTGGGATTTGCCGTATTCCTCTACGAAAACGCCTATGCTTTGGTGCGGATAAAAGAAGCCGTCGACAAGGCTTTTTTCGTCCTCTGTGAGCTTGGAAAGCGCGTACTTGAGCATTTCCTCACAGAGCAGGATTTCTTCGATCTCTGCCTGTATTTTCAGCCCCCTGAGGGCAAGCTGCGCAGGAAGCTCCGATATCTTCCCGCTGCGCACTCCAGATTCATTCTCCATTGAGGGCAGATAGGATATATCTTTAAGCTCCTGCTCCAGTCTGGCCTTATCTTCTTTCCAGTGCCTTGAGGCCTTGAGGAAAGATTTTATATCAAACGGCTTCCAGTTCATTCTTTCTCCTGATAAACAAGTTCTCTTTTCGCCCAGTCTTCAATCTGCTGTGCAACAAGCCATTTCTTGTTGTTCTTCCGGAAGATAACAACAGGGGTTTCGCCTTCCTTCGCGTCACCTTTGGCCTGATCCATGGCGTCGTAGATGTTCAAATGCTCGTCGCGTTTCACTTCGATATGCACGCCGTCGATCCCGATGAGGTCGGCGAGGCCGTCGCCCTTGCCGTTATACTGCACGCTCCTTCTGACGGAATCAAAGCCAAGTTCTCTTAACACGCTGGCGCATTCCAATTCTCCGCGTTTCCCTTTCTGTTTGCTATTCGTCATCTTCGTCAGCCTTTCTGCACAGATCGCAATCTCCAGGACAATAATCTCCGTCACATTTCTCTGGCGTATACGCCCATTTGCTAACGCTCATTGTTATCACCTTCCTTCGCCTCTGCCGATGGGAGTGCGGATGGTAATTCTCTAATCGCATCCGTGAAATCTGTTGCACACCCTATCGGCATACACCTATCTTGTAATAAGTCTATCGTTACTTTATGCACCGCCTCAATCGCATCGGCTCGGCTGATTAGGTCGGTCTGTGTATGTTTTGTCAGTAACTTTTCGTAAAGGCTTCTCGGAACAACATCTATAGTCGGTGCGTTCATGATGAAATAATTAACATCGGCATCATACGGCACATCCTCGTCATTTAGCGTCTGCAATAATGCGTCAGCGTCTATTAGTCTTGTCATTCTGTATCACCGCCTTTGTATGGGGTTGGGAGTGGCATCCATGCCATATCATCGTCAATATCGTCACCGCCATCAAGATAGCACTCTCCATCGTTGATAAACGTGTCTGTCCATACATGAACACCATTGGTCAGTAAAATTTCTTCTTCATCTTCGGGTAACGGACAATCAAATATGTATGCCCAATCGGGATATTCTTCTTTTTCTTCGTCCGTCAGAGGACGTTTCTTGAACGGAATCCATCTCTGTACGGCATCGGCTTGTAGGCTGAAAAACTTTATAAAGAAATTCCACCTTTCCTCGTCTGTCATATTCCTCAATCTTTCTAACTGTTCTGCCACAAAATTAGCGGTACAATTCCATTTCGGCTCGGCATCGGCTCTGCTAATAAGGTCGGTGTGTGCCGTGTCCATTCTGCATTGTCCGTGTACGTCTGTGTCATCTTCTGTTTCGTAATAGTGCTTGCACTTGACACAATTAATTGGCTTGGATAGTGCTTCTATTGCCATGTTTAACGCTTGATGTGTCACCGAATCATAATATTTATTCACATAAGCATCTTGAAATGTGTATTCAATAATCCGTATTGCTTCTTCCCTTGTCATTCTTCCTCACCGCCTTTGCGTTCGCCATTGTTGCAGTAACTATGCCTTAACGTAGTCCTGTCGTGTGCGTTGCAATACCATAACGCTCCGTGTTCATCAAGTGGCACTGACTTTTCACAGTCCATGCAATATACTGTCTGCTCGCTTTCGGCTGATAATAGTGCTATCGCTGTAGCGAGTGCCTTGCGTTTTGCCGAATGGCTTGGAACACCATGCTGTATCATTTGCTCTAACCACTCACCCAACTCATTTATACATTCATCCCTTGTCATGGCTCTCTCCTTTCCCCGAACGAACAGAAATCATCCGCATCCGACCCGAACCAGAAGTGCGGGTTCTCCGACCGACCGCAGTGACCTGTACCGTTCTCCCATTCTCTCCAGTGTTTGCAGTCCTTGCAGGAAACTATCTCTACCCGAACCGCTTCGGCTTTGAGGGCATCGAGCGCCATGCCAAGTGCTTGTGTAATATGGCTCTCTGTTTCCAATATTGTTCGTGCTTTTTTCTCTTCGGTCAGCCACGCTATCGCCTCGTCTCGTGTCATGATGTTTTCTCCTTGCAAAGCATTTCAAGTTCTCTGAAAGTCTTCGTGTCGATCTCCGGAATCTCAGCAAGCGCATCGGCCTTGCCGTTCTTGTATCCGTAATCATAGAGCTGGTGCATATGTCTGCTTGTGTCCGTTCTGCCGTTCTCATAGCCTACCAGGTAC
>Ga0310786_10010018_pt1 | contig 11947 bp, 5 predicted proteins | sample AusTroGonzalo_MG_FD_203881 | JGI IMG/M metagenome (GOLD analysis project Ga0310786, IMG submission 203881) | Bovine rumen microbial communities from tropical cattle in Woodstock, Queensland, Australia - Gonzalo_03 (v2) (version 2) | ecosystem: Host-associated > Mammals > Digestive system >... | reverse complement strand
GTGACCGTGTGCTCTTTCTGGCCGTCGAAGGCCCAGGTGCCGAGCTGGTCGTGCGGGGCGTCGGCCATCGGGCCGGTGACAAGGATCGTCCGGGTGTGCGCCGCGTCGAGCGGCAGGACACCGTCGTTCTTAAGCAGGATCACCGACTCCTCCGCGGTGCGGCGGGCGGCGTCCAGGTGCTCGGGAGCGTACTGCACCGCCGCGGCGGCAGCCGCGTCCACGTAGGGGTGCTCGAACAGGCCGAGCAGTACTTTCACGCGCAAGATATTGCGCACGGCGGCGTCAATGGCGGATTCCTTCACGACGCCTGCGCGAACCATCTCCTCCAGGTGGGAGATGTATCCGTAAGTCATCATATCCATATCCACGCCGGCCTCAATGGCCTCCTGCGCCACTTCCTTGCGATCGGCGCCGTAGCCGTGGGAAATCATCTCGCCCATGGAATTCCAGTCGGTGACCACCAGGCCGTCGAAGCCCCATTCATCCCGAAGGACGTCCTTGAGGACGAAACGGTTGGCCGTGGAAGGCACGCCGTCGTTGTCGTTGAACGAGGTCATCAGGGTCAGCGCGCCGGCCTTGACGGACGCCTCGAAAGGAGGCAGGTAGACATTGCGCAATTGGCGCTCCGACAGGAAGGTGCTGTTGTAGTCGCGACCGCCCTCGGCGGCACCGTAGCCCACGAAATGTTTGACGCAGGCGGCCATCGCCGTGGTGTCCCATTGCGCGCCCTGGTAGCCGCGCACCATGGCTTCGCCCATTCGGGCGTCCAGCCAGGTGTCCTCACCGCTGCCTTCCGCCATGCGGCCCCAGCGGGGGTCGCGGGCGATGTCAAGCATCGGGGAGAAGGTCCAGCGTATGCCCTGCGCCGTCGCCTCGAGGGCGGCGATCCGGGCACCTTCTTCCGCCAGCGCGGGGTCGAAGGTCGCGGCAATGCCCAAAGGAATCGGGAAGACCGTATGGAAACCGTGGATCACGTCGCGGCCTACCAGCAAAGGGATGCCGAGGCGGGATTCCTCCACCGCAATGCGCTGAAATTCGTTGAGCCGGAGGGGATCCACCTCGTTGAGGATGGAGCCGACCTTGCCGCCGCGAACGGCTTCCGCATAGTTGGCGGGGTCTCCGCCGGCGGAGATCTGGTTCATCTGGCCGATCTTCTCGGGCAGGGTCATTTTCGCAAGGAGCTGCTCCACGCGGCGTTCCACTTCAGGTGTCGTACCGACCGTGGAGGCCGGACGCGGCCCGCCGCAGGCAGCCGCTGCCTCCACGAGGACCAGGAGAATAAGGTTTCGTATCGTCTTCATTTCCTATTTCTTGTAAACGCGCACATAGTCCACCTGCATCGTGCAGGGCAGTGCGCTCTCATTCACGCCGTCATAACCACCCCAGTCACCGCCCCAGGCGAGATTGAGGATGATGTAGAATTTCTTGTTGAACGGCCAGGTGTTGTCGTTGCCGGCTTTGTCGTTCTTGAATTCGAGCAACTTTTCGCCATCCACGTAGGTCTTGATGTAGTCTTCCGTCCACTCGAGCGCATAGACGTGGTATTCACTTTCCGCGCCCGGCGTCAGGCGCTCCGCCGTCTTCTGCGTACCCTTGACATGGTTGTAGGCGGTGCAGTGGATGGAAGACGAGGTATGTTCGGGATCCGCGCCCACTTCTTCCATGATATCGATCTCGCCGCAGGCCGGCCAGCCCTTGGAGAAGTCGTCCGGCATCATCCAGAACGCAGGCCAGGTGCCCTTACCCTTGGGTAGGCGGATGGAGGCTTCCACGTAGCCGTAGAGCCAGGATTCGCGGGAGTTCATTCGCGCGGAAATGACCTGGTTCCCGTCTTTGCGCGCCACGATGTGCAGGGCGCCATCCTGAACGAAGGAAGTCCGGCGGTCATCCGGCACGTAGCGCTGAAGTTCGTGGTTGACGTGGCCGGGTGCCCAGTCTTCGAAGCGCCACTTGCTTGCCAGGTCCGCGGACGTCCCGGAGAAATCGTCCTGCCAGACCAACTCATAACCAGCTGGCACGAAGGCGCCGGGGGCCACGGGTTCGCCGGCGCCCTGCTTGACGCTGAGCGTCTTGACCTGGTCTCCGCTGCGGAAGTGCACGGTCGTACTGCGTGCCTCGGCTGAATAGCTCCGGTTGAATTTTATCTTCAGTTCGCCCTCCCCCCTGGCAATCGTCTTGGGAGAAATGCTGAACCAGAAATCAATATCGTCCTCAACCACCGTCCATGCCGCGTTGGCCGTCGTCTTCACGACCGCCTCACTGCCTGCGCCATCGCCGCTCACCTCATCCGCGGAGAAACTGAGCTCCGGGACAAAATTCGCCTGTGAGAGCGTCAGGGAGGCCTCGCTGCCGTCGCTCTTGAAGCGGAGCGTCGCGTTGCGGGGACTGCCGCTTACGTTGGGCTGGGCCGTCACCTTCACGATGCTCCCACCCTTGTAGATCTGGGCGGCAGAGCTCAGCGCGTACCAGTCCTGGCCGTCGGTCTCAACGGTCCACGTGGCAGAAGCCTCCACGCGTACGGAGGCATCGCCGCCCTCCGGGCTCACGGTCATGGTCGTCGGGCTGAAACTGATCGTGGGCGCGGCAGGAGCCGGGTCTGGAGTCGGCATCTTCTCGTCACAGGCGACGAGAAGCAGCACGGAGGCGATCAAGGACAACATTCTGTTCATGCTTTTTAGTTAAAAAGGGGGCAGGTCATCTCAATTCCAACCCTATTCCTGCCCCCATCCAAACAACCAAAAATTAATCAAATGATTAGTCTATGTATTCCTGGAACACGATATCCGTCACCGTGATCTTGGTCCCGGCCGGCGTGCGGCCGAAGTCGAAGATTACCATCAGGGCGTTCGCGTCGTTCGGCTTCGGATAGATATCCTTCACCTTGTACGTGACCGTGCCCGCGACGGTGGCAACGCCGTTGTCGTAGTTGAGCAGGTGGGCGTCATCCTCTTCGGGATCGTTGGAGATCTTGACGGTGATGGTGCTCGCTTCGGTGGCCGTGATCTTGGCGGAGAACTCGTAACGGTGGGAGTTCAGGGCCTGGATGTCGGTGTGCAGGGCGAACTGACCCATCCACTCGCTGCCGCCGATTCCCTCGGGAACCGTCAGTTCGAAACCGTTGCCGTCCAGCATCTTGTAGGAAGGCTCCAGGGCGCCCGACCAGTCGCTGCCGCTGAACCATACGCTCGTGGTCACGTCAGCAGCCGGCCAGAAGTTGACCACCTCAGGCTTGTCGCTGAGCGGGATGTGCTTCTGCAGGCAGAGGTTGGACAGAGTGATGACCGTACCGGCCGGGAAGCGGCCGAAGTCGAACACCAGCAGAATGCTCTCGGTTGCATCAAGGAGCATGCGGTCCGCCGCTTCGAAGTTGACCGTCGCACCGCCAGCGACTGCCACATTGCCATCATAGAAGAAGGAGTCGTCGCCGTCTTCGGCCGAGGTCATCTTGACCGTGGCCGTACCGGCCTGGGTGGCAGAGATGTCGCAGCTGAAGTCAAAGCGCTCGCGGGCACCGGCAGGCACACCGGTCTTGATCTTGAACTGGCCCATCCACTCGCCGCCACCGGTTCCTTCCGGGACCGTGATGACGATGTCGTTCTTGACTGCGATCCCCGGCTCGAGGCCACCGGCCCAATCAGCACCGCTGAACCAGCTCTCGTAGTCGAGGCTGTTGCCAAGCAGGTTTGTCTCGGCATTCGGGCGGAACCAGGCGTCTTCCGGTTCCGGCTTCGGCTCGACCGGCTCCGGTTCCGGCTCGACCAGCTCATCCTTCGGGACGAAGATGTAGTACCAGGCGTTGCCCGGTTCGGCCTCGCTGCGGCACCACAGCCGCATCTCATGCTCGGTCAGGGAAATGATATGGTACTCGCTGACACCGGCGTAATGGCCCAGGAAGGCGCCGCCGCTCAGGGTGAGGATCATGTTGTCCTCGTCCAGGGAGAAGGTCAGGTTGTCCGCCGGCACATACGGCACGTCGAAGTCGTCCACAGGCGTGGCGGTACCGGGGATACCGATGTGAGCCATACCGTTGGCATTGGTGTAGATGTAGCCGTTGTTGGTCCAGATGAACTTGGTGCCCTTCTGGATGAAGGTGAACTCGTTGGTATAGAGCGAGCAGCCCTCTTTGCCCTGGGGCGGGCAGGCCCACCACCAGCCGCCGGCGTTCGGGGCGGCATTGACGTCGTCCACACCGAAGTGGCCCGTGGTGTATTTGGCGAAGACCCAGGTCTTGCCTTCGAGGGCGTCGGCACCGCCGGTCAGGGCGTTGAAGCCCGGCGTGTCCAGCAGGCCGTAGTCGTCAGCGGCGATCGTGACCACCTGGGAAATGGTGGCGGATCCACCCGTCGTATAGAGGGACATCGTCACGGTGTATTCACCCTTGAAGGGGTACGTGGCGGAAACTTTATCTCCCTTGACCGTCGTGCCGTTGCCCAGGTCCCAGAGGGCGACACCGGCTACGGACGAGGTATTCTGGAGCTCGACAATGTTCGGAGACACCGCGGTCGGCGTCACCATGAACGCAAGCTGGCTCTCCGAGGGCGCCGGGCCCAACTTGTGGGCATCCGGGTCCATCGGGTTGCAGGAGATCAGCAAGGCACCTGCAGCCACGACCAGAAGGATGGTGTTGAATATCTTTCTCATAATATTATGCTATTTCAACGATTAATAACCAGGGTTCTGCTGGAGCTGGAACTCGCCGGTGCCGGCGGTACGGCTCATCTCGCTCTGCGGGATAGGCAGGTACTTGTCCTTGGACGGGTTGAAGGTACGGACGCTTTGGTGGGCGTCATCGCTCTCGGTCAGCACGGTTGCGGCATCACCCCAGCGGATGAGGTCCCAGAAGCGCATGCCTTCGCCCACGAACTCCTTGCGGCGCTCGAGCTTGATATTGTCCATGTTCACGGGGATGGAGCCCACGCCGGCACGGCTGCGGACGGCGTCCAAGCAATCCTGCGGCACGACACCACCGGCGGCGCTTGCACCCAGGCAACCCACCAGCTCGGCGTAGTTGAGCAGGGTTTCGGCGTAACGGAAGAGGATCAGGTTATTGGGATAGTTGAGGTCCACGGTACCGATCGGCGAACGCAGGGCGGTACGGGCGGCATACTTCTTCTGGAAGAGGCCGGTGTTCTGGAAACGGGGACCATAGGTACCGTCTTCGAACTTGTTGATGGAACCCTCGCGACGGACGTCGCCGTTCTCATACATATCCCAGGTGCTCTGGCGCACGGGGCCGAAGGCCCAGCCACCGCAGAAGACGGCGTCATTGAGCTCGTTGGGCGATATGTAGGCCGGCAGGTTGGTGCCGCATCCGGCCCAGGCATTGCCCCAGTCGCGCTTGCCGTCAGAGATCTGATTGCTCTCGAAGATGGACTCCGGTGTGAAGTCATTCGCGTCGGCGCCGGTCCACAGGGCATCGAAGTCGATCAGGCGGTAGGAGCCGCTGTTGATGATCGCCGCCATGTTGGAAGCCACCTCGCTGTATTTGGACTGGTCGTTCTGGTACATCACCACGCGGGCCTTGAGCATGTACAGGGCAGCCAGGTTGGCGCGCGCCTGCTTGGCGGAGCCGTTGGTGTAGAGCGGGAACTCGTTGCCAGCCTGGCCGGCAGCCGTCTCGGCATCCGCGATGTCCTGCATGATGCAGGCGTAGATCTCGTCGGCGCTCTTCTGCGGAGCCATGAAAGGATCCTCCAGGGGCTCGGTAAAGAAAGGAATGTTGCCGAAGAGCTTCCACAGGTGGTGGAGGTAGTAGGCGCGAAGGAAGAGCGCCTCGGCGCGATAGCCGGCCAGGCGGGCCTTGGCGGCGTCGCTGTCGAAACCGACCGCGTTGTCGATGGCAAGGACCGTGTTGTTGGCACGGGCGATAGCGGTGTAGTAGAGGCTCCAGATGCCGGACGGGCTCTCGGAAGCGGGAATCTGGAACAGGGACATGTGGTACATCCAGGACTGATCGCCGGCGTCGCCGCCGCCCTTGTAGATGTCGTCGGAACGAAGGTCGGAAAGCAGCAGGATGTGGTTGTAGTTGTAATTCGCGTAGGAATCCATCAGGAGCGGCTGGTAGGTTGCCGTCAGGTAGGACAGGATCGCGCTCTCGGTCGCTTCCGCTCCCGCCTCGCCCTGGTGGGTGGCGTGGGCGGTGAGGAATTCATCCCCACAGCTGGTCAGGACCGCGCCCACGACAAAGGCTGCCAATAATTTATAGAGTTTCATATTCTTATCTGCATTAAAGGATTAGAAGGAGATGGAAGCACCCACGGTGATGGTCCGGGCCTGCGGGTAGATACCGCGGTCCACGCCGATGGTGGTATAGCCGTCGGAGGCCATTTCCGGGTCGAAACCGTCGTACTTGGTGAAGGTGAGCAGGTTCTCGGCTGCCACGTAGACACGCACGCTCTTGATGGCGATGGTGCGGAGCAAGCTCTCCGGCAGGGTGTAGCCGAGCTGCAAGGTCTTGAGGCGGAGATAGGAACCGTCCTTGACCCAGAGGTCGGAGGAACGCCAGTTCTGGTTCGGGTTGGCGTTGGTCATGCGCGGAATGCGGTTGGACGAGCCCTCGCCGATCCAACGGTCGAGAATCCATGCCGGGCGGTTCATCGCCGGAACGTCGCCACGCATCGAGTAGTCGAAGATCTGGTTGCCGATGCTGCCCTGGAAGAAGATATTGAGGTCGAAGCCCTTCCAGTCAGCAGAGAAGGTGATACCATAGGTCCAGTCCGGCATACCCTTGCCGATCTTGGTGCGGTCGTCGTCGTTGACGTAACCGTCGCCGTTGTAGTCCACGAAGCGGACGTCACCCGGCTGGGCGTTGGGCTGCATCAGGTTGCCGTCCTTGTCCTTGTAGGAGTACACCTCGTCCCAGTTCTGGAAGAGGCCGTCGGTCTTCATACCGTAGAAGTACGGCCAGACCTCGCCGTTGGAACCCTTCACGTAGTCACCCACGCCCGAGGCACCGTTGCTCTGGTAGACCGCCTCGCCGGACTCGTTGCCGAGGTTGATCAGGCGGTTGCGGAGCAGGGAGGCATTGGCGTTGATGGCATAGTGGAAGTCGCCGACCTGCTGCTGCCAGCCGATCTCGAATTCATAACCCCAGTTGCGCATGTCGCCCAGGTTGGACATCGGGGCGCCCTGGCCCACATAGGCCGGGATGGGCTTGTTCATCAGCATGCCGTTGGTCTTCTTGTTGTAGAAGTCGAAGCCGAAGGTCAACCGGTCGTTGAAGAAGCGGGCGTCGAAACCGAGGTCAAGCTGCTCGGATTCCTCCCAGCGGATGGTCGGGTTGGCGAGGGCTGCAGGGGAAGAACCCGGCTGCATGGTGCCGTATTCGCCGTCGTTGCCGAAATAGTACTCCTGACCGGTATCCATCAGGGACGCATAGCGGAAATTACCGATGTTCTCGTTACCGTTCTTACCCCAGCTGGCGCGGAGCTTGAGCTGGTCGATCCAGCCCGGACGGTTGTTCTTGAACCAGGGCTCGTTGGTGATGTTCCAACCGAGGGAAGCGGCCGGGAAGGTGGCCCACTTGTGGCCGGGGCCGAAGCGGGAAGAACCGTCACGACGGATCGTGAATTCGAGCATGTAACGCTCGTCGTAGTTATAGTCGAAACGGAAGAAGTAGGAGGCCAGGCGCTGGACGTCGTAACCGCCGGTGCCGCCGCTGGTACGCTCGTCATCGGTGGAGCCGATGGCGGAGTCGATGTAGGCCATGGACGGGTTGGTCTCCTTCAGCTGATAGTCGGTGCCGGAGACGTAGGTGTAGGAATAGCTCATCGCGGACTGGCCGAGCACGGCACTGATGTAGTGCTTGCCGAACTGCTTGTTGTAGGAGAAGTAATTCTCCGTCTGCCAGCGGAGGCCTTCGTTCATGCCCATGTTCACCCAGCTGGTGAGCGTCTGGTTCATCGAGCTCTTGTACTGCTCGAAACCATAGCCGCGGTTGCGCCAGAAAGCGAGGTCCACACCGTAGCTGCTCTTGAACTTGAGGCCCGGGAGGATGTCCAGTTCAGCAGCGAAGTTGGCTACGAACTTGTGGGTCTTGTAGAGCGTGTTGGACGGGGTGTCCAGGTTGGCCACCGGGTTGGTCAGTTCCTGATAGCCGGTCGGCGGCAGGGAGTAGACGCGGCCGTCGGCGGCCACGATCGCGGTCGGGTGCTCCGCCAGGATGCGGGCGGCCTCGGCCTCGGAAGCGAACACCGGAATGGACGGGTTGAAGGCCACCGCGGAGCCCAGGATGGAACCGAACTCGGAGTTGGTGGTGATGCCCGTCGAATTGATGTTGGAGTAGGCAATGTTGGCCGTGAGGGTCAGCTTGTTCAGGAAATTGCGGCTGTCCGTCTCGAACGGCACGTAGGTGTTGTTGGAACGGAGAGTGAGGCGGTCGTAGTTGGACTTGCCGTAGTTGCCGCCCACGATACCGTCCTGCTTGAAGTAGCCGAGGGACACGAAATAGGTGGCCTTGTCGGTACCGCCGCTCACGGACAGCTGGTGCTGCGTGATCGGAGCGTTGTAGTTGAAGGTCATGTCCTGCCAGTCGGTGCCCTTGCCCGCCGCAGCGATTTCGGCAGCGGAGTACAGCGGGGCGCCGCCGTCGTTAATGCGGCCCTCGTTCATGATGACCATGTACTCGGTGGCGTTGAGGACTTCCTTCTTCTTCCAGGGGTTCTGCCAGCCGTAGCTGCCGCTATAGGTAATGGAAGCCTGACCCTTCTTGCCGCTGCGGGTGGTCACGAGAACCACACCGTTGGCGGCGCGGGCACCGTAGATGGCTGCGGACGCGGCGTCCTTCAGGATTTCGACGGACGCGATGTCGGTCGGGTTCAGATAATCGATGCCGCCGTCAACAGGCATGCCGTCCACTATATATAGAGGATCGGAGTTGTTGACGGTGCCGATGCCGCGGATCTTGATTTGGGAGCCGGAGCCCGGCTGACCGGATGCCTGGGTGATCTGAACGCCGGACACCTTGCCCTTGAGGGCGTCGTTGATCGTCGAAGCACGGACCGTGTTGAGCGCATCGCCGTCCACCTTGGAGATGGAGGCCGTCACGACACTCTTCTTCTGGACGCCGTAGCCCACGACCACGGTCTCTTCCAGCATCTCGGTGTCATCCGCGAGGACGATACGAAGTTCACGGGCCGCGGTGGCGGTCACGTTCTGGCTTGCATAGCCGATGCAGGAGACCTCCAGCGAGCTACCTTCTGTCGCGCGGAAGGAGAAAGCTCCGTCCACGTCAGTCATGGTACCGTTGGTCGTCCCCCGCTCAACCACGAAAGCGCCGACAATCGGCTGGCCGTCGGTGTCCACAACGACTCCTTTCACGGAGACGTTCTGGGCCAGGGCGACCAGGCTCAATCCTAACGAGAGGATCAGGGTGAGAATTTTTTTCATACGCTTTTTAATAGTTGGTGCGTTGGATATTGTTTGTTAAAAACAGTTGTTTTCGACACTGTCACCGGCAAATATATGATACTTGCAAACCCCTTCCGCCGACAAGAATGAAATAGTAGTGGATATGAAAAAATAACCAGCTGACAATCAGCTGGTTGAATAATTAGATTTAAGCGAAATTAGTAGTGGTTGTAAAACTCAGAAACCACTACTTTCCTATCATTTTCACCTTTTCCTCAAAAGTGTCTCGGTCGCCCAGCGCCGCATTCTTGACAGACACCTTGTAGTTGTAGATCGTGCTGTGGGAGTAGTGGAGAATGTCCGCAATCTCGCGCGAATCGTCCACGCCCAGGCGGATCAGCGCAAAGATTCGCAGCTCGGTCGTCAGGGACCCGGGCTTCGGGTGGAAGCGTGCGTCCTCCCGGAGCAATTCGTTGAAGCGCTCCACGAAATCGGGGCAGATGGCCTGCAGGAAGGTCGCGTCGAAATCCCGGCAGAACTCCTTGAGCGTCTTCTCCGAGCGGGTGGAAAGGGATATTTCTTTGAGCAACTGCTCCGACTTTCCCAGCTTAAGCAGGTTCCGGGCATAGTTTTCCTCGCCCTGGATTTGCGAGACATTGTTGGAAAGACGGCGCAGGAAGTCGACGATATAGCGTTCCTTGACCTGGTCGGCACGCGACAGCTCTTTGTTCAGCAAGGCCATCGAGTCATTGGCCGACGCCAGCTGGAGGTTGCGGTCTTCCAGATCCTTCCGCATACGGGATAGCTTCCGGGAACGTTTCACCAGGAACCAGGCCAGCACCAGCAGCAGAGCGGCCAGCACGCTCAACAGGATCGAGGAAATCATCATGCGCTGATGCGCCTGAATACGCCGCGCCGCATAAGCGTCCTCGATCTCCATGAAGAACTGCGAAATCTGCCAGGGGCGCAGCTTGGCGTTGTAAGCGATGGCGTCTTCCTGCGCGATCCGCAGGTAGCTGAACGAGCGCACGACATCCGTCGGAAGCACGATCTGCGAAATGACGGTCAGCGAGGCGTAGTCCTTGACGGCATTGATGATATCGCTTTCTGCCGACTTGATCAGCCAGCTCAGCTGTTCGTCAGGACGGCCGCTTTGCTCCGCAATCACCGATCGCTCATAGGCATAGATGGCATAGTCGTGCTCATCCGGCTTCGTGCCGGCCAGCAGGATCTGCACCAGGCTGTCGGCCGCTTCGAACCTTTCTTCCGAGACCAGCTCGTCCAGCCGAAGCTCCCGCCACTGCCGGGAATCCTTCGGCAACAAGGAATACAACCGCTGCCGGTACACGTCCCGCTCCTGGATGGGCGGCCGCTCCACCATGCCGGAATTGCCGGCCAGATCCCGGCTGAAGTCGTACAGCGCCATCAGGTAATCCACCCGGTGGGCCTCCGAGAGCGTACTCGTGTCGATCTGGTTGAACAGGCGGTTGTAGGCCTCCATGTAGTGGCCAGCCTTCGCATACAGATGTCCCAGCAGGATGGAAGCCTGGTTAAAGCGGTCCGTATCCCGGAGCTCTCCGGCAAGGTCCAGGCACTTCTTCAGATAGAAGGCCGTGGAATCGAAACTATAAGAGAAATACTCTTTAGCCGCATACATCCCGTAATCGAAGAGGCGCCGGCGGTTGGTCGTGGCTTCCGCCATCTTGCGAATACCCTCCAGCTGGTCCTTCTTGCGCGTCTCATAGACCGGACGCGCGGCAATGTAGCCTTCCAGCTCCGCCAGCTCGCGGGATAACGGAGCCGTCCGTTCCACGCAGGAAACGGACAGGAGCGCGGTCAGCAGCAGTACGGTCAGGGCAATTGGCTTATGTGGCATAACTGGACAAAGATAAAAACAATTTTGCTTTATACAGCTATCATCACATCAATGAAATCTGCGCGAAATGAGACCGAACAATTGGAATAATAAGAAATTGTTGTAACTTTGTCGTCCCGAACAAAACGGAGATCCTAGTTTGGAGACCGAAGGGAAGGATTGGAGAGGTGGGTGAGTGGCTGAAACCACCGGTTTGCTAAACCGACGTACGTCTCAAGCGTACCACGAGTTCGAATCTCGTCCTCTCCGCTGTTATTTAGCCCTAAGTGAGTTATTATCAATCACTTGGGGCTATTTCTTTTCAAAAAACTGCACCAAAAATGCACCGAGCCCGCATACGAACAGTCTGTGTGGCGCTTCCTGGAGTTGTTCGTATCCTCATTGCCTTTTTGTTCGAGTCCCGCTTGGGGCACAAAAGTCCGGTCATCCGATCGGGCTTTTTCTTTCCCTCTCGCAGCGCAGCATTTGCCCGGGAAGAACTTCCCCGTCCTCAAAATTACCTTGTTTTGTGGACGGCGTGCTGCGAGAGAACGGCCCGGTGGGCCAGTCTTTCTCTCGTGGGATTAATCGTAGAAAAAATACGAAAAATAGTTTGGGTATTTGTCGGGATAGGAGATAATGACTATATTGAAAAGTTTTTGAAAACAGACCGGTTAGTATGGTAGCACATAATGAAAAAATCCCTTACGAATCTCCCCACCTGGAGATTCTTGAGGTCAATCC
>Ga0310786_10010017_pt1 | contig 11948 bp, 9 predicted proteins | sample AusTroGonzalo_MG_FD_203881 | JGI IMG/M metagenome (GOLD analysis project Ga0310786, IMG submission 203881) | Bovine rumen microbial communities from tropical cattle in Woodstock, Queensland, Australia - Gonzalo_03 (v2) (version 2) | ecosystem: Host-associated > Mammals > Digestive system >... | reverse complement strand
GATCTGTTTGCCTGATCTTAAATGATCTCCCATTTTCACCCTCCATAAATACAGTTGCGGCAGTTACCGCATATTGGCATTTTAGCATGCTCAAATTGCCATTTCATTAGGTCTGCGGGCAAAACGACCATTGTTTACGAGGTGTTTTCTGTTGGTTTTAAAACTTAACATTTCGTTAACACCGCAAGGCTTTGAGAGCATAAAAAAGACGCCCCGAACTTAGGGCGTCTTTTGTGGTTAGCGGGTAGATTTCAGCTTACTCGAAGTTGCCGCCGCCATTGTTAGCGTTAGCGGGCTTCTTTGTTGTTGTGAGTGAAGCGAGAACATAGTTGCCGTTGATGGTCTTGTACCAGCCGTTGTTTGTCTTGCCTCTGACGTCGATTCCGTCGCCTGCCTCAAGGGTCTTAACGATCTTGTAGTTAGTGCCCGGACCTGATCTTACGTTCATCTTGCCCTTTGCATAGACCTTTGCCCTGTAGCTGGTTACCTTGATCTTGCCGACATATGTAGTCGTCTTCTTTGTGGTTGTTGCCGTCTTCTTCTTTTTTGTTGCCTTTGTTGTTTCTTCCTCGGTCGTGGTCGTTGTGATCTCTGCCGTGGTGGTTGTTGTTGTCTCTTCCTCGGTCGTGGTCGTTTCCTCGGTCGTGGTTTCTTCTGTGGTTGATTCCGCAGTTGTTATTTCAGTAGTGGTAGTAGCCTCAGTTGTAGCCAAACTGGTAACGACGGGCTTCTTCTTGCATCCCGTGATCATTGTGCCCATGACTACTGCAGCCATCATAACGGCGATGATCTTAGTTCTGTCTATCTTAAAGCTCTTCATTTCAATATACCCTTTCTTTTAACTCCAAAAAGCAAATACCCGAGAATTCGGGTTATTCAACCATATACTACACCTATGGAGTTGAGGGTATGTTTCAACAATGAGTCAAATTCGTTGCAAAAATAGGGTAAAACTGCGGTTTTGTCATACCGCAGCTTCGAAAAATGCTATTGCCGGAACCCGGATTATCAGAGATCCCCGTCAGTAAGATCGCCGTATTCTTCGGTTATCTGATTGACGAATTTGTAAGCTTCCGCAAGCCTTTCCTCAACGGAACCCTTTTCCATTACGACCTGGCAGCGGTCTGTTACAGAATCGGATTCGACATTGGTAATGATGGCTTCGTCGAGCCTGTCGGGACCTAACTCTTCCTCAACGAAACATTCGAGAAAACGCAGGCTGTTAAACTCATCGCAGTATCTGGCAGCGAGGATCGCGAGCGCGTCCTGAAGATCTTCTTTGCTTATCTCTTCCTGATTCTCAGGGTTAAGAAAATAAGCAAGCTTTTCGTCCCACTGGAATTGTTGGGGTAAATTCTCCCACTTCATTTTTACGTCCCCCTGAACTTAAGTATTTTCGTAGATTATATTCTTTTTCCTGGCGTTAGAGTGAAAGTATTTGAGGGCATTTTTAAGGTATTTGTCACAGATTTTGCGCCGGTGCCTTATATATAATTAAATTACTATTGACGGTCGTGACATCTCGTAGTAAAATCTCTGATTGCTATAAGTATAATTATGCCTTGACATAGGGTATGCCGTTTTTACGGCGAGAGTCCGAACTTCCCCTAAAGCACTTACTAAGGCTGTTTGCTTAAGCTAATACCTGATTATCAGGAGGATTATCTTTTAATGGCAACCAAGCAAGGTATGTGCAGGAACTGCGGTTCCCTTGTTGTTTTTGACGACAGAGACGATACATGCGAGTGCGTTTTCTGTCACTGCGTTTTCCCGTCTGAAGAAGCGGTAGCGCTTCTTGCAAATCCCGAGGGACACGAGTTCAAGAACGAAAAATTCGAAGCAAAGGAAGGCGGCAAGCACTATTACTCCAACCCTGTAATGCCCGATACGGTTACAAAGGCAGTACAGCGCGAGGCAGTATCTTCCAAGAACGCTGACGACTTAAAGCTCAAGCCGAACGAATTCGAGGTTTCGCCCAATGACGTTAAGGCACCCAAGAAGCTCGTTATCGCTTCCGCAATAGGAACAGTCGCAGCAATACTCATTATTCTCGCAATCTCTTATCCGCTCTATCTCTCCAGAAAGAATCTCAAAGAGGCGATAGTAGCTGACATCAACACGACTTTTGACACTATTGAAAAAGAGGATGTTGCAGGCAGACAGTACATCATCTACGGACAGTCATGCCAGAACATCAAGCTTTCACTGCCTAACGGCATTGATAAAGCTACAGCCCAGAACTACTACAGCAAGTACTGCGAACTCCGTGCCGCAAAGAGGGACGGAAATAATTCCGGCGACGTAAAGATGGAGATCTTCACACCTGATACCATCTATCTTGTTTCCGGCGAAGGCGTAACAGAAAACGTACAGGAGACAGTTGTCATCACGGAGTCGACGGCAGCAGAAACTTCAGAGTCAAAGAAGTAAGGTTTTTCGAGAGGTGATTTCTTATGACAGATTTTGATAAGGCCATGGCGGCCGCAAAGAAACTCGCAGACAAGAACGGCAGCATGATCACCGAGGCTGATCTCGAGTCGCTGACCGACAGCTATAAGCTCGAACCCGATGAGATGATCACGCTGCGTGCCGAACTCGACAATGCAGGCGTTAAGATCAACGATCCCGACCTCGACGGCGACGATTCAGACGACGGCGAAGGCGGAGAAGACGTCAACGTTGTAGATGATTCAGTCAAGATGTACCTCAAGGAGATCGGTAAGATCGAACTCCTCAACGCAGACCAGGAGCGTGAGATCGCACAGCGTATGGCTGACGGCGACGAGGACGCAAAGGAGATGCTCATCAACTCCAACCTGAGACTCGTTGTTTCTATCGCTAAGAAGTACATGAACAGAGGACTTTCACTGCTCGACCTTATCCAGGAGGGCAACATCGGTCTCATCAAGGCAGTCGACAAGTTCGACTACACAAAGGGATTCAAGTTCTCAACATACGCAACATGGTGGATCCGCCAGGCTATCACCAGAGCCATCGCAGACCAGGCACGTACCATCCGTATCCCTGTTCACATGGTAGAGACGATCAACAAACTCACCAGAGTACAGAGACAGCTCGTCCAGGATCTCGGAAGAGAACCTACTACTGAAGAGCTCGCAAAGGAAATGGGCATGGATGCCGCTAAGATCCGCGAGATCCAGAAGATCTCTCAGGACCCCATCTCTATCGACAAGCCTGTCGGTGAGGAAGAGGACAGCCACCTGGTCGACTTCATCTCAAACGACGAACTCGCTGCTCCTGAAGAGGAAGTAGCAAGGATCCTCCTCAAGGAAGATCTCATAAAGGCACTTAACTCGCTCACAGAGCGTGAGCGCAAGGTAATCGAGCTGCGTTTCGGTCTCAAGGACGGCATCCCGATGACACTTGAGCAGGTCGGTAAGAAGCTCGGCGTTACACGTGAGCGTATCAGACAGATCGAAGCGAAGGCGATCAGAAAGCTTTCACGCGCTTCTTCATCCAAGAAGCTGGAAGGATACACCGACTAAGATTTATTCAGCATGCCGCCTTTCCGCGGTATGCATGGAGTGCTGATGCCTGACCGCAGGAGATATTCGTTTTATAAGGGACTTTTTCCGGGAGACGTTTTGAATTTTTCAAAGCGTTCTCACTATGTCAGGGAGATCATGCTCGAGCGTGTCTATCCGACAAAAGTCATCCTCCCGATGAAGATGCACTACGGCGTTCCTGCCGTTCCGTGCGTCAGGATCGGCGATAACGTTCTCGCGGGCCAGTGCGTCGGAATCCCCGAAAAAGGAACATTCTCCGTACCCGTTCACACGGGTATCTCAGGCACGGTCACGGACATCAGGCCGATCACTCTTCCCAACGGTATCGCGACACGCGCGGTAGTCATCCGAAACGACATGAAGAGAACAAGGCTTGATTCACTTAAGCCGCGTTCACTGATGAAGCTTTCCGCAACAGAAGCCATAAACATCATTACAGATGCGGGCATCTGCGGAATGGGCGGCGAGGGGATACCGACCGGCGCAAAGCTCCGTAGAGCCAAGAAGGAAGGCGTTAACGACCTTCTCGTAAACTGCCTCCAGAGCGAGCCTTATTCCACGTCCGACCTGACGGCAATCACGGAATATCCCGATTACGTAGTAAACGGAGCCGCCGCATGCACGAGGACGATCGGCGCGAAGAGATGCTTCTTCCTGATCTCCGAGCAGCGAAAAGAACAACGCGAGGCACTCGAATTATCCATCGGCCGTCTCAAGGACAAGTTTAAGGATATTACTTTTGACATAAAGATATTCAGGGAAAGATTTCCGCAGGGCTACTACAGGCTTATCGCGAAAGCGCTTTACGGCAAGTCGATAGAAGCCCAGGAAACGCTTGAACGTACCTGCGGAGCAGTCCTTTTCAACTGCTCGACGATGCTCGCATGCTGGGAAGCCCTGTCAGACAACATCCCCATGATGAGCCGCATCGTTTCGATCACGGGCGATGCTTCGGGAATCCATAACATGTTAGTTCCGATCGGAACTCCCGTATCGGAACTCATCAACAGCGTAGGCGATTTCAGGGCCAGCGGCGGAAGGATCGTCTGGGGAAACTGCCTTACTGGAATCGAGATAAAAGATCCCGACAATACGCCTATCATCAAGCTGACTTCGGCTATTTCCATCATAAGAAGACAGGTCGTTCCGAGGACGCCCTGCATTCACTGCGGCCTCTGTTCGGAGTGCTGCCCGATGGGACTGTCGCCTAACACGATATACGAAATGCTCAACCAGGGCCTTACGCAGAAGGCTTCCGAGGAGGGCGCGAGAGACTGCATCGCATGCGGTTCATGTTCATATATCTGCCCGGCAGGCATCAGCCTGACCGATAAGATCGCCGCATTCGCAGGCGAAGGACGCGTCATCGAAGTCAACTCGCTGCTTTATAACAGCGGACATACCGCTACCGAAGGAGAGCTCATCTACGATGCTAACGAGCTTTCAGGAAGTTCGCTCCTCGAAGATTACGGAAGCTCTAAGGAAGAAGACGGAAGGGACGAGGAAGGACACATCGTTTTGCCTTTCGACGGAGGCAAGAAGGTATGAGCAGAAAGCGTTCCGTCAAGAAAGAAGAGATAAGGCTCGCACCGTTCATCCATACCGAAAAGAACGCGCCTTACATCTACCTCACGCTCATAGCCGCAATGGTACCGTGCGCCATCTACGGTGCGTTCTATTACGGTTTGAGAGCGATAATACTCATTGTTTTCTGTATGGTAACGTTTACTCTTTCCGACATGCTTTTCGCGCACATCGCGGGACGCGGAGGAAAGGGTGAATATTTCGACCTTAGCTCTGCGTCTTCAGGCCTCATGATCGCCCTGATCCTTCCGCCTGACACGACGCTCGTCACGGCACTGACCGCTGTTCTTTTCGCTTCCATAGTAACGAAGCAGATATTCGGAGGACCCGGATCCAACCTGGTAAATCCTGCTGCTGCGGGCGTTCTGTTCGTATGCCTTGTCCTGCCGTCATCCTTAAAGGGATATGCGGAAGGCGGTACGGAAGGATGGTTTATGTTGAGACCTTTGATCTTCGTTTCGAAGACAGGCGAATTCCACGATTACACGAACTGCAGCTTCCCCGAGCTCATCACGGGCAACTTCCCGGGCATGATCGGTGCAGCGTGCGCGACCTGCATTATCCTCGGAGGCATATTCCTGATCATGCGCGGAGCGATAAGACTTTATGCTCCGATCGCTTATATCGTTACGCTTACGTTGTTCTTCCCGATGTCGAATCTGTTGGCGAAAGGCACGAGGTTCGGATACGAAGGATTTTTAGCTTTCATGCTTTCGTCAGGCGTCGTTTTCGTCGCGGTATTCATGCTCGGCGACCTTACGACGATGCCTTCAAGATTTACCGCGGGCTTCTTCGCGGGAATGGTCTGCGGTATGCTGACACTGGTAATGCGCGCTTTCGTAAGGCCTGACGTCGCGCTCTTGGCGCCCGTTCTTTCAGTTAACTTTATGTCTTTCGTGCTCGATTTCCTGATGAAGACGATCTCACGCAGGAACCTGCGCTCGAGGGAGGTGGATCTCAGATGATGACTCACAGCCAGATCAAGGTTTTCGTTACAGAGGCGTTGCTGCTCGCGATCGTCAGCGCTGCGCTGATCATCGGCGGATTCCTTTGGTCCAACGACAGGGCAGACAAGAGACTTCAGCGCGAATACAAACAGAAATTCGGCACGGTCCTTCCGGCTGAATCCTATACACAGCTAACGGGCAGGGTACTCAACGATTTCCCGGAGATCAACTCGGTCTACAGGGGATACGACAAGGACGGAACGCCCATCGGATATGTTTTCGACATGACCGTCGTAATGCCTTCGGATAAGAGCACAAAGCTTGATTTCAGGATCGGTATCGACTTCGAAACCTCAAGGGTTACGGGCCTCATGTGCGAGGATCCAAAGGTAGACAGGAGACTTAAGTATCTCGAATCCACACTGAAGGGAAAGCAGATCCCCGTCGCTTTCCGCCGCGCCGACACTACGGTTTCAGACGATGAGACATACGCTCCCGTTGAAGGACTCAAGGACGGGATCTATTACGCCCAGAGGCTTATCGACGACCGAAGCAAGTTCGTCGATTACGTCGAAATGGAGATAAAGGGCGGCAAGATCACACGTGTTAACTGGGATGCTTTCAACCTCGACATGACGACTGAGGACAGAAGCTATGCTTCGCTTTCGGGCGCTTATGAGATCAGTGGTCTCGATTGGGCCGTCCAGTCTTACAACATCTGCCACGCGCTCTTAAAGCTGCAGGATCCCGACCGTCTTGCAATGAAGTCAGACGGAACGACGAGCATTGTTGACGGCGTCACATGCAGCATCCAGTGCTTTGTCGACCTTTCAAAAGAATGCATCAACAACTCACGCGAAGGCTATACGAAAGACAAGTATCTTGCGGCCATCAACAGGATCTACACCGAGACGATGGGTTCCACTCCCGATGCGGACGGCGTCAGAAACAAAGCCGGATACATCGCATTCTCTTTCGAAAAGACGCCTGAAGTCTATACGATCTACGATGAAACCGGATCTGCCCGCGGCACAAGGACCGTAAGGGAGATCGAAGCGATAATGAACGGAAAACGCATCTCCAACAAGCTGACGCCTACGCCCACGCCTTCACCCGAAGCAACGCCCGATCCGAAAAACGACGCGCGAAATGCAGACAGAGGTGCTGAAGACGGTTACGCAAAGGACAGCTCCGAAGATGAGCAGACGCTTACCGACAGCATCGACGATCTTCCCATGTCAGAAGTCGCGACATACATCTATCCGCCTTCGGATTCGTACGTCGAAACGCGTCTGGCCATAAGGGCATTCAATACTGGCTACAAATTCCTCAAGGCATATCTGAACTGGCGAGTGTGATATATGGGTCTATTCAGTAACAAATACAACACACCGTTTGATAACGAGGATATGCGCCGCGTCAGGCATGTCGGCAAACCGCAGGCTACACACATCAAGGCCACTGGCTACATGTCAACAAGGGCAGCGCTCTTTCTGGGTTATGCGCTGATATCCATGTGCATGGTCTATTCGCTTGGCAACGCCGCCATCTGGTGGCCCGCTGCCTGCTCTGCTGCCGTGCTCTTCGTTTGGACTGTCACCTTGAGATTTTTCATGCGCCCGAAGCTTTCCTCTCTTTCATTCATACTGACGGCATTGTTGTTTACTGCCGCTTCAGAAGTATCCTACAGGATGGGCTGGTGCGGACCTGCCGCAGGTGCGCTGTTCATACCGATGGCGATCGGCATAATGTCGCTGTCGCGATTCAAGGCAGATGACGAGGAAGAGTTCTCCGTTCCTGAATTCACCAACGAAGTCTTCAAACCATATTTCCTTGCGTTTATCGCATCATCTTTCGGATTCTTCGCAACCGGATTGTTCGAAAAAAGGTACATCTTCACGATCCTTCTGGCAGCGATCGCATTCCTCATAGTCTTTGCGTGGGGCCTTTCAAAGGTCTCCGGAACGCCCAAGCTCATTACGTCCAGGAGCCTTACGGAATTCTGGGACATCCCGGTCGCGGACTTCCAGGAAGTTAAGAGATTTGCATTCTCGAGAGCAGCGTTCGCTATAGTAATGGTTATAATCGCGGGACTTCTTTTCGCGCTCTGGGTGCTGGTCGGAGGAGCATACGCACGCATGATCTCGGTTCCTGCCGCAGCGCTCGTTCAGACACTGCTTTCCGTATCGCTGCTCTCATTTGCGAGGAGCGGTATCAGGAAATCGATCTTCGGTCTCAGGTATTTCACAAGTGAGACCGCCATCGGAGCACAGTTCCTCGCAGTATTCTTCCTTGCCCATCAGGATCACGTCCCGGCATTCTTTACCATAATCGTCGCGATCGTTCTCGCCATACTCGCGGATACGATGCTCACAGGTCTCCTGTCGGTCATCAGAAGACGCTTGATCTTCGTTACGAAATCCAGATACTTAGACGGTCTGCCGTTCTATCTGGTCCTTACGGCGCTAATCTGCATGATAGTCGAGACATGTCTTTATACTCTTACAGGATTATGATATAATCACTCTCGCGCTAAAAGGGTGCACTTGATTGTGTAGCTCAGCTGGATAGAGCGTCCGCCTCCTAAGCGGAAGGCCAGCGGTTCGAATCCGCTCACGATCACCAAAATTCGGGGGTTTCGGGGTTTCTCGGAACCCCTGATTTTTTGCCCAAAAGTGGTTAAACCTGGTTAAACTTTTCGAAAAACCGTTGATTTAAGCCATTTTTGATTTCGGTTTTCCAATAATGGGACTGTTTTAAAGCTTTGTGAGTTTCATCCGAATGATATAATTGTCTTGTCTGAGGGAGTGATTCCTTTGGTATAGGAAATAAACAGTAAGCAATACAACAGCAACATAAATGGGTTAATCACCTAAATGCGAAGCTTGATAAGATCAAAGAACAGAAACTCACATTAAATCCATATTTGGACTTCATAATCACTCTTATAAAGGAGAATCCCGGTACGGGACGGGAATGAGAGAGGCAGGGGATTATTTTGAAGAAAGCAATAGCGGCAGTACTGGCATTCACAATGTGCATTTCGCTTTGTTCATGTGTTGATAAGAATTCTCCTGATTATAGATATGACCGTGCTGTCAAGTTGATGAATTCAGGTAAGTACGCTGAAGCGGTAACGGAATTCGATTCCCTTAACGGATACAAAGACAGCGCTGACTTAAGCAGAAAGGCAAATGCCAAGTCGCTTAATACTGGAAAAGTGAAAGCCGGTGACATCATCAGATTCGGTGATTACAAAGGACACACAAACTGGCGGGTCCTTACCGTCAACGGTTCAGAAGCGTATATCACAACGGTTGACTCAGTTGACAGTTATCCGTTTGACGCCAGCTGGTGCGGATGGGATGCAAAGGACTGTGACATCAAGATCTGGCTGAACGATAAATACATGAATGCCGCTTTTACGGATTATGAAAAAGAGATCATAGTCGAAAAAGAAGGCCTTAAAGTCTTCCTGCTGAGTATTGAAGAAGCATACAGGTATTTCAAGGATAACGAAGACCGTGTGATCCCCATTAATGATGAGCTGGGATACTGGCTCAGAAGCAAAGGAATATACGCTGATCACGCCGCATTTATAAACAGTGGTCCCGTAGGAAAAGGCGGAATTGATGAGTATGGCGGCCAGGTCTTCTGGAACCGCGGAGTACGCCCGGCATTATGGATCAAAACTGATTCTATGAATTCCGGTGCAACGGATGCTACAGAAACCATTACCGAATCCGGTTATTTCCGTTTCAGGAAAACAGGTTCGGAAACTGAACTGATCGGCCTGACGAAAGAAGGCTTTAGGCAGGAGGAACTGGTGATTCCCGCAGGCGTGAAGATCTTCGGAAACTTTGTGGACGGGTTGACAAATCAGTGCTTGAAAAGTGTAGTTTTCGAAAGTGATGACGATGTCGATTACGGTTATCTTATGGCAGGTTCACAGACTCTTGAAAGGGTTAAACTCCCTGCAAAGCTTACAAAACTCGGCATGCATTCAAATGCACCAAAGCTTCGTGAGATCGTTATTCCGGAGGGTGTCAGAAAGATACCTTTCAACTGTTTCTGCAATGATTACAATCTTGAGCATGTTGAGATAAAAGGCGATCTGACTGAGATCGATGAAATGGCGTTTAACAACTGCAGATCACTAAAGAACTTAAAGCTTCCGGACAGTGTAACTTCAATAGGTGCCGTCGCTTTTCAGAATTGCAGGTCACTTGGGGAGATCACGCTGCCGAAGGGGCTTAAGAATATGGGAGAGTATGTTTTTGCATACTGCGACAAAATAACTGTTACAGTGCCTGAAGAAATGCAGCTCGATAAATGGGACAGGGCTTTTTCACAGCCGGAATCAGAAGATGTTGTGCCGGAACTGAAACTCACGGTAAGGGTAAAAAAAGGATCGTGGGCCGACCTTCATTTTGAAGAGGTCTTTACCGCAAGTGCAGTCAAGGAATATTTTTAAGTGACGGTTTATCAGGAATTAAGTGAACTAAGATGTGGTGAGCACTTCCATTATTATCAGAAAAACCGGTGGTTAAACTTTGGTTTAACCAAAGGGTAAACAACCCGGAAAGGCCCGACCTTTCTACGTTTTTAAAATTGTGCCGCTCCTAACACGAACGGACATCAGTATTACTATTTCAGCTTGTCAGATCATTAAGGAATCTGATCTAATTTCTCTGTTAACAAACAAAAACTATTTGTTATGAATATGTGAAATCCACCATTTAATTGATTAGCTGTGATAATATCCACTTAAGAATCAAAAATATGAATGGAGGATAAGACAATGGCTGAAGATAATATGAAAGAACTAAATTTGGATTCTTTGGAAGATGTTACCGGCGGTGCCTATTTATCAAAAAGCTTCAGACATACAAGGATATGCAAAGGATGCAACCGGAAAATGCTATACGAACCTGACTATGAACCCAAACATTACATATGTAAGAGATGCGGAATCGTTTTTTCCGATGAAAAGAGCTGGGGAGAATTATTATCAGATGGTAGACCATATTGGTATTAACTTGTCTCCGGATATATCAACAGTATTAATGGGGTTTCGGGGTTTCCCGGAACCCTTTTTTCATGTCCAAAAAGCGGAGGACAGCGGAGGCCGCCTGGATCTTCCTTTCGAAGCTCTTCAATTGCACCATTGATGGTTCTTATCATTTACATATTACAAGGATATCTGTGTAAGGAAATATGAATTCCATTGTGCGATTTTGGTACAATTTAGGCGTTAGACGATAAACTTTTAATATAAATGGTTAAGCAAATCGCAATTTGTCGGTATAGATCCGAAAAAGTTAAGAGGAAATATGGAATACATTTTTACTGAAAGAGCACATTTAATGTGTCCAAATATGTGTTTTGGTATAGTTTTATGCATAAACAGTGAGTTTAATGAAAACAGGATATCGGATTCCGTGCAAAGCCTTTCGTTGGCCCATCCCTTTATCAGGGCGCTTATTTCACACGAAGACGCAGAAAACAGGTTTTATTACGATGTGAAGGATGATTCGCAGGCGGAGATTAGAGTATGCTCCGGTAATCTTACGAGTGTGGATTCTCCGGAAATCATAGCAGAATTTGAAAGAATCACTTCAAGAGATTTTAATCTTTTTAAAGAGGGAATGTTAAAAATATCTGCCTGGCCATCGGAAACCAAAACAATTGTATTGATGGTTTTTCACCATTTGCTTGCAGATGGACGCGCCGCGCTGGATTTTTCAAAAGAGTTTGCGGAGTATTATGTATTTGGAAAAAAGCCTGAGTATGCGGAAGAAAAGCTTATATCCTCCGTCTCGGAATTCCCTGATAACTCACGACTTCCGTTTATCAGCAGAATGCTTGTAAACAGGGCGAACAGGCAATG
>Ga0310786_10010016_pt1 | contig 11948 bp, 9 predicted proteins | sample AusTroGonzalo_MG_FD_203881 | JGI IMG/M metagenome (GOLD analysis project Ga0310786, IMG submission 203881) | Bovine rumen microbial communities from tropical cattle in Woodstock, Queensland, Australia - Gonzalo_03 (v2) (version 2) | ecosystem: Host-associated > Mammals > Digestive system >... | reverse complement strand
AGTAGAACGAATCTACAATCTCTCCATTCCTCACAATGACAATACCTACAGAGCATACAGAACTGCACTCATTATTGGCTGTCTCAAAATCTATTGCTGCAAAATCCTGCATATTTAATCCTCCTTGTATTTATTCCACATACTTTCTACTATCTCTGCCATTTCCTCTCTGAGTTCTTTTGGCTCAAGAACTTCCACGTCCCCACCATTCCAAAGCAGTTCCTGAATGAAATCAAATTGAGGACTGAGCCAGTACTTGAAGATGCTGTATTCTCCATTACGCTCTATTTCTTCTTGCGACTCATGCAATTTCAGGTCGCGAATGTAGTTTGCCTGACTGGCACTAACTTTTAGCTTTACAACCTGGGGCTTTCCCCTAGTATCAACAAAGATACCGTATGAATCCTTGAAATAGTCCTCTGAATTCCAGTCCTTTGGCATTTTGAATGTCTCGTCTGTTGTCTGAAGTCTCTTGATACGATCCAGAGAAAAAATAAAAGGTATTGAACCCTCAAAATCACGTTTGGCTACCACATACCAGCGTTGCTTGAACAGCTTCACACAATAAGGTTGAATCTTGAAGTCGTTATCCTCATCTCGCCAATAGTTGTGGTAAGTGATGTCGAGTACTCGGTTCTCCTTCATGGCATCGATGATGGGTTTCAGGTAGTCCTGACCAGACGGAACATACTCTAAAAGGATTCGGTCCTTGATACTTTGGCTATTGGCCAAGGCATTGCTGACGCAGAAGGTGTTATAGAGCCACGAGCGAAGCCCATTACGCCTGATGTCCTCTACATTATCTATATAATAACGATATTCACCTTGGTTCTCGTTAACGATATCGAGTCCAAACATATCTCCAATGACATAACACCAGTTGGCGAAGGTGCGCTTGGACAAATCAACGCCTCTACTCATTTCCTTATCACTAAGCCATCTTTCATTCAGCTCCTTGAACGAGATCTTTTTGGCCCGATAAATGGTCTCGATAATCCAAACATACTTATTAATGAGGGTTTGCCCTCTGTCGTTTTTAGGCATAGTTTATTGTTTTTTTTGCAAAGATAGCCACAAGGTCTGAAAATAAGTGGCAGAGGTTTAAGGAAATTCAACTTTCTGACTGCTAAGATACAAAAAAGTGAATAAGGCTACGTATAAGTAATTTAAATATTTATATGAATTAAATCTTTTTTTCGCAACTTCCTTGCGAAAAAAGGTAAGAAATCAAGCTTACACTTGATACCGCAGCTATTGCAACAACAATTAAATACACAGAAATAGCCTTTCTGTTTTTGCAGGAAGGCTATTGTATTTGGCACCGAGAAAAATTTACTGAGATATTAATCCATAGGCGGCATAGTGGAGGGCTTTTCGCCATACTTCACACTTGCCTGAACGGTAGCATCTGAGCCAACATAATACTTCCCATCAACCTTTATACTATAGCTAACGCTGTTTGGCTTTTGCACTTGAATTGCTATTTTCCCAGCTGTTATGGCCATATTCTGGTTTACTTTGATACCCCTACATTTAGACTCTTCCTCAGTCTCCTCGTCTTCATATATGTCACCCGATGCTATAATCTTTATGTCAGTAGTTTCATCATCTTGGTTGATAAGCAAATGCTTGCCTACGGATATACCTTTGCTACCATCTCCGGAAGCTTTAATAGTAAACTTTCCACCAGAAATGGTCATCTTGCCGTCCGACTTGATGCCTTTCTTGGTCTCGCCCGTAACAGCAACATTAATACTACCGCCCTTTATGAAGACCTGTCCGTTGAACTCCTTGTCAGGATTGGGGGTTACATCATCATCAAGGGTCAGAATCTCCGTCTGAATACCATCGCCCTGCTGACCGCTTACAGTTACCGCTCCCCCTTCCATCAGGAAGTACTGGCCTGCATGGATAGCATCACTGACAGCACCATTGACAGTAATGTTGCCGGTACTCTTCTTCAGCTGCAGGTATTCCTTTGTGCAGATGCCATGCTTGGCCCTACCCGTAACGGTAAGACTGCCGGGGCCCTCAATCTCGAGGTGGCCTTTGCAGTAGAGGGCTGCCTTCTGCTGACCGTTCGGTGCATCTACCAACGTATTCTCGGTTCCCTCATTCAGAATTAAAGCCACACGCTTGCCACACAGGATATCCAATGCAGCACCCTTGGTCGAGGTAAGATGCAGTCCGTTCAGATAGAACTTGCACTTAAGACTTCCCGTATATGTCAGAGAGCCGTTGGTGCTGCTACCTTGCAGGACAAACTCCAATTCGTTATGCGTATTGGTGCTGTTTATTACTACGTCACCACCCTCTACAGAGCAGTCAACGCCCAGGACATTCCCTTGCTCTATGGTAGCCTGTGCTCCATCCCACGTTACGGTAATAACATGTACAAAAGTAATACTGTCCACCTGGCTGGTCTGGTATGTCACACCCTCTGCCGTAAAAGATGCTCCGTTATCGGCATAGGTAACCTCTGACAAAGGAACCTTACTATTAGTGCCACTTTGCCAGATCCGCATGTATTCCTGAGCCGAAAGCACAGAACATGCTGCCATAAGCAAAATAAATGAGAAAAGCTTTTTCACCTTAAAATTAATTGAGTGTTTACTTTGTCAACTTAATGGTCTTGTCACCCATATTGACAATGTACAGACCAGACTTTAAGTTACTTAAGTTGATGTTGGCACCTTTCTTGACATTTGCCAGTTGAACCAAAGCTCCGTTAGCATTGTATATGCGTAGCATACCATCGCCCTCCACTTTCAGTTTACCATCCTTATATTGCAGGTTTTCTGCCTCCTGTGGCAAAGCCTCGATAGCATCTGGATCGTCGACAGAGAAGTACATCTTCTTAATCTCTGACAGAGGATAAGTGAAATCACCGGCTGTAGTGGTAACAACACAGTTTCCGTCAGCAAAGGTTATCTTCTGGATAGTAGGTAATGAAATGTACTCCTCGCCATTTGCTGATACAGTAAGGAAATTGTACTTGTCTGCCCACATTGTGATACTTGCCATCATCATGACGGCCATTAGAACATACTTTTTCATAATCTATACAGTTGTTAGTTTGTTGTCAGAATTTAAAATTATAGCCCACACTTACGGCATGGATACGGTTGTTATAGACGTCTGTTTTCTCTTCATCATCATTAAAGACAAATGTCAGGATATAGCCCAAGGTGAACTCATGCTGCTTGTTCAGCTTATAGCCGGTTCCCACTGCAGTCCTGACCTTATCTATGCACATACGGTCTCCGACAGAGACACTGTTGCACGCCTCGGCAGAAACAAAAGGTGAGAACTTCCAACGCTTCTTGTCCACCTCAAGCTTCAGACGGCTGCGAAGCAACTGCGTGGTCTTGGATGATTTTGACTTCACCTCAATACCCTCCATCCATTCATCTCCCAAGTAATTCCAGTCATCGTCGAATATGGGTTGCTTGAAATACTCTATTTTGTTATGGTCATTGGCGGGACGATAGGTAAGCTGATAGCGTTCGCGCAAAGAGATACGAAGCCACTTCCAGAATCTCTTGTCGGCTGTTGCCTCCGCTATGAATCTGTGGCGCGGATAGCAATAGGCAGGTGTTATGCTATACGAATCGTCTACAGTGGGGTCACCCTTTTGCTTTCCGGATTTCCTGTTATATAAAAATGTATAGCCTGCGCCGAACTTAATGGTCTTGCTCAGTTTGTAGTCGGCATCCAAGCCGAAAGCCCATCTGGAGTTGTCCTGTGCACGATACTCTGCCTCCAAACCAAGGCTCCACTTGGTGCCTAGGCTTTTCTTTGCACCCAGACTAACCCAAGTGCCATATTCATCAGTCCACTGTGCCCTAAGCATAGCAGGAACCATGAAAACCAATATCAGGAGAATCCTATATTTCATACGTTAACGGGGCAACTTCATTACACTTTCTATGCTATTGCCACGATCCATTGGCTCATCATAATAAATGCGAATCAGGCAACTGTCTTTCAGATAGTCTATCATTCCCACCTCAATGCGAAGAATCTTTAAACCGGTACGCTTCTCCAGATCTGCTTTCAGTTCCTCGCGCTTATCAGGCGCAATCAGAGCCACATTATCGTACTTGATGTATTTACTGCAAAGCGTACTCACCAGTTTACTGCTCTCGAACAACCATGCCATTCCAATGAACACCAGGTTAACGAAAACAATGGTAACCAGTCCGAAACCATCCCAATAGTCAGCCTTAGGATGATATTCTGCCCTGCTCAAAGCGTTTACCACACTCACAGCAATAAGCATAAAGAGATATGTCATCTCACGAATAGGCACTGCTTCTGTACGGAAGCGCATGATGCCAAAGATGGCAAACAGGCCCATTGCAGCACCAAGATTCATGCCATCGCCCTCCATCAATGATACCAGCAGGAAAATGCTGACAGACATCAGGATGAAAATAAACATATAATCACGACGTTGGCTACGAGGGAAATAGAAGCAACGGGCGATGACGCATACTACTGTCAGGTTGATGACAAAACGCATCACCAATGAAATAAAATGCTGGGGATCAAAAAGGGTCAAACCAATAAGATTACCCAGTTGGTAGTTAATGTCGTTAAAGAAATCCATATTGTTAAGTTAATTATTTTAGTTTAATTTTGTATTAGCCAGTTTGCTAAGGGTAACCATTTTCTCTTTAAAAATGTTTCGCTTCAGCTTTTTATTGGTCATCACGCTACCTATGCAGTACTTACTGAATCCTGAGGGCTTGACGCGCAGAATGCGTAAAATCTCCAACACTGGGCTATATACGTTTCCGTCACGCTTCAGTTCGATGATTACCAAGGGTCCTGTCTCAGCATCATTACCCGTCTCCATGTTATGGAAGTGTACATCGTAGTCGATGGTCAGACGCTCCGTCTTATCGTAATTCACCAACGTGATACGATGGAACTGATTGCGGACAGTGGGATGCATCTCCGTAAGTCCCTGATGCACAAGCCCCTCGACAAACTCTCCGTTGGCACCCTGAACTTCAATCTCCTGAGAGGGTACCTCCACACGTTTCTTTTTCGTACGACCGTGATTGTTCTTAGTCTTTACTTCCAAAAAAGTAAGCTGGCTGTCCATATAAGTACGGACACGTACCTTCTGACGGGGAGCGCGACCGTTATGATGTTCCAGAAAGAAGCGATGATTGTCCGTATCCCAGTAAGTAGTCATATAATTGGCTATTCTGCTGTCATTATTGAACTGCGCATAATATTTCCCTTGGGCCAGCTCCAATAACAGGGCCAGTTTCTCCTTGCTTGTAACAAATTTGGTGTCAGTCCGGTTCATCAGACGGATACTGGACATTTGTTCCAATGTTATTGGCTCTAAACGCTGCAACAATTCGTCAATACGAGCATCAATTTCCATTATATTTCATTATAATCGGCACAAATATAGGAAAAAATATAGATTTCAACGGCTTGCATCTTGTTTTTTTCAAATAATTAACCTACTTTTGCTTCATAATTGTAGCAAAATAATTAGAAACTGAAGTAAATCTAGACCGATTATGATTGATGTAAAGGAAACTTTGGCATTAGCCGAGGAAAAAATGGAAGAAGCCGTAATGTATCTGGATGATTCTCTGGCACGCATCCGGGCAGGAAAGGCTAACGTTAAGATATTGGATGGTATCCGTGTTGACAGCTATGGAAGCCTTGTTCCCTTGAACAATGTGGCCGCCATCAATACCCCCGATGCCCGCACCATTGCCATCAAGCCTTGGGACAAGACCATGTTCAAGGTAATTGAAAAGGCCATCATTGACAGCGAGGTTGGTATCATGCCCGATAACAACGGAGAGATTATCCGCCTCAATATTCCACCTCTGACAGAGGAGCGCCGTAAGCAGCTGGTAAAACAGTGCGGCAAGGAAGAGGAGCAGGCCAAAATCAGTGTCCGTAATGCCCGCCGGGATATTCTGGAGAAGCTGAAGAAAGGTATCAAGGACGGTCTGGCAGAAGATGCTGAAAAGGATGCCGAGGACAAGCTACAGAAGATGCACGATAAATACATTAAGCAGATTGAAGCTCTTATGGCTGCCAAGGAGAAGGAAATTATGACAGTCTAAAATCAATTCATAATTAAGAGTTAAGAATTAAGAATTAGCAGATGGTATTTAGGGTGTTAAATTCAAAAGGTCAAATCTTAACTCTTAATTCATAATTCTTAATTGTGAAAGGCTTAGTCATTAAGAATACAGGAAGCTGGTACGTTGTCAGGACTGATGACGGCCAGCTTTTTGATTGTAAGGTAAAAGGTAATTTCCGCCTGCGTGGCATCCGTAGCACTAACCCCGTTGCTGTTGGCGACAGAGTTGAGATAATGGGGCAAGGGGCAAGGAGCAAGGAGCAAGGAGCAGGGAGCAAAGGGCAGGAGGATATCTTTTACATTACTGAGATAGAAGACCGGAGAAATTACATTATCCGGAAAGCCAGTAACCTATCCAAACAAAGTCACATCATTGCGGCTAACGTAGATATGGCAGCACTTGTTGTCACTATCTCGCACCCTGAGACCAGCACTACTTTTATTGACCGTTTCCTTGCCAGTGCAGAAGCCTACAGGATACCAGTCTTGCTGATTTTCAACAAAACAGATATTTATACAGAGAATGAAATCAGCTATCTTGGAGCCCTTTGCAATCTCTATGAATCCTTGGGGTATCATTGCCTGCGTTGTAGTGCTTACACAGGCGAGGGTATTGATGCGGTACGACATATATTACAAGGCAAGACTACCTTATTCAGCGGCAACAGCGGTGTAGGAAAGAGTACCCTCATTAACCAACTGATACCTGAAGCCAATCTGCGCACCGCTGAAATCAGCGATGCACACGATACCGGCATGCACACCACTACTTTCTCTGAGATGTTCACAATGCCACCAACTCTCAACTCTTATATCATTGACACTCCAGGTATCAAAGGCTTCGGCACCTTTGATATGGAACGTACCGAAATAGCACATTACTTCCGCGAAATATTTCAGATTGGTCAGGAATGCCGTTTTGGCAACTGCACTCACACTAATGAACCTGGTTGTGCTGTTCTCAAAGCCGTTGAAGAACACCACATAGCACAGAGCCGATACACCAGCTACCTTTCTATGCTGGAAGATAAAGGGGCGGAGAAATACAGAAAGTAAGATAATCCGATTCTGTTTCAAGGGAATGCATCACTTTTTTAGGTCTTTCCTTATTTTCTGCATATTTTTGATAATTTTTTTGCACATTTTTGCATAAGTATAAAAAATTATTTGCTATTTTTGCGAAAAATAACAATGCAAATGAGTGACAATTCTACAATAATACATGGCTTATCGCGTCAAGTAATAATATTTGTGGCAACACTATTTTACTTTACGTTAGCGAAGGCTGATATTAACTTCTCTGAAACAGGAACAAGCGGATTCCCTATCGTTAGCGGGAGCGGAAATTCTGTTTTTGTTGTGGATGGTCAGGATGCTGAGGTAGTGACAACCGTAGCGAACTGTGTAATTCAAGATATTAAGGCTGTTACAGGAAAGGAGCTATTGCTGCGTAATACTTTACAGAGTGGTGACTATCCCATTATTGCAGGCACATTGGGAAACTCTACACTCATTGCCAACCTACTGGAGGCTGGCAAGATAGACACGACAGGCATCACAGGCCACTGGGAAGCCTATAGTCTGCAACTGGTGAAGGCACCCACTGAGGGCATCAGGCAAGCATTAGTTGTAATAGGCGGTACACCCAGAGGTACAGCTTACGGACTATTTGAAATCAGCCGCCGCATAGGTGTCTCGCCATACATTTGGTGGGCTGACGTGAATCCTGCTCCCATGAATGCAATTTATGCCAGCGGCGACCGTACAGAAGTGGAAGCACCATCGGTAAAATACAGGGGGCTATTCATCAACGACGAGGACTGGGCGCTGCTCCCTTGGGCAAAAAAAACTATTGATACCAGCTGCAATAATATTGGCCCTAATACATACAATAAGGTGATGGAGCTGTTGCTTCGCTTGCGTGCCAACTGTCTGTGGCCTGCCAAGCATGGCAGTTCAAAGGCTTTCTGGTCGATGGAGGAGAACAAACGTCTGGCAAAAGCATGGGCCATAGTCATGAGCAGCGGTGATAGTATGCTGCGTGATAATCTATGGGAGTGGCCCCGTTTCAAGAGCGGCAACAACAGCAGCAACTTTACCTTTGCCAACAATCCTGAGGGGGTAGCTGACTATTGGGCCAAACGGGCAGGTGAGGCACGTGACTACGAAGGTATTTACGATATAGGCATGAGAGGCTTGCAGGACGTGGCTTTGTTGGGTTACGAGGGGCAGGATGCTCAATTAGCAGGTCTTAAGGATATCATAGAATGTCAGCGGAAGATTATCACCGACTCCTTAGGGGGCGATCCCACTAAGATTCCGCAGATATACATTCCCTACAAAGAAGCACTTACACTCTACAACGCCGGTCTGAAAATTCCTGACGATGTCACCCTCTGTTGGGTGGATGACAACTATGCCTACATCCGACAGTTACCAACAACCACAGAACAGAAACGCAGTGGAGGCAATGGTATATACTACCACCTTTCATATTTGGGTAATCCCTGTTCCTATATCTGGCTCAGCACCATTTCCCCTTCACTGATAAGCTATGAACTCTGCAAGGCCTACGAGAATGGTATGCAGCGTTTCTGGATGATTAATGTAGGCGACATAAAACCTGCAGAGGTGGAGTTTGAATTTTGTATGGAATTGGCATGGAACGTCAAAAGTTGGACACCGGAAAACGCATGGAAATTCAGCCGCTGGTGGGCAGCAAAGACCTTTGGCGAAGACTTGGCCGACGAAATGGCAGACATCCGAAAAGAACACTACCGTCTGGCTGCACAGAGCAAACCTGAGACGGTACGTGAGGTGGTCTTTACACATGAAGAGATGAAACAACGCATTCGTGACTACCAATCTCTTGCCCGTCGTGTTCAGCAACTGGAAGCAAGCATACCCAACCGACTGAAAGATGCCTACTTCGAACTTTTCACCTATCCCATTGTTGCCACAGCAGACATGAACATCAAGTTGTTAGGTGCTAACCTCAGCTTCTGGTATGCCGGTATGGGCGACCGTCTGAATAGTATGCAATATGCAGCCCTCTCTCGTACCTGTTATGATGACATTGTCTATCTGACCGATTATTTCAACAATACCCTTGCCGGTGGCAAATGGCAAGGAATTATGAGTATGCGTCCCAACGCCAGCATAACCAGCCAATTCGGTCCCGTCTATGCGGCTACTGCCAACGAAGTTAATGATGTCAAAGGAGAGATGATACAGGACGACATGACATTTGTAGCAGCCTCAAATTACACCAACAGCAGAGGAAGCTGGCAGTTGCTGTCCAATTTAGGTGTGAGTGACAGCAGTATGACAATATGGCCCATCGATTATACCAAATACACTGCTACTACGGCACGTAGCAAAGGTCCTTTTCTAGAATACTCCCTGCCATTGAAAAAAGGTTCATACCAGATAGTCGTGCGCTGCCTGCCCACCTTCCCTATTACCACAAGCAACGACTTGGTAGTTGGTATGGCTATGGGAACAGGCTCCGTAACAACAGCTAGCATCAAATGCAATGCTGAAACGAATGTATGGAGTGACAATGTAATGTACGGCTATTCCGAGGCGCGCTTTACCTATAAGGCCACCATAGAGAAGAATTACCAGTTGCGTATCTATGCCATGAATCCCACCCTTGTAATCAGTCAGATTATGTACCGCCAGATGGACAACGACGATGACGAGAATCTGGCACCTAAGCTGATGTTAAATCCTGATTTTGAGCAATACAAGAGCGGTAGCAGTGTGCTTACGAATACTGACGGATCCATCCGTCGTGGCATTCCCTATGGTTGGACACTGAAGGGTACCCTCAACGGGAACTCATACGGCATTAACAAAGATGCATCCATTAAGAACGATGACAGCAACCTCTGTTGGATTAAATCGAAACCAATGCCCGAGGATTGCGAACTATATCAGACAATCCCTGCCGACAAACTCACACCAGGTATCTATGAAGTAGGTTGTTGGCTCTGGGTTCAGTCGGGCAAACGGGGCTCTTGCCGCCTTTTCGCCAATAACCAGGTTCAGTATTATGCCTACAAACATGATTACGACCAGATTCTCAAAGACGATGAGGTAAATACCTATGCTGGTTATAAAGCAGGGTACGAAACCCATACCATTATGCACCCCATGCGTGTGGTACTGAAGGTACAAGAAGGTGAAGATATTCGTTTGGGAATCAAGACCAGCTGCATCAGCAATGCCGGAGCACAGACCGACGAAACAGGATGGTTCAAGGTGGACCATTTCACCATCAGGCGCTTAGCCGATCTACCCACTTCCGACCCTGATTCACTCACTCGCCAGCTCATCGTAAACCACGATTTCGAGTACAAAGACGAGGATGTTTTGGCAGAAGGCAAGAATGTGCTGAATACCGTTCCCTACGGATGGAATATGTCGTACACTGGAAATTACACCATGACCACTTCAGGCATCTATGGTAAGGGCGAGGGTATGCATGGTCAGAACTACTGTGCCTTCACTCCTAGCGGCTATCGTCCTATCCCTGAGGATTTCTGTCTCTATCAGACCATACCCTCCAACAAACTCAAGGCCGGCACTACCTACCGTGTAAGCTGTCTGTTCTGGAGCGAGAAAGGTCTGGAGGGCCAGGGCCGTCTATTTGCCAATAATCAAGTACAATATTTCAGTACGCCTCGTACCTATCAGAACAATCTGACACAGGATGAGATATCTACCTTTGCCTCATATACTGACGGCGTGGGCATTGCCGCCACTGCCATGCAGGAATTGAGCGTATTGGTTACTGTGGCCGAAGGCGAAGACCTTACTTTAGGCATTCGTTCAGGCTGTAGAAAAGGCGATGGAAAACTGGCAACAGGAACTGACCGGACAGGCAAGTTCCGTGTAGACTACTTCCGCATAGAAGAGGTGGATACCAACAACGATACCACAGACAACATAATTAAATACCCTGACTACTTAGAACATTCCGATTATTCCAATAAATGCTACGACTTAAGCGGACGCAGACTCCCTGAGCGACCCACAAAACCTGGAATATACATAATGGGAGGGAAAAAGTACATAATTAATTAAATAAACATAAAAACTTATTAACCCAAGCACATTAACAATGAAGAAAAAACAACTCCCCGTTTTCCTGCTTGCCATCATTTGGCTGTTAGGAAACAACGTCTTTGCAGAGGATTTGCAGAGAGACGAAAATGGCACATATCTGATTGGAAGCAAAGCTGACTTTCAGGCATGGAGCAAAGTTGCTGGATACGAGAGGACGAATGTCAAGCTAACGGCAGACATCCCCGACCTCGATTTCAGAATGGCTACCTCCAGTGATTTCACCGGTACTTTGGATGGAGACGGACATTCCATTTCTGTCAGCTACAACTTTCCTGGTGAACAGACTGCTATGTTTGTAAAGTTCAAAGGTACTATTAAGAACCTTATTGTAGACGGTTACATCAATGCTACCTATAAGAACTCTGCGGTCTTGGGCGGCACTGGCTTTGGTACGTTTGAGAATGTGGTCATCCTGACTACCATCAATTCCAACTGCGGTGCCAACGCCTCTAATGGAGCCTTCATCGGCTACGTAAACGGCGGCACCAATATTACCAACTGCGTTTCAGCCATTAAGTTCACAGGAACGGATGCATACAATATGGCTTTCTGCGGTTGGGTGAACAGCGCAGGCTCGGTGAATGCACGTAACTGTATCTCTATCATGGAGACGGAGTTGCCCAATGCCTTCTGTTTCTGCAACCCTCAATCTAAAGCTTCTACCACCAACTGCTTCGCTTACGAGCAG
>Ga0310786_10010015_pt1 | contig 11949 bp, 8 predicted proteins | sample AusTroGonzalo_MG_FD_203881 | JGI IMG/M metagenome (GOLD analysis project Ga0310786, IMG submission 203881) | Bovine rumen microbial communities from tropical cattle in Woodstock, Queensland, Australia - Gonzalo_03 (v2) (version 2) | ecosystem: Host-associated > Mammals > Digestive system >... | reverse complement strand
CCGGGGATAAGGCTCTTGGCCTTGAGCACGTCGGCGCGCAGTTCATCGATGTTACGGGCAGCGCCGGGATAGTTGCCGGTGGACTGGATACCGCCCGAGAGTGCGCCTGCCTGCACCTCAAAACCCTTTACGTCATCTGCCTGCCAGCAGTGCATTGAGAGGTGGAAATTCTGGAGCTGATCCAGCACTTTGTCGGTGTCGATGCCGATGGCGGCGTAGCGTTCTTTGGCCTGCTCGTAGGCCTTAAGTACTTGACTTTCTTTCATATTCTAAAAATTTTATTTTGATATTATTTCTTTGAATCTTGCATAAGCGGCATCCCAGAGTTCACCGTCTTTGGGGAGATATTCCTCCAGGGTGATGCTCTCGCCGATGAGGCGGCGCATATCCTCCTTGGTATCCACAAGGCCTGCGGCTCGAGCCTGAATCATTACATTGCCGATGGTGGTAGCCTCGGACGGGCCGGCCAGCACGCGCAGTTTGGTGGCGTTGGCGGTAATCTGGTTGAGCAGCGCATTCTTGCTGCCGCCGCCGATGATGTGCAGCACCTCGATGGCTTCTTTCACAAACTTGGCGTTGAGGGTGTCGATCACGTTGCGGTATTTGAGCGCCAGGGACTCGAAGATGCAGCGCACCATAGCGCAGTCGTCCTCAGGCACAATCTCGCCGTGTGTGCGGCAGTAATCCTTGATGGCCTGTTCCATATCCTCCGGGGCGGCGAACGATGCGTCGTCGGGGTCCACAAACGATACGAACGGCTTGGCCTTGCCCATCATCTCCACAATCTGCGGATAGCTGTAGTCCTTGCCCTGCTCTTTCCACTTCACGCGGCACTGCTCCAGCAGCCACATGCCGGTCACATTCTTCAGGAAGCGGATGGTACCGTCTATGCCGCCCTCGTTGGTGTAATTTTCCTTGAAGGACTCGGCGCCGATAATGGGCTCGTAGGCCTCAATACCGATGAGAGACCAGGTGCCGGAAGAGAGGTAGGCAAAGTTCTTTGTGGCGGCGGGAACGGCTGCCACGGCGCTGCCGGTGTCATGACCAGCTACGGCCACCACCTTGACTGCACCCAGGCCGGTCTCCTTGGCCAGCTCGGGGGTAAGTTCACCCACGATGTGGCCGGGCATAACCACCTCCGGGAACAACTTGGGGCTGACGCCCGCAGCCTCCAGCAACCCTTCGTCTATCTTCTTGTCGTAAGGGTTCAGGAACTGCGAGGTAGAGAGGATGGTATATTCGCACACCATCTTGCCGGTGAGCAGATATGAGAGCGCATCGGGCAGGAACAGCACCTTGTCGGCAGCCTCCAGCGACGAATTCCCCTCGCGGTGCAGCGTGAACAGCTGGAACAGCGTGTTGAAATTCATAAACTGGATGCCGGTGCGGCGGTAAACCTCGTCCTTGGGGACAATCTTGAAGTATTCCTCCATCATCCCGTCGGTATAGTGGTCACGATATGCGCGCGGCTGCGAGAGGATGTGTCCGTCGCGGCCCACGCAAACGATGTCCACGCCCCAGGTGTCAATGCCGATGGAGGCCACATCAAGGCCGCGGGCGCCCACCTTCTTGAGCCCCTTGCGGATTTCGTCGAAAAGATAATACAGGTTGCAGTAGGTGCGGCCGGCTATGGTAGAGAAGCCGTTGGAAAAGCGGTGGATTTCTTCCAGCTCCAGCTTGCCATCGAGCGTAGCGAGGACTACCCTGCCGCTGGTTGCACCCAAATCAATGCTAATTGAAGTAAATGCCATATCGTAGGAAAATTGAATTCAATCCTTCAAAAGTACGCAAACTTATTTTAAAAGTCAATACACAAGCCGTCAAAAGCGGGTTCGACGCCGGACGGGAGTATCTTGCAGAGCTCGGAGTGACGGGGCAGCTGGTGCGAGAGATGGGTCAGCAGCGTGCGTTTAGCGCCCACTTTTGCAGCCACTTCCAGAGCCTGTTCCAGGGTAAAATGGGAGATGTGCCGGGTAAAGCGGATGGCGTTTATCACAAAGGTCTCCACCCCACGGAACTTTTCTATGCTCTCTTCCGATATCTTGCTGGCATCGGTCAGGTAGCCGAACTTGCCAAAGCGGTATCCCAGCACCGGCAGGGTGAAATGCAGCGCCCGCACAGGGATTATCTCCACCCCATCAATCTTGAAAGGCGCATCTGAAATGGTATGCAGCTCGTACTGCGGCGCGCCTGGATAGGGGTTCTCCGCAAATGCGTATGAATACTCCTGCCGGAGCGACTCCTGGACATATTCCTCGCAATAAATCGGGAACGCACGCTTCTCAAAATAGTTGAAGCTGCGCACATCGTCCAGGCCTCCGGTATGGTCCTTATGGTTGTGGGTCAGCAGTATGGCGTCTATATGGCGGATATCCTCGCGCAGCATCTGGCTGCGAAAGTCGGGGCCGCAATCCACCAGCAGCTTGAGCCCTTCATACTCCACATAGATGGAGCTGCGGTAGCGCTTGTCCTTTGCATCGGGCGAAGTACACACTTCGCACCCGCACCCCAGCATCGGCACGCCGGATGAGGTGCCCGTACCCATAAAAATAACCTTATTGCCAGCCATAAATTATAATATTACATCAACTATCTTGCCCACCAGCGCGGGATCGTAGTCGCGTTCTACCCTGATATAATTGCGGCTATAGCCGAACATCTTGCCCTGCTTGTCGGTGCTCTCGAAGAGTACCTGCTCCCGGCGGCCGCGGTTGGCTTCGCAGAACTCCCGGTGGAGCTTGTCGCAGAGCTCTTCCAAGGCCTGCACGCGGGCCTTTTTGTCCGCCTCGGAAACCTGCCCAGGCATATCGGCCGCCGGAGTCCCCGCCCTGCGAGAATACGGAAAGATATGTATAAACGCGGGCCTGATTTCCTCCAGAAACTTATAGGTAGTCTCAAAATCTTCCGCAGTCTCTCCCGGGAAGCCCACAATTACGTCTATTCCAAAGAAAACGAACTCCATCCGGCTGCGGATGTACTCTATTTTGCGGCGGAAAAAATCTGTATTGTATCGGCGGTGCATCGCGGCCAGGATACGGTCGCAGCCAGACTGCAGAGGGATGTGGAAGTGCGGCAGGAACTTGGTGCCGGATGCAATCCAGTCCACAATCTCGTCTGTCAGGAGATTGGGCTCGATGGAAGAAATGCGGTACCTTTCTATGCCCTCCACATCGTTCAGAGCCTTGATCAGGTCAAAGAAACTCTCTCCGGTGGTCTTGCCAAAATCGCCGGTATTGACACCGGTAATCACCACTTCTTTGAAGCCGGCGGCGGCAATCTGCCGGGCCTGCGCCACCACGGTGGAGATAGGCGCGTTACGGCTATCCCCACGGGCCAGCGGCACCGTGCAATAGGTGCAGTGGTAGTCGCATCCGTCCTGCACCTTGAGGAAAGCCCTGGTGCGCTCTGTCGTAGAGAAAGCCTTGAAATAGCTGTGGCTGGCGTCTATCGGCTCCACAAACGCCTTGCGGTCCAGAAAAGGCGCCGTTGCGATTCCCAGCAACTCGGCCTTGTACTCGCTGCCAACCACCGCCCAGACACCTTCGATATCGGCCAGCTGGGCATCCTTGAGCTGAGCCTGGCAGCCGGTGACCACTATCCTTGCAGCTGGATTCAGGCGGTGCAGGCGGCCTATCATATTGCGGCCCTTCTTGTCTGCCATCGCGGTAACGCTGCAGGTGTTCACCACATAAATGTCGGCCGGTTCGGTGTGGGGCACCACGGTGAAACCTTCCTGAAGGAATTCCCTCTCGAAAGTGGAAGTCTCGGCAAAGCTCAGCTTGCAGCCTAAGGTGATGAACGCAACGGTTTTCATACTAGAAACTGAGCGTTACGCAGGCAGAAGTATTGGGGGTATCCAGGGCATTCTGGGAATAGGTAAACGGCGGACGCATCTTGCACACCGTAACCCTGGCCCGCCTGACTTCGGGAGCCTGGCGGCGGATTTCCGAGAGAATCTTTCCGGCCACGTGCTCCAGCAGGAAAGAGGGCTTTTCCATAGCTTCCTTCACGATATTGTACAGCACCGCATAGTCCAGCGTGTCTGCTATCAGGTCGGTACGGGCAGCCTTGCGCAAATCTACTTTGCAGCTCAGGTTAACCACAAAATCGTTGCCGGCGGTGCGCTCTTCGGGCAGGCAGCCGTGGTAGGCGTGAAACTTCAAATCCTTTAATTCAATAGTTCCTAGAGGATTCATAACCTTCTGATATTAAGCCGATATAACAAACACGCAAGGACGCTTGCCGATGGCCGGTACAGCCCGCTTCCACTGCTCCACACTGCGGGTGCGGATGTAGGCGTCGGGCTGGGTGATATTGGTGGCGATGCAGATGCGGGTGGCGCCGGAAAGCACCGCCAGCATATCGGCCAGCAGTGAATCGTTGCGGTACGGGGTCTCTATTATTATCTGGGTCTGGCCAAAGCGGCGGGAGATTTTCTCCAACTCCGCCAGGCGCGAGCGGCGCTCAGCAGGCTTTACCGGAAGATAGCCTGTGAAGGCAAATGACTGGCCGTTCATACCGCTGGACATCAGCGCCATCATCAGGGAAGAAGGGCCCACCAGCGGCACCACCTCTATGTCGTGCCGGTGCGCCTCCGCCACCAGTATGCTGCCGGGATCGGCCACCGCGGGAAGGCCGGCCTCGCTTATCAGACCAACATCCTGCCCCGCCTCCAGCAGCGCCACGTAGCCTGCGGCATCCGCCTCGGCGGTATGCTCGTTGAGTTCAAAGAATTCCAGGGAGTCGATGCTCCCTTTGAGGCCGGCTGCAGAGAGAAACCGGCGGGCGGTGCGCACCTCCTCCACCACAAAGGTGCGGATGTGCTTTATACAGTCGAAAACCGCCCCGCCCAGAACCGCCTGCGGGTCACCCTCGCCCAGAGGCGAAGGAATCAGATAAAGCTTGCCTTTCATCGAAAGGCGAAGTTAATCAACTTTTTCGATTTTGCCTTCTGATGCGTACCAAAGATAGCCATCCACCTTGTCATAGCCCATCCGGCTGAGCATATCCATATAGCAGCGCACCTGGGTTTTGTGAGCGTTGTGAGGGAGGCCAAACTTGTAGTCCACCACCGTGACGCGGTCGCCATCCACAACAACCCTGTCGGGCCGGTGGACATTGCCGTCGGTGTCTATTATGGAGAGTTCGTTGATTACCCTCTGCCCCTCGCGGAACCAGCCGTAGCCAGCCACCGAGGTGAGCATTTCCGCAATCTTTGCCTCTGTGACAGCACGTTCCGCCGCAGGCAGTTCGCCGGTCTCAACTGCAGCCGCTACCGCCGCCGGTATATCCGTCGCGGTGTTGATGCGGGAGAGGATGTCGTGAAGCACGATGCCCCGCTGGCGGGCCGCATCCCTGCCGGCAGGGTCAAAGAAGTCGGAACCGCGATATACCAGCTCCAGCCGGGCCTTCTTCCCTTTGCCTTCCATCGGGATGGAGTTGTAACCGGAAAGCGTCATCGGCGCAATGACTTTATCTTCGTCATTATCGGGCCTGTACTCAAGCCTTGATCCGGTTTCATATACGTCATTTATCAGTTTACCCTGTTTGGAAAGCAGGTCATAAACCTTGTCGGAAACACCCTTTGTATGGTTATCTTTCTGGGCAAAGACTATCAATTCCTGCCTGGGCCTGGTAAATGCCACGTATGCAGTGTTGAGGGCGTCCATCTTGTAGAGAAGCGCCTCCCGGTTATAATCTGGGCTGAAGGTGGAGTCTTTTGCCGCAGAGCCGAACTCCACCGGCAGTAAGCCGGCACCCAGGGATGTATCCTTGCACCACATATAGTTGGGCATATTACCGGCCGGGGTAAGTGCTTCATAGAAAAACGGCACTATCACCGCCGGACAACTAAGACCCTTGGCCTTGTGAATGGTCATAATGCGCACTGCATTGGCGCTTGCGGGAGCCGAGACTGCCTGTGAAGAGCCTACATCGTCCCACCAACTGAGGAAACCTGCCATATCGGAGCCGTAGTCCCGCATATAGTCAATGACCAAATCCATAAAAGTCATCAGGTATGGCATCTCTCCACCTATGAGACTCTGATCCAGCGAACGCACGATATTCTCGCAGATATCATATAGGGAATTACCCTGGACATTGACCTTGGAAACATCAATTCCCATCTCCTTCATCACCTGCAGGTTGGTAGCGTCATCCAGCTTTGCCATATATTTGAGTACCGCCACAATGCGCTGCACATAAGCCGATGCACCCACCAGCAGAGACTCGTCGGTAATAACCTCTATCCCATCCGATATCAACTGCTCAGCCACCTTTGCAGCCTCCTTGTTCTTGCGCACCAGTACATATACGGAGCTTCTCGGATAGCCGAGCTTATCCAAAGCCTCTATCTCTCCCTTGAGGGCAGCAAGAGCTGGATTGGGATCACCGGCCTTGGGCTTTTCATAAAACGTCACTTTGACGTGGCCCGCCCCTTCTGAGTGTGTCTTTTGTTCGCAATCATTATAAGCCCGCCCGATAGTAGTGTCTCCGTCAAAATATCTATTTGCCGGATCGGTAAGGTTCTTGAACAGATAGTTGTTGAACTCAACGATAGCCTTGTCGCTGCGACGGTTAACAAGAAGCGTGTCGGCGGCAATCCTCTCCTCTCCGATATCCTTTGCGACCCCGCTTTCAAGCGTGTTCCAGTCGCTGCCTCGCCAGCGATAGATGCACTGTTTGACATCACCCACAATGAGGTTGCCATTATCTTTGGAGAGACTTTCCTCCAGCAGGGGTTTGAAATTATCCCACTGCATAAGAGAGAAATCCTGGAACTCATCCAACAAATAGTGGTCTATCCAGGTGCCAACGCGCTCGTATATAAACGGGGTATCGCTGCTGCCTATCATCTTGCCGATGGCCTGTGTGGTCTCTCCCAGCAACATTATGTTGTTATCTTGCAGATACTTGTGAAGCGTATCGTAGATACGGCCAAATATCTTCATTACCCCGACATTGTTGCGGATAATGACTGCCGTGCAGTACTGAGGATACTTGTCTAAAAGGGCAACAATATCGGCCAGCAGCGTATCCAGGCCAGGCTCCCCGACCCTATTGCAGGCCTCACGGCCCAACGCAATCTTGGCTTTAGCATCTTTTGATGATTTTGTAAACCATTCTTCAGGGCCACCAAGGAACATTGACTTTTGAGACTCAGTCAACAATTTATTAATGGTCCCCTTTTCCCACTCGTGCAACTTTTTCATCGCACTACTATTGCCGCCTTTGAAATCCTCTGGCTTGAGACCTTGCTCGTCTATTGCCTTAAGGGCTTCAGACCCAAGCTCCTTAAGTGTTTCTATATAGTCTTTGACATAATCCTGTGCACGTTGTTCTACATCTTTCATTTTGCCAAGGTCGGACTCGTAGTCGGCCGACTTGACCTTGAAATCCTCTTTCAAGAAGAGCTTGGCAAACTCCAGCATACGCTTCTGGAAACTGTGTTTGGATTTGTATCGGAGCTGGTCCTCGGCAAATTTGTTGATGATGTCAAAGACTTGATTCCCGACGCACGGGTCATCCAGGCCGGAAAGAAGCTCGTCCACCACGTGGGAGAGGACATCATCGTTGCTGAGTTCTACCCTGTAGTTGGAAAAACTGCCGAGTTCTCGGGCAAAGGAGCGGAATATCTGCTGGAAAAACTTGTCGATGGTGCAGACCTGGAAGTTGGAATAATCGTGGAGTATGGCCGTAAGGGCATTACGGGCCTGCTTCTTGATTACAGCGATCTCATCTTCACTCTTCTTTTCGCATTCTTCTCCTTCTCCCTCAGAAAGTTTGTAGAGAGCCTTCACAATGCGGCTCTTCATTTCTTCGGTGGCCTTGTTGGTAAAGGTCACCGCCAGGATATGCTTGTATGCATCGTCCTTTGCCTTGTCTCCCAGCAGGAAAGAGATGTATTTGTGGGTCAGCTTATGCGTCTTGCCGCTGCCTGCCGAAGCTTTGAAAATATCTAATGTACCACTCATATCCGTATGATTTATCTGCCGCAGATGGCCTTTGCGGGGCAATATTCACAAGTCTTGTTATCGGCTTCCACGCCGCGGAAAGGAACATCCCTGTTAAAGATTTCTTCAATTATTTTAACCAGACGGGCCTTGAAAATCTCTACCGTCTCAGGTGGGCAGTATTTGGACTGAGCCCTGGATTCAAACAGCTTTTTGACATCGTATACTGCCAGTTCGTATTCGGTGCGGGAAGGGTCGTCCAACGTTAGCAGCAGAGCATAAAACAGCAACTGGAAAGAGGTCTTCTTCTCTCCGCTCATTATCTTTTCAAACTTGGTGTCATATACATAACTGTCGGCTTCCGCTACGCTCCCGGTCTTGTAATCGCAGACCCTGAGCCGGTCATTCTTGCGGTCCAGGCGGTCTATGAATCCTCTCAGCCAGACAGTCTTCGGCTTGCCGTCAATCATCACCGGAATCTCCTTTTCCAACTCCTTCTCACTGTCTACATAGGTAAAAGGCTCATATTCTTTGTCGTTCCTGAGAGTCTCCTTTACCAACAATGATACAAGATTTGCAGTAATCTGGTTGCGCCTGATCAGCGGCGTGCCCACGGGGTGGTTAAGTTCCTTGTTAAGGTTTTTTGCAACAGTATCACCGATGAGGGCATCATCAATACTCTCCAGCATTGATTTATTTACCGGTTTCCCTTTGAACCCAGCGTACAAATCCTCCATAGTATGGTGGAAAGTATTGCCGAACTGGCTCGCATCCACTTCTTCGCTGATCTCATCCTCTTCGCTGAGACCGACCACCTGGGAATAATAGAACTTGAGCGGGCAGTTGACGTAAGACAGGATGCTGCTTGCAGAAAAAGCGTTGTATTTGCCATCTTCACGCGGGAGGAGGAAGTGGTCAATCAGCTGTTTCATCACCTCCGGAGTCTTCTCTACACAATGCGCATCCTTCTCCACAGGCTTAATCTCAAGATCCAGCCCTTTGAAGGTCATCGGATAGTCGTAGATGTATTTCAGCTGCTTTACAAAGCGGCTCTCCTCCCCGCTCAGCGTAGCCTTGGTGCGGGAGTCATAAATGAGCACCACCTTCTTTGCACGATATATGCTACGGTAGAAATGGTAGGCGGAGATGGAGTCGAACAGCTCCACAGTAGGCAGGCCGAACCCGCGACGGACATTATATGGTATCAGGCTGTCACTCTGCTGTTTGGCAGGATATACACCTTCGTTTACAGAGAGGATTATGAGCGTATCGAAGTCGATGGCGCGCACCTCCAGCGGACCCATCACCTGCAGGCCGCTGAGCGGCTCCCCTCTGAAGTCCACAGTGAGGCGGGAAGTAATTTCCCGGAGAAACCTGAAGTATGTGTGCGGCTCCATAGGGATGTCCAGGTCCTTGAGATGACTCACGGCGGTATAATAGCCGTGTGCAAACTCCTTCTCAATATCCGTCAGCGTCGGAGCTATGGCAGACAGGACTTCCATCTGCCAGTCAGACAAAACGGCGGTGGCAGCCACCGGTCTGAATATCACCTCGAGGATTACATCGCCAGCGAAGCGCCCCTGCGGAACATAAATCTCATTGTCCTTGATAATCTGCGCCTTGATCTGGTCTGCTACCGGAGCCGCATTGCGGATAAAAGGATGGTTCAATATCGCCGTCACATCCTTATGGTAGAACCCCGTATTCCTGGCGTTCATCTGCAGGCCCGCCATCATATCCATAAGGGAGGCGGTGGCGCTGTTGTGCAGGCCATAACCCATCGTCACATTGACCTTGCTGATGTTCTCCGGGATGGAATTCAGCAGCGGCATCAGCAGGTTTTCATCGGGCAGCACCACGGCAGTGGAATCCTGGTCGGATTCAGCCAGATGCGCTGCCGCAACCTTGGCCTGCGCCACGGCGCTGGATGCAGCCACAACTGTAATCTCCGGACGGCCATCGGTCTCCGCTTCAAGCTCATATTTGGACGGATACAGACCGATATAAGCCTTTATGAAGTGAGATGCCTTGTTGTCCGGATCGGTGAGACATCCGCCATAAAAATCCCAGTAGAAATCACCGTCGAACTCCTTTTTTATATGGTCATAGAGCGCCCTCTCGCAATTGCACAGGGCGTTCTGGCCCACCACCACAATGCGGTCGTATGCCGCCAGCTCAGCTTTGATGCTTTCTGCTCCCGCGCCATCTTGAAGCCGTTCTGCAACCTCCCGCTGCATCATCCCCTCGTAGGCAATGCCACGGCCGGACAGCTCCTGGCAAAAAGTGTCGTACAAAGCAGGCAGGATATCCCACAGCCCCAGGAACTTGGCCTTTGCCTCCGAATCCTTGCCCCTCGCAATTACGCCCCAGAACTGCTTCAGTGCTGCCTTTTGCTCGTCGGTTAGAAAATCGTAATCATTGTCCAGCGCGTGGAGGTCACCGATATGCCTGAACAGCTTGTCGGCATCGACCATATACTTGTCCACATCGTTGAAGTCGGCCATAATGGTCTCCCCAAGCGACACGAAGTAGTCGAAACCCTCCGCCCCGGCACCCCGCAGCTCGGAATACTTCTGCCAGAGGATGTACATCAGCTGAATCTTGTCGCCGCGCCTGTAGGGAGAAAGGCGGGCGAAGAGGTCGCCGATGGTGATGATGTCGGGCGAAAACAGCGGCGCATCGCTGCACCTCCCCAGATACTTCTGGAAAAACAGCGAAGAGCGGCGGCTGGGGAACACAAACAGGCATTTGCGCAGGTCAATGTCCTTCTGCTCAACATAAGCCTTTGCAATCTGATATAAGAAACTATTCTCCATTATCTATAGGATACTTTTTGGCGATTTTATCTATGGCAAAATTATACACATAGGTAAGTAAAATTGCTACACACGTACCATAAATCAATCCGACCGCAACATCCAGGGGGAAGTGGTAGCCTAGGTAGATGCGGCTGTAGGAAACCAGCATGGCCCATATAATTAGCACAATCCGCAGCCAGCGGCGGCCCAGGATGCGGGTAATCAGCAGCGCATAGCAGATGGTGTTGGCGGCGTGGGCAGAGAAAAAGCCATAGGGGCTGCCCGTCCCGGTAGGGAAACGGCCGGCAGACGCCACCGGATCATATCCGGGACGCGGCCGTGCCACAAGATATTTCACCAGGTTCGAACCCCAGTCGCAGGCCAGATAGCCCAGCAGACAGATTCCCAGCGCCGCAAGTCCCGCCAACCAAAATTTTCGTAGCGAAATAGGCCTCAGAAGTGCATATCCGCCACACTCCGTGGCATAGCATTTGCGGAGAAATGCCGCGACCGCCAGCGCCAGATAGAGGGGAATCCAAACCGCAATTGCAGAGAGAAACCTCATTACCGGGTCCAGGAACGGAGTCCAGGCACCGTTCAAGGCAAGGAAGAGCTGCCGGTCAAACGAAATGATACTATCCATCATATATTATTTGGAGTTAACAAAGTTATCGTATTTTTGCGCCCGCTACAAACAAATTCACAACCGATGAAAAACATTCTTCTATCCATATTTGCCCTGACCGTTTTAAGTACCACAGCCTACGCCCAGACCGACGTCAAGGGGCGCGTGCTGGATGCAGAAACCCACGAGGGAGAAGTTGCCGCCATAGTACAATTACTCCGTTCAGGAGAAAATCTTACATATACCATCACCGATTCTACCGGAGCATTCTTTCTCAAAACCAAGGCGGACGGCACGCTCACCCTTAAGATAGAGAACCTTGGGCGCAAGACCATAGAGCGCGAATTCACCGCAGCCGGCGGCACCGTGGACCTGGGCGAGATCCTCATAGAGAACGATGCCGAAACCCTCCAGGAATCATCGGTATCGGCACTCCGCACACTGGTCAAGATAGGCGCCGACCGTCTGAGCTACGATGTTGAGCACGACATCGATGCCAAGAGCCTCACCGCCCTGGACCTGCTCCGCAAGGTACCGATGGTCACGGTGGATGCGCAGGACAACATCACCG
>Ga0310786_10010014_pt1 | contig 11950 bp, 8 predicted proteins | sample AusTroGonzalo_MG_FD_203881 | JGI IMG/M metagenome (GOLD analysis project Ga0310786, IMG submission 203881) | Bovine rumen microbial communities from tropical cattle in Woodstock, Queensland, Australia - Gonzalo_03 (v2) (version 2) | ecosystem: Host-associated > Mammals > Digestive system >... | reverse complement strand
TAGTACGTTTTCCGGAAGTGTTTGACGACAAGACCGTTGTCGATGCGCGCAGCACAACCACCACACGTAGCATCCTTTCGATGGAACATTTCCTGATTCAGTTGACACGTATGGAGCCTCATCTCAATGTTCATCACAATGCCACCCGTCAAGACATGACCTTCCTCAACCAACAGGACGATCAACTCATGATGACCAAGATGAATTCTGTTACACAGGAACGATATAATCAGTTTGCCAAGCGTTACGATAAGTTTAATCGTTTGATGCGTACACTCTTCAATGATATGACTTACGTGAAACAGCATGTCGATGCCAAGAAATTGAATGATGCCCTTTTTCATCTGGCGAGTAACATGCAAAACACTGAGTTACGCCATAAAGTAACGCTCTACGACATCTTCAGTGACCAAGATCTATATCATAACTGGATGAAAGAGAACGCCTGGTGGTATGTTAACTATGGCTGCTGTACCCTTAATGGCGGGACACAGCCATACTCACAGCGCAACCTATTACGGAAAATCATCAATGACGCTGACAGCTGTCTGAAACTGGAGAATACCAGTGTGCAACTTCGTTTTGGTCATGATACCGCCATTCTGCCCTTAGTATGTCTGATGGACATCAATCATTGGGGCTTAGCAACCAACCAATTAGGGTCATTGGGCAAAAATGGATGGCGTTGCTATCGTATCGTACCTATGGCTGCCAACATTCAGCTGATATTCTACCGTAGTAGCCCTGAGGACCAGGATGTCTGGGTAAAGGTCCTGTTTAACGAAGACGAGGTCACCTTACCCCTTCCGAAAGCCCATGCTCCCTACTATCGCTGGACCGACTTCCGTTCCTATTATCTCACAAAACTGGATGGCTATGAGAAGCATTAAGATACAGATGACGGTGATGTTGCTCATGTTGGCAACGACGTTGTGGGCTCAGTCTGCCTATGACTATATTGTCCGTAACCGTAACTTCTCAGCCAGCAACTACAGTGTCTACCCAGACAGCATTGGACACCAGCAGACACCGCCCCCCGCTGACAAACATCCCTTCTATTTGTCGCATTACGGCCGACATGGCTCACGCTATCTCAATAATCGAACGGGTTACGACACACCCTATAGAATGCTGTGCAAGGCCGATTCTATGGGCCAACTTACAGCATTAGGCAAGTCTGTGAAACAACTGTTGCAACAGATTATCAGCGATTCAGAGGAACGATGGGGCGACTTATCAGATATCGGCAAGCAACAGTTAAGACATATTGCAAGCCGTATGGTTGAGAATTATCCTGAGATTTTTAAGGGTCAATCAAACGTACAGGTGCGCAGCACCACCGTCAACCGCTGTGTGATGTCAATGGGAACCACCGTTCAACAGCTGATAGCCATTAATCCACAGTTGCATATTGACATGAATGCATCGAAACGTGATTCCTGGTATCTGAACTATCAGGACGCTCAGCTTCGTGACAGCATGAAGTCAATGACGGCAACCCGTGCCTATGATGCGTTCACAAAACCACGGGAAGAGAATCCGCGACTGATGGAAATGCTATTCACTCATCCGGAATCGCTGGACAAGAGTATTAGCGAACGATGGCTTAACTATTATCTATTGAAGACGGCACTCATCCAACAGAACACTCATACGGAATTCAGCACACTACTCATCGACCTTTTTAGTGACGAAGACATTTATCGATTCTGGCTGATAGAGAACGCATGGTGGTATATCCAGCATGGAGGTTCATTACTGAACGGAGGCCATCAACCCTATACACAACGCTATCTGTTGCGTAAAATCATTGCTGAAGCAGACAGTTGTATCCATTTGAAAAATCCTGGTGCCCAACTACGTTTTGGCCATGAGACGGTGATGTTGCCATTGGCATGTCTGTTAGAATTACGAATTACGAATTACGAAGTTCACAGCCCGCAGGTCGGAATTCGGAATTCAGAATTTAAAAAAGGTTTCGACTTTCAAACCCGTAATCTGGAAGACTTAGAATCCAATGGCTGGTGGGCCGGCTTGATATTCCCCATGGCCTCGAATTTCCAATTTGTTTTCTATCGTAAGGACAAAAGCGATAATGATGTCATCTTCAAGGTGCTGCTCAACGAACAAGAGGTCACACTACCAATTGAGTCAGATATAGCTCCCTATTATCATTGGCGTGACTTCCGAAGATACTTTCTAAGGAAGCTCGACGACTACGAAAAGGAAAGATTGCAACGCCACACTCTGACCAAAGATCAGAGAAATAGCCAATAACTATTTCATAGAGAATGCCAATGCGTACGAACGTATCTGCTTGATCATAGCCAGCAGACCATTAGAACGCGTAGGCGACAAGTGTTCCTTCAGTCCGATTTCATCGATAAAATAGAGGTTGGCATCCAGAATCTCCTTAGGCGTATGATCGCTCAGCACACGAATCAGCAAGGAGACGATACCTTTCACTATCAAGGCATCACTCTCTGCAGAGAAATGTATGACACCATTTTCGTAATCAGCTTGTAGCCATACACGACTTTGGCAACCGTCAATCAGATTGCTTTCCGTCTTATACTGCTCATCAAGGGAAGTCTGCTCATTGCCAAGGTCTATCAGCAACTGGTACTTATCCATCCAATCGTCTAACCCTGAAAACTCCTCAATAATCTCGTCTTGTATCTCATTAATCGTCATTTCCAATAATCTTAAATAGTTTATCTGATGGTCTAACTTTCTCTGGCACCTTGATACTGACACGCGTGCCTTGCTGTGCCGTCTGGATGCTGCTGGTATCGTCGTGAATCTCATCGGCAATGACGTAGAGGGCACCAGTGGTTGGTCCTGTTATCAACATCTTGTCGCCTACGCTGAAGGTGTCAGCCTCAACCGTAAACTCAGCGACTCCCAACTTCGAGAAGTATTTGACGCCTTTGCCAATATACTGTTTGCGCTCAGTCGCATTCGAACCGTAATTGGAATTCCATTCGCCCAACAGCTGTCCCTGATAATAGCCATCCCAGAAGCCGCGATTGAAGACGGTCGCTAAGCGCTCATCCCATAGGTCCTTTTTCTCTTCTGTGAAAGTGCCGTCAAGTACGCTCCAGATAGCTTCCTTATAACACTGCACCACTGTCAGCACGTATTCAGGTCCACGCGCACGACCTTCAATCTTAAACACGCGAACGCCTGCATTCATCATTTTGTCTATAAAACGAATCGTCTTCAGGTCTTTGGGCGACATGATGTATTTGTTGTCAATCTCCAACTCTGTCCCCGTCTCACGATCAGTGACGATATAGCTTCGACGGCAAATCTGCATGCAGGCACCACGATTAGCCGAACGACCAGTGTTATCGAGACTCATATAGCACTTGCCACTCACCGCCATACACAAAGCTCCATGACAAAACATCTCAATACGCACCTGTTCGCCACTGGGGCCACAGATGTGCTGTTCCTCTATCTGACGATAAATCTCGGCCACCTGTTCCATCTTCAGTTCGCGGGCCAGTACTACCACATCAGCAAACTGCGCATAGAACTTCAGCGCCTCTACATTCGAGATATTAAGTTGCGTAGAGAGGTGGACCTCCATGCCTCGCTGTCGGCAATAAGTCATCACGGCAATATCACATGCTATAACTGCTGATATCTTGGCTTCGACGGCAGCATCTACAATCTGGTGCATCGTCTCAATGTCCTCACCATAGATAATGGTATTCACCGTAAGGTATGTCTTCACACCTACAGCATTACACTGAGCTGCTATCTCACGCAGGTCGTCAATAGTGAAATGGTTGGCAGAGTGCGAACGCATATTCAACTGCTCCACACCAAAGTACACAGAGTCTGCCCCTGCCTTCAGTGCTGCAGCCAACGCATCACGGCTACCGACAGGCGCCATAATCTCAAAATCCTTTATCGTTTCATTCATTGCGGGTGCAAAGGTAATAAATAATTAGGAATTCGGGATTAGGAATTAGGAATTATTAGGAATTATCGGCTATGCAACAAACGACCTTCGGGGGTGACAGCTGCTGCAGACATCCGGATGCGCGTCTCCTTGCCATTATTATAGAAAGTAGCCACGAAACGGCCCTGTTCGTCCGTCACAGCATTAGGATTCCAATAGAGTGTACGACGGTAGTCGACCGGACGATCTTCTGGTTTGCGCTGACTATAATCTGGCTGATAGAACGCTTCTGGAGCATTAAGGCCCCGGAATACGATATGACGGTCACGGAACACCACCTGACGTCCATCATCGGAAATGGGTACCATTTCAACGGTGACATCCGGCGAGAGTTCGCGCTCAGTCATCGTAGAGTCTGGATTGCGAGGCTCATAGTCACTAAACACACGGATATCCTGCAACCTACTCAACAGCAGATGGGAATGGAGATACTGGGAGGTACGGTGAGCACGATACTGTCCTGCTGATTCAGCATCGCTGGAATCCCTGCTCAACGGTGAATAGTTACGCCAATAAGTATAGTGCTCCAGGCGTCCGTCAATATTATAACGCTTATGTCGTCCCATATTGCCATAGAGATAGCGGCACACCTGCAACGGGAACTGGCGCATATCAAAATAGCCAAAGGACAAGCCACGGTCAGTCAATTCATTATACATATCGTAGGCATTCATCACATAGGCCGGTTTCTTCCAGTCTATGGCACGACGCCCACGACGATGACCCTTGACGTTGAGGTTAGCCAACTGATGCACATTGTTCTCCATCGAGAATGTCGACAAGGTATCAATCAACAGGTCATAATCAATGTCAGGCATGTGGTTCTGGTAGAAGTTATAGGGCTGTGTGGTCATCGGGAAGAACACGTCGCGCTTGACAAAATAGTCAGGATAGGCCTTTTCGTCATATACTTTGGCATCACGACGCGAAGCCATATTCTTTTTGACAGAGTCGGAAGGTGAATAGGCTTTCATGTTCAGATAGCCCAGACCATAGAAAGGCGGTATCTCGAATAGGAAGCGACCATTCTGCGTACGCTGCGTACTTCCCACGGTTTTTGTTCCTCCCGTCAAGGTGCCTACGGTAAGCTCGGCCTCAATCAGCACTTCACGTCGCACGGCTTTGTTATTGATGCCGATATTATCATTGGCACGTTCAATATCAAAATACTCTGTGGTAGCTGTTTGGGCACCATCTTCATCAAACTCTATGGCTGTTTCGCCCATCACTCGTCCGTCCTGCCATGACGACAGCTCATCAGGATGTACCTCTTCCACATTCGGCATTTTGCATACTATGCCTTCTACGGTCAGCGTTGTTTCTGGCTGATAGACCATGGTACGAGTGGTATCGGCCAGTTCGTTCCATTTATATTTGCGCCATCCCTGTACCATCAGCAACAAATCCAGATGACGCTGATGCGTCTCATCATCAGCCTCGAAATAGTAAGCAGGACTGGCGATAAACCCCCGCAGGTCACTCGACAGCAACATATCGGTCATCAGATTACCATTGTTGTATGTGGGCTCATCGGTATTCGTATCCCGAATGGAGAGTGAAAAGACTGTCGGCTCTGTCACACCTTGGCAGACTATGGGCAGTTCTACTTTCTCATAAGGCTGGTAAGTGACGGCTGAAGACTGAAGACTGACGGAAGAAGGCTCAAATGTAATAAGAGAATTGTCATAATCATGATGGTTTACAAAGAACAGGCGACTGGCCCAAATACGTCCGTCACTATCGAATAGTGTCAGTTCGTTGACACCTGTCAGCAGTGAGTCGAACGGTATTGTCAATTGACTATTAGTCAAGTCACACGGTTCGAAATACTTCAGTGAACCTCGGCAAAGAATGCTAACGGCATAATCCTTGTCGTGTGGCAGGTTCTTGGAAACGATGTGTAGCTGAGAACCCTCCAGTCGTATAGCCACGCCCTGTTGTTCTGCATGAGGCAGAGAAACATCATATTTCTTACCACGGAACGTGAATTGCGCTTCCATCCGCTTGTCCGATGGCGTTATCGTAAATATGCCACGACCCATATGTTCCGTCTGAATCGTCTGCGACAGACCGCCGTTGACATGAATGACACCTTTGATGTTGATAGCTTCACCGTATTGGTCGACAGCTTCGAAAGCCACACGATTCTCTACACCGGCAATCAGATGTCCTCCCTCCGGATAAAATGAAACTAACAATTTATCCTTCTTCGGTGGTATAATCTCCTGTTTGGGACGCTGATACATACGGCGCTCATCATAGTCGCCTGGCTTCTCAGACTTGCTGTACACAGGGAACACCCGCGAATACAGGTCATCCCATGTACGGAAAAAGTCAGCAGCCATCTGCTTATTATAAAAGTACCACGTGTCGTCTTTACTATATCGCTGATGCCCTGTATTGAAGTTAAGCATCCATCGCGTATAAGCACGTAGTTCGTAATAACCGGAATAAAGCGAGTCAGGCAACACAAACTGTCCACAAGTATATCCATTGGAACTGATAATGATATGCTGTCGCTCTACCAACAGCCCGTCGGGCGTTAGCAACTCCACATATAAAATACGGCTCATATCTGTGGGCACCAACTGGTCTGCCCGCACCACGTATGCCTTGTACCACAGGGTATCGCCTACGAAATAGCATTCGTTATCTGTATGCACATAAACCTTCTCCTGTACCTGTGTCTGACTCGACAACAATAAGGCTTGACGGACATCATCAAGACTACCGGCAGCGATGCGTAAGGAGGTCAAAACCAACAAAAGCAAGACGTATATACGAAACATAAATAGCAAATTTTGATGCAAAGTTACGAAAAGTTTAGAGATTCGTGTTGTTTATTTGAAGTTTTTTCGGAATAAAAGTTTAAAGATACAAAGAAATTTTGTAACTTTGCCCCCAGATTCACTAAACGATACTAAAGCAAAAATGTAAGATACGAATAATTATGAAAAGAATCGTTTTATTACTCTTGCTGACAACAGGCATCTTGGCGGCTACTGCTCAACCCACCACGACATCCCTGACAGCGTATCAGTCATTCCAACCAGCCACCATTCATCTGGTAGACGGCAGGAAATTAAAGGTGGAGCATGCCAACATCTTCCTGAAGAACAGCGGTCTGCTCTACATCAGCGGACACGACACGAAAGAGGCCAACCTAAAAACAATGGCCAAAGTCGAATTCAAAGACCGTACCTATTATCGTATTGATTCGGTACTGGCCTACCAGGTGGATACCGTCAACCACCAGGAGCTGTATTGTGCCCCGCGTATCGACGTTGTGGCATGGAGAGGACTGCTTATTAACAACCGACAGCTGAGCAACATCGATTTGGGTGAAATGGTGACCTATTCGGCAACAGAACTGGTTGATAGGCAAGACATCCATTTTCCACTCATCAACCTCTATTATCTCAAGATTGACGGCAAATATGTTTTGGCTCATGAGCGCAACCTCAAACGTGTGCTTGACAAAGAGAAACGTCGCCTGATGGCATCGGTTATGAGCGAACCAGGATTCAGTTGGACTAGTGAAGCAAGTCTACTCAAACTACTTAAATACATACAATAATGAGGGCAGCCTTATTTATTATTTTTTCTTTATTATTTAGCCACGCAGTGGCGCAAGTGAAGGACCGCAGCGGCGTGAAGGACGTGAATCAGGTGGTAGACAATACCCCTGACAGCATTGCCAAGGCTATGACGGCACGCCCTGTTCCAGGTTCAAGTCGCAAGGGCAACAACCCTATACTGTTCCTGATTGGTAACTCTACCATGCGCACAGGTACGTTGGGTAATGGCAACAATGGTCAGTGGGGCTGGGGCTATTATGCCCACGAATACTTCGACCCTACAAAAATCACTGTCGAAAACCAGGCTTTGGGCGGCATGAGCAGCCGTACGTTCTACAACAAGCTATGGAACCCCATCCGCCAGGCCATCCGTCCGGGCGACTGGGTCATCATCAGCATCGGACATAACGACAACGGCCCGTATGACGAGGGCCGTGCACGTGCCAGCATCCCCGGTGTGGGCGATGACACACTGAACGTAACCATCAAAGAGACTGGCGAGCAGGAAACAGTATATACGTACGGCGGTTACATGCGCAAATATATTAATGATGTGCGTGCGCAAGGTGGTCATCCCGTCTTGATGTCGCTGACGCCACGTAATGCTTACGACGACAATGGCAAGATAGTCCGCAAGCCTCATACACAGTGGCTTATACAGGTGGCTGCAGAAGAGGGTGTGCCCTTTGTCGACCTGAACGAGATTTCCGGACAGAAACTCGATACATACGGGAAGTGGAAGACTGACTATCACTTCTTCCTCGACAAGATTCATACCAGCCGTTTCGGTGCGATGATGAATGCCCGTTCGGCTGCTGAGGGACTGATGGCCAGCCATAATCCAGCACTGAATCCGCTGAAGGCCATGATGCGCAACGTACAACTGCCTGCCTACAACTTGACACGTACCGAGGGCAAGCCCGTGGTCTTTATCACGGGCGACAGCACGGTGAAGAACGCCGACAAGGATCCCGACGGCATGTGGGGCTGGGGTGCTGTAGCCAACACCATCTTCGACGAAGCCAGAATCGACATCGTCAATGCTGCTATGGCTGGTCGCAGCTGTCGTTCATATCTGAACGAAGGACGCTGGGACCGTGTCTATAACTCGTTGAAACCGGGCGATTTCGTGCTGATACAGTTTGGTCATAACGACATCAGCCCCATCGACAAGCCCAAATACCGTGGAGCCATCGCTACCACTAAGGACACCTGCCATGTCTACCGCATGCAGGCTGCCAAAGAGGACCTGAGCAAGCAAAATATTATCGACCAGAAACTGAAAGCTGACACACAGGTGGGTAGCTACGAGGTAGTCTACTCGTTTGGCTGGTATCTGAAGAAGTTCATCCAGGATGTACGCGAGAAAGGCGCCACACCCATCCTTGTATCGCTGACACCGCGCAACGAATGGCCTAACGGCAAGATAGAACGCCGCAACGACACCTACGGTAAGTGGTATCGTGAGGTAGCTGCAGAGACAGGTTGTGAGTTTGTCGACCTCCACAACATCACGGCCGACTTCCTCGACAAGAAGTGTGGAAAGAAGGAGAAGGCCATGAAGTACTTCAACCACGACCACACCCACACATCACTCTTAGGTGCCAAGACCAACGCACAGAGCATTGCCAAGGGACTGCGTGACAACAAGAGTCCGCTGGCAGAGTTCCTTCTAAAAGGGAAAAAGTAAAAAAGTAAAAAAGTAAAAAGACAAACATACCAACACTACTATGAAACTAATAAAAATAATAAAGACGAGGACAATTTTTTTACCCTTCTACCTTTTTACTCTTTTATCTTTAAGTGCGCAGACCTACCAGACGTATCCACAACAGATGGAACATTTGGACAGAGGCGTTGTTGCCCTGCCTGCTCAAGAGCAAGGCATCTTCATCAGTTGGCGTCTGTTGGGCACAGACGCCCAAGGCACTACCTTTGACCTGCTGCGCGACGGCAAGACCATTGTCAAAGGCCTGACCGCCACAAACTTTACAGACAAAGAAGGAACTTCGACATCCCGTTATTCTGTTGTCACTCATCCTACACCGGCCGTCAGCCCTCTTACATCTAACGATGTCACCCCCTGGCCCGACCTCTATCGTTCCATTCCTCTGGATCGACCTAAAGACAGTACGACACCCGACGGACGCCCCTACCAGTACAGGCCAAATGACTGTTCGGTAGGCGATGTGGATGGCGATGGACAGTATGAGCTTTTTCTGAAATGGGACCCGTCCAATGCCCACGACAATTCTCATGACGGCTATACCGGCGACGTCATCATCGACTGCCTTAAGTTGGATGGCACGAAACTCTGGCGAATCAACTTGGGCAAAAATATCCGTGCCGGAGCCCATTACACGCAGTTTATGGTCTATGACTTCGACCGCGACGGACATGCTGAGCTGATTTGCAAGACGGCACCAGGTTCCATTGACGGCACTGGCCGTTATATCACCGAAGCAGCCGACGATGCTGACATCCGTCTGGCAGACAACAATGCAGACTATCGCAACGAGCGAGGACGCATCCTTAGCGGTCCGGAATACCTTACCGTCTTCGAGGGTCAAACTGGTCGTGCCATCCATACCATCTACTACCGGCCCAACCGCGCCTTTGGCGTTGGTGGGGCAGCCCTTTACGACAAGGAGGGCTGGGGTGACCGTGGTACGGCAGGCAACCGTGGTGAACGTTTCCTGGCTGGCGTGGCTTGGCTCGACGGACCTAACAGCCGACCATCAGCAGTCATGTGTCGTGGCTATTACACACCATCGCACCTCTGGGCTGTCGACTTCGACGGCAAGAAACTCTCCACTAAATGGCTGCATGCTTCAACCACACCAAACGACTATTACATCGTTGACCGCCAAGGCCAGCAAACCTGGTATCACGGTCTGAAAGCGACGGCTTATGGCCAGGGGGCTCACAGCCTCAGCGTGGGCGATGTCGACGGTGACGGTTGCGACGAGATCACCTATGGCTCTGCAGCCATCAACAACGATGGTACCCTACTCTACTCCACTGGTTTGGGCCATGGAGACGCCTTACACCTGAGCGACCTCGACCCCGACCATCCTGGCCTGGAGGTTTTTATGGTCCATGAGTCGCGCCCCTACGGTGCCGACCTGCGCGATGCCCGCACGGGTAAGTTGCTGTTCCATGAGACAGCACGTGACGATACGGGTCGTGGTGTGGCTGCTGACATAGACGGCAACCATCGCGGCTTTGAATACTGGCATATCTTCAACCGTGCCGTACGCGATATCAAGGGCAACGTCATCTCCAACCAACTGCCCAGCTGTAACTTCCGTATCTATTGGGATGGTGACCTCCAGGACGAGTTGTTGGCTAACCGCGGTCGACCCTACTTCCCTTCCTTCATCGAGAAATGGGATGGTGAGAAAGCCGTACCCCTACCCCTGAGCAATGGCCAGCACATCGGCGACATGGGCCATTCAGCCTCGTGCAATTGGACGAAGGCCACGCCTTGTCTGCAAGCCGACCTCTTCGGTGACTGGCGTGAAGAAGTTATCCTTTGGGATACGAGCGATGCAGCCCACCTGAACATCTTCACGACTAACATCCCCACGCCCTACGCAGTGCCCACACTGATGCACGACAACATCTACCGCCTCAGCATCTGTTGGCAGAACACGGCCTACAACCAGCCGCCACACCTCGGTTACTTTCTGCCCGACACACAGAAATAAACTCTTGCCTCACTCTTACCTCACTCTTGTCCCCATGTATCTTCTGTTGTTGTTCGTTAGTTGTCCGTTCGTTGTCCCATTGTTGTCCCATTGTTGTCCCATTTTTTATCGAACAACGAACGAAGAAGAAACGAACATATATTGGACATGGACTGAACATGAATACTGGATAAGGTAGAGATACCTTGAGGCAAGGCAGGAACAAGAATAGGGATAAATTGGAATTGTCTTGGAATAGGATTGGAACAGCGTCTAAATGTTAAACAAAACAGCGACAACTGAATTGCTTCAATTGTCGCTGTTGGTCGGGATGAGGCGACTCGAACGCCCGACCCCTACGTCCCGAACGTAGTGCGCTACCAACTGCGCTACATCCCGAATGCCCGTAAGCGGCTGCAAAATTACAAAATTATTTTGATATCTCAAAATTTTTTTCCAAATTTGCAAGAATAACCTAGCGAAAATACTCATGCTCGAAAAAAAAGGTAAAACTCTTTGGTTTTTTGCTCACTTAATCGTATCTTTGTACCCAAAACTAACCGAATGAAACAAATTATTCTGTTTGTTGCATGTCTCATGATGTCGCTGGGCACCTTGTCCCAGCCGGTTATCGTTGTGGAACGAGGCAATGCCCAAAGCCTGCTGGATGCCATCAGCAAGGCTAACGAACAGAATGCCGATTCGACTGC
>Ga0310786_10010012_pt1 | contig 11951 bp, 9 predicted proteins | sample AusTroGonzalo_MG_FD_203881 | JGI IMG/M metagenome (GOLD analysis project Ga0310786, IMG submission 203881) | Bovine rumen microbial communities from tropical cattle in Woodstock, Queensland, Australia - Gonzalo_03 (v2) (version 2) | ecosystem: Host-associated > Mammals > Digestive system >... | reverse complement strand
GACACTTGGACTCGAACCAAGGACCCCCACCATGTCAAGGTGATACTCTAACCAGCTGAGCTATGCCGACTTTTCAATGATCAATTGTCGTTGTGCGCCTGACAGGACTCGAACCTGCACATCGTGAAATACCAGATCCTAAGTCTGGCGCGTCTACCAATTCCGCCACAGGCGCGAGGTGCAGCCTGACATCGCAGGAGCATTTCTCGAAATGCGGGTGCAAAGGTACTACTTTTTCCTGAAACGACCAAATTATTCAGCCAAAAGTTTTCGTGCGAACTCAATAATTGTGTCTTTTCCCCGCTGGAAGTCCTCATCGGTAAGGGCGACGGCATAGTCAGGATCGATGCCGAACTCCACCGACTGGCGCTGTGCATCGTAGTTGGGCACGGCTGAGAAGCGTACGCTCCACCCATTGGGCAGCGAACTGCTGAAAGGCATGCCTGCTCCCCCACCCGTGCGGTCGCCCACGACGGTGACCTGTGGCAGGGTTTTCATATACATGACGAACTCATTGGCGGCAGAATACACCTGACGGTTGGTAAGCACGACGACAGGCTTGTGCCAGCGCAGGTTGCTCGAAGGTTCGAGATAGTGGGCTTCCATATCAGAGAATTCGCTGTGCCCAGGGCCTGTCTTGTGCTGGGAATAGCCTACGAGGGTCTTCTCGTGGCAGAAGCGTGCAGCCAGTTTCTCAGCGTTCGTCAGGTCGCCACCGCCATTGCCACGAATGTCAATAATGAGCCCCTGGCAGAGCATGAGATAGGCCAGCACCTCGTCAAGGTTGCCTTCACCAATGCCATGCTGGAAACTCTCGTAGCGCACATAGCCAATGTTGTCGTCGAGGATGCGGTAGTCGAGGCCGGCGGCAATCTTGTAATCGGTACCCATATAGGCCCGGCAGAGGGTGTCGCTGAAGTTGGTGGGGAAATCCTCGTACCACGACCAGTAGCGGCCGTAGTCGTGCGAGGCGGAGAGGTTCACGTGGCCGTCGCGCAACTCGGCAAGCATCTGGGTGAGCACCTCGAAGAGCTGCATTTCGTTCATGTACTCATCGACGCGCACCTTGTATTTCTGATAGACGGCATTCCAGTCGAGGCCTATAGCCTGCTGCTTATAGTCGAGGAAGCAGTAGTGCTCGTCGATGATTTTCCAGAGCGCCTCGAAGTTGCCCTGCGGAGTGTCGGCAAACTCCTCTTCATCGACACAGGCCGTGAAGAGGGGCAACAGACAGATGATGTATAATAATCTTCGCATAATCTTCAATAGTTACAATCCCTTACTGAAGCCCAGCATGAAATGGTTGCAGAGCACATGCTGCTTCAGGTTGTTGACACGTAGCTGCTGGTAGTCGGCAAGGAAACCCACGGAGAAAGCTACGCTGCGAGTCATCTTGTGCGTCAGCGTGAGCTGCTGACGGAAACATGGTGCCGAGACGAAGGTGGTAGGCACCACATTATGGTCGTAGTTACCCTGTGAAAAGAGCTCGTAATAGGACTGGCCATAGTTGGGGCTGAAGGCCAAGCCCACAAGGGGCAGGTCGATCTCGCAGCGCAGGGAGGCCTTGCCATGCTTCTGGGTGAAAGTGGTGCCGAACAGGCGGAACTGCCAGGTGGCAATGGCCGAGGGCATGAGCTGCAGGCTCAGACGTGCCTGCGCCGGATTATTGGAGTTGCGCGTGTTGTATATGAAACCCACTCCGAAGTTGGCCAGTCCGCCTGCCTGCAGACACAGGTTGCCGCCTGACAGCTGCCATGCACGATAGCGCCCCACATAGAGGTTGTAGGAGCCTTCGAGCAGCGACTCATTGTCGGCACGGTCCTTAGCCGAAGTGAGATGTACCTGGTTCTGAATGACGGAAGACCAAGCCTGTCCGCAATGTTCGCTAAGGGAGAGGAAAGTAAAGCCCTCGCCTCTGAATTCCTCCTGCGAGAGATAGGTATCAAGGATATCAGTCGAGCCGAAACCAAACTGATAGCTGGTCTGAGCTGCTGCGCTGACAACTGAAAACTGACAGGCGATGAGCAGCAGAAATGCTAACCACTTATTGTTATTCATCGGGGAACAGGCTTAGTTGTCCGCTGGCATCGGGATTAAGATTTTCAACAGGTTCAGAAGGTTCGGCAGGAGCGGCCATCTCCTCTACTGGGGGTTGCTCGGAGGGAGTTTCTTCCTCTTCTGCCTCTGCCGGCTCCTCAGGGAATCTGACAGGCTCCAACTCCTCGATACGTTCTATCTCATAGGTACTGACGCGCTTGCCCTTGGCCTTGAAGCCCTTCACGGCGATGAACTGTTCGGCATCGATATCCTCGGCATTGCGGAAGTCGTCCTTGCCACCATAGGTGACACGCACAAGCGGATAGACCTGATCAGAGAGCAGCACAAGCTTCGAGGCTGGATTCTCGCCCAGGAAGTTCTGCTTGCGCTTCGCAGCCTCCATGAGGAAGCGCTTCATATAGGGATAGCCCTGGTTGTCGGCATCGAAAAGCACAGCTGTCCACACCTTGTCGGGCTGGTACTTCTCGAGGCGCAGGATGCTGTCCTCGTAGTGGTTGTTCAGATCGAAGTTCGACAGGTAGAAGTCGCCGTTGGGTAGCACGACGAGTATCTGGTCGTCGTCGTAGAACTCGCCAAGGAGTCGTCCGTGCTCGTCGTAGTTCAGGCGGTTCACATCGGGGTCGAACCATACCTTGCGGCCTCCCAGCGTGCTGTGTCCCTGACTCTTCAAGGTGATGCGATGCACAGGGAACTTCGTCAGCAGATTGCCCTTCGACGAGCGGCCTTTGATGTCGATGGTGGCAAACGAACGCTCGAAGAAGAGGCTCATGCGCGGATGGGCGTTCTGCACAGAGGCTTCGAGTGTCACCTTGATCACCTCTGCCTCGCCGTTGGGGTTGGCCGTGAAGTACATGACGCGGCTTCCAGGCGTGCCCTGCGTCAGGTCGTTCTCGCGCTCACGGGTGATGCCCGTAATGTTGAAGCGCTTCATGAAGCAGGAACCGCCCTTGCCGTCGCGATACACCACATTATATATGGTACGCGTGTCATTCTTCTTAAATACTCCCAGCCACAGGATATTCTTACCCACGAAGAGTTTCTCGGCCACGCGCACCACTTTATACTTACCATCGCGATAGAAGATGATGATATCGTCGATATCCGAGCAGTTGCACACAAACTCGTCTTTCTTCAACCCCGTGCCGATGAAACCCTCCGAGCGATTGACGTAGAGTTTCTGGTTGGCCTCGGCCACCTTCGTGGCTTCGATGGTGTCGAAATTCTTGATCTCGGTGAGACGAGGATGCTGGGCACCGTATTTGTCTTTCAGGAACTGGAACCAGGCGGCAGTGACCTCGACGAGGTTAGCCAGGTCACGGTCGATGTCTTCAATCTCTGCACGTATGCGAGCCATCAGCTCGTCGGCCTTCTCCTTGTTGAACTTCAGGATGCGCTGCATCTTGATCTCGAGCAGGCGCAGGATATCGTCCTTGGTCACCTCGCGAATGAGGGTGGGATAGTAGGGCGTCAGACGGTTGTCGATGTGTTCACATACTTTATCCACATTGGGAGCCTCCTCAAACTTCTTGTCCTTATAGATGCGCTCCTCGATGAAGATTTTCTCCAGCGACTGGAAGTGCAGCTGTTCCAACAGCTCGTTCTTGCGAATCTCCAGTTCCTGACGGATGAGGTCCTTGGTGCGCTCCACGTTGTTGCGCAGCAGGTCGCTGATGGTAAGGAACTGCGGTTTCTGGTCCTTGATGACGCAACAGTTGGGCGAGATGCTGATCTCGCAGTCGGTGAAGGCGTAGAGGGCATCGATGGTCTTGTCGCTCGAGATGCCAGGCATGAGCTGCACCTGAATCTCCACCGTGGCCGATGTCAGGTCGTCCACATGGCGAGCCTTGATCTTGCCTTTCTCAATGGCCTTCTTGATGCTGTCGATGAGCGTGTCAACAGTCTTCGAGAAAGGCAGGTCGCGTATGACGAGCGTCTTTTGGTCGAGCTTCTCAATCTTCGCACGCACCTTCAGAACGCCGCCACGCTGACCGTCGTTATACTTCGACACGTCGATGCTGCCACCCGTCTGGAAATCAGGATAGAGGTGGAACTCTTCGCCATGCAGGTAGCTGATGGCGGCATCGCAAATCTCACAGAAATTATGGGGCAGGATCTTCGAAGAAAGGCCCACGGCAATACCCTCGGCACCCTGAGCCAGCAGCAACGGGTACTTCACAGGCAGCGTGATAGGCTCCTTATTGCGACCGTCGTAGGAGAGTTGCCACTCCGTAGTCTTGGGATTGAAGACGGTGTCGAGGGCGAACTTCGACAGCCTTGCCTCAATATAACGCGGAGCAGCTGCTCGGTCGCCTGTGAGGATATTGCCCCAGTTGCCCTGTGTATCAATGAGCAGGTCTTTCTGTCCTAACTGCACCAGGGCGTCGCCAATGGAGGCATCGCCATGAGGGTGGAACTGCATGGTGTGGCCTACGATGTTGGCCACCTTGTTATAGCGCCCGTCATCCATGCGTTTCATAGAGTGCAGGATGCGGCGCTGCACGGGCTTCAGGCCATCCTCGATGTGGGGAACGGCACGTTCCAGAATGACATACGAGGCATAGTCCAGAAACCAGTTCTGGTACATGCCACTCAGATGATGCACGGCAGCAGCATCGAAGCGATTCACAGGTTTATAGTCGGAATGGCCCTCGGCCTGTTCTCCCTGTTCATTCACTTCCTGCAGCTCGTCGTCTTTTATTTCGTCGTCCATATTTGCCATAAGGTTTTCAGCCTTTATCCTGCAAAGGCAGTGCAAACCGTGTGCAAAGAGCTTGTGCTTTGCCGAGGTGCAGTCTGCCTTCGCGCCTTTTACAGCGCAAAGGTACGAATAAACGAGCAAAATGCAAAGAAAATTGCCAGTTTTTTTTATCCTTGCATTATAGCCGCCCCTTATCAAGGGGCTCTAAATCTTTCATTTTCGAGTGAAAGCGCTCGGCTTTGCCGCTTTTACAAAGCGAAAACGACTAAAAGAACCTTCGAGCATAGCTCAGAGGTACTAAAAAATAAGGAACGAGCAAAGAGAATAGCTTTTTTTCTTTTGATTTTTTCGGAAAAACCTTTGGCGATTACACTTTTTATGAGTAAATTTGCAAACTGAATCAAATGTCTATGAAGTACATCGTGCTACCCAACCTAACAACAACTGAACGGCAACTGTCGTTCTACTTGGCTATGGAGGAATATGTGGCACGCCATATCGACGAACCTGATGTTTTTTTCATGTGGCAGGTAGCACCCAGTGTTATCTTCGGAAGGAACCAGGTGCTGGCAAACGAGGTGAACGTGGCCTACTGTTGTGAACACGGCATACAGCTGTTCCGCAGGAAGAGCGGCGGAGGCTGTGTCTATGCCGACAAAGACAACCTGATGCTGTCGTTTGTCACCCAGGAAGCCAATGTGGGGTTTGCCTTCAACCGATTCATCAACATGGTACTGCTGGTACTCCACAAAATAGGCATCGAGGGCACAGGCAGCAGTCATAACGACGTGATGATTGGCGACCGGAAGGTGTGTGGCACGGCCTGCTATCAGGTGGGTGGACGAAGCATTGTCCATAGCACCATGCTCTACGACACGAATATGGAGCACATGCTGAACGCCATCACGCCAGGTACTGAGAAACTGGAGGCCAAGGGCATACAAAGTGTGCGCCAGCGCATCACCCTACTGAAAGACTACACCACACTGAGCTTGGAAGAGCTGAAAGTTGTCATCCGCAAGACACTCTGCAACGGAGAAGTACAACTCAGCACCGATGATGTGGCCGAGATAGAGCGGATAGAAACGGGATACCTGCGTGAAGAGTTTATCAAACGATTATAATTAAATCTGAGCATATGGAAAACAAACGGACATGTCTTTATGACAAACATGTGGCACTGGGCGCGCTGATATCGCCCTTTGCGGGCTTTGAAATGCCCATCCAGTACACGAACATCACTGACGAGCACCAGGCTGTGCGTACGGCCTGCGGTATTTTCGACGTCTCGCACATGGGTGAGGTCAGCGTCAAGGGCAAGGATGCTGAGCGCTACGTACAGCACATCTTTACCAATGACGTGAAGGATGCACCTATAGGGAAAATCTACTACGGCATGATGTGCTATGAGGACGGTGGCACCGTCGATGACCTGCTGGTCTATAAGATGCAGGAGCAGGACTTCTTCCTCGTCATCAACGCCGCCAACATCGACAAGGACTGGGCGTGGATGCAGGAGCAGGCCAAGGGCTTCGACATCGACCTACAGAACCTGTCTGACAAGTATGGCCAGATAGCCGTCCAGGGACCTGAAGCCGAGCAGGTGGTAGAAGAAGTGCTGGGTCTAGGCTGCAAGGAGCTGGAGTTCTACACCGAAAAGACCATCGGCGACGTCATTGTATCTCGCACGGGCTACACGGGAGAGGACGGTTTCGAGATCTACGCCACACCCGATTATATTAATGAGTGCTGGGACAAGCTGATGGCCAGCGGACGCTGCAAGCCCTGCGGACTGGGATGTCGCGACACGCTGCGCTTTGAGGTGGGCCTGCCGCTCTATGGCGATGAACTCTCGCAGGATATTTCGCCCATCATGGCTGGTCTTGGCATCTTCGTCAAATTTGACAAAGAGGAGTTCATTGGCAAGGAAGCCCTGCTGAAACAGAAGACTGAAGGTGTGGCCAAGAAGCTGGTCGGCATCGAGCTGCAGGACAAGGCTATTCCCCGTCACGGCTACACCGTGCTCAACCCTGAGGGAGAGGCTATTGGCGAGGTGACCACGGGCTACCACACCATCAGCAGCGACAAGAGCGTCTGCATGGCCCTCATCGACAGTCGCTATGCCAAACTCGACACCCCGTTGCAGGTACAGATTCGCAAAAAAGTGTTCCCCGGCAAGGTGGTAAAGAAACGTTTCTACGATAAACATTATAAAAAATAAAAGAACAGAACTATGGCAAAAGTAATTGAAGGACTCTATTACAGCGAGTCGCACGAGTATGTGAAAGTAGAGGGTGATTTCGCCTACATCGGCATCACCGATTATGCTCAGCACGCACTGGGCAATGTGGTATATGTAGATCTGCCCGAGGTGGACGACGAGGTGGAAGCCGGTGAGGAGTTTGGTGCCGTGGAGAGCGTGAAGGCTGCCAGCGACATCATTGCCCCCGTCAGTGGCACCATTGTCGAGGTAAACGATGCCTTGGACGACCAGCCCGAACTGCTGAACGAGGATGCCTACGAGAACTGGATCATCAAGGTAAAGCTCTCTGACAAGACTGAGCTTGATGCCCTGATGGATGCCAAGGCTTATGCTGCCTTCTGCGAGAAGTAAGGCCGTCATTTCGTCATAACGTTTTACCGTAATACCCAAAAGATGCATAAGTATTTTCCACATACAGAGGAAGACCTGAAGGCGATGCTTTCCACCGCGGGCGTCGATTCCCTCGATGCCCTCTACGCTGAGGTGCCTGAGCAGATACGCTTCAGGAATGACTATCAGTTGCCTGAGGAGATGAGCGAACTGGAAGTGCGCCAGCTGTTTGAGCAACTGGGCGCACAGAACCAGCAGCTCACGTGCTTCGCAGGTGCCGGCGTCTATGACCACTACACCCCCAGCGTCATCCCGCAACTGCTCAACCGTTCGGAGTTCCTGACCAGCTACACGCCCTATCAAGCCGAGATCTCACAAGGCACGCTGCACTACATCTTCGAATATCAGTCGATGATGGCAGAGCTGACGGGCATGGACATCTCGAACGCTTCGATGTACGACGGCACCACCGCCAGTGCTGAGGCCATGATGATGGCTGTGGCAGCAGGCAAGAAGCAACCACGTTTTCTCGTCTCAGAGACTGTTGACCCGAAAACCGTCAAGGTGATGAAAACCTACGCCCATTTTCATGGCGTAGAGCTGGAGATGATTCCCGCAGAGAACGGTGTTACTTCGAAGGAAAGCCTCGAAATGCAACTGGCTCAAGGTGGTGTGGCAGGCATAATGGTACAACAGCCCAACTACTACGGTATTATTGAAGATTACAGCGGCTTTGCCGACCTGTGCCACGATAGCAAAGCCCTCTTCGTCATAAACGGCATCATTGCCGACTACGCCGTGCTGAAGACTCCCGGCGAATGGGGCGCTGATATCGCCGTGGGCGACGCACAGTCGTTGGGTATCCCCATGCAGTATGGTGGTCCTTACGTGGGGTATATGTGTTGTACGGAGAAACTCATCCGCAAGATGCCGGGTCGTATCGTTGGTAAGACCGTTGACAATCGAGGGCAGCGCGCCTTCGTACTGACCCTACAAGCCCGTGAACAGCATATCCGTCGCCAGAAGGCAACGTCGAACATCTGCTCCAACCAGAGCCTCATGGCCCTCTGGGCTACTGTTTACTGCTCACTCATGGGCAAACAGGGACTGAAAGAGGCCGCCGAGCTTTCCTACGCCGGCGCTCACTACCTCTGCGACCGTCTCTTGGCCACCGGACATTTCCAGCTGGTTTACAACCAGCCCTTCTTCAACGAGTTCCTCGTGCACTTCGTACAACCTGTTGACAAATTGATGGAATGGTGGCAGAAGAACAACATCTTGGGCGGCCTGAAAGTAGCCGATGACAAGCTTCTCATTGCTGTCACCGAGAAGCGAACCAAAGAGGACATAGACCGCATGGTGAATCTGTTGGATTCCTTTGCCAATTTTGCAATACTAACTGATAACGGCTGAAAACATGAATAATCGTTTATACGGAAACTTGATATTCGAGCTATCGCAAGAGGGCCGCAAAGGCTATTCGCTTCCAAAGAACCGCTTTGGTAATTACGAGATACCTGCTGAACTGCGCCGCAAGGAAGATGCCGCTCTGCCTGAATGTGACGAGATGACCGTAGTGCGTCACTATACCAATCTCTCAGCCAACAACTTCGGTGTGGATAATGGCTTCTACCCGTTAGGCTCCTGTACGATGAAATACAACCCGAAGATTGATGAAGAGATGGCCGCTTTGCCTCAGTTCGCCAACTTACATCCCTTGCAGCCTGCCGAGACTACGAAGGGTGCCGAAGCTATCTGCACACTACTATGCAAATCGCTTTGCGAACTGACAGGTCTGTATGCTTTCACATTGAAGCCCTTTGCCGGTGCTCATGGTGAACTGACTGGTCTGATGGTGATCAAGAAGTATCACGAAAGCCGTGGTGATGATGCACGCCGTCTGGTCATCGTACCCGACTCAGCCCACGGTACCAATCCTGCCTCAGCTGCCGTCTGCGGACTGGACATCATCGAGGTAAAGTCACTCAGCAACGGTACCGTCGATGTGGAAGCACTGATGACCTTATTGTCAGAACATGGGCCTGAGATTGCCGCCATGATGATGACCAATCCCAACACACTAGGACTCTTCGAGCATCAGATACCTATGATTGAGAAAATGGTGCACGGGGCAGGCGGACTAATGTACTACGACGGTGCAAACCTGAATCCCATGCTGGGTGCTTGCCGTCCAGGCGACATGGGCTTCGACGTGATGCACATCAACCTGCATAAGACATTCTCCACACCTCACGGAGGTGGAGGCCCTGGTGCAGGCCCAGTGGGTGTACGAAAAGGCTTGGAAAAATTCTTCCCCGAAGTGTCGCCCTATCACGGCAACTTCGCAGTGGCCATGCGTGCCTACGCTTACATCCTCTCGCTCGGTCGTAAGCATATCAAGGAGGTAGGACCGTTGGCAACGCTTAATGCGAACTATATCAAGGAGTCACTGAAGGATGTCTATGAACTGCCTATCGACACAACCTGCTGTCATGAGTTCGTGTTCGACGGCCTGAAGGATAAGAGTACAGGTGTCACCACGATGGATGTAGCGAAGCGTCTGCTCGACTACGGCTATCATGCACCTACCATCTACTTCCCGCTGCTCTTCCACGAGAGCCTGATGATTGAACCTACGGAGAACGAGTCGAAGGAAACGCTTGATGGCTTCATCGCCGTGATGCGGAAGATAGCCGAGGAGGCCAAAACTGATCCGGAACTGGTGAAGTCAGCACCCCACAACACGCCTATCGGACGTGTGGATGACGTGCTGGCCGCCAAGCATCCTATCACCACTTATAAACAGATGCTCAATGACAACAACTGATCTCATTATCATAGGTGCCGGCCCAGGCGGCTATCGTGCAGCTGAATATGCTGCGAAGAAAGGGCTGAAAGTAGTCATCTTCGAGGCCTCGAATGTCGGCGGCACATGTCTGAACGTAGGCTGCATCCCTACGAAGACCTACGTGCATAGTGCCACCTTTGCAGAGGCGCGCGAACGAATGGCACAGGTAGTGCCACAGCTCCGTACAGGTGTCGAGGGCATTCTCTCGCATCCCAATATCACGCTGGTACGTGAAGCGGGCGTTTTTACGGATGCCCACACCGTAGGCGACTATACCGCCCCCTTCATCATCATCGCTACGGGATCAGCAACGAAACTCATTCCCATCCAGGGGCTCGATGACCCACGTGTGGTTGACTCCACTGGTTTACTTAACCTCGACACCCTGCCTAAGAAACTTTGCATCATTGGCGCAGGTGTGATAGGTATGGAGTTTGCCAGCGTGTTCAACCGCTTCGGCTCAGAGGTCACGGTTATTGAATACCTGAAGGAGTGTCTGCCTGCCCTCGACAGCGACATTGCCAAGCGTCTGCGCAAGTATCTTGAGAAGCAGGGCATCACCTTTAAGATGAAAACTGCTGTAGAGAATGTGGCCGACCTTGATGCCGACGTCATCCTGATGGCTACGGGGCGCAAGCCACGTGTCCAGCCAGACTTTGCCAACGCAGGCTTCAAGTACGACGAGCGCAAGGGGGTTCAGGTTGACGACTATTGCGAGACCACCGTTGCCGGCATTTACGCCATCGGCGACTGCAACGGCAGGCAGATGCTGGCCCATGCTGCTGAGGTTCAGGCAAAGATTGCCGTCAACAATATCCTCAAGAAGATGGGAGGAGAACCAGCTTCATCAGGAATAATAGATAGCATCAAGGACGTGCCCATGCCCGCCGCCATCTTCACCAACCCTGAGGCTGCCTGTGTAGGCCCCACCGAAGACCAGCTGAAAGAGGAAGGCACGGCCTATGAGTGTCGGAAGGCCTTCTGGCGTGCCAACGGTAAGGCTCTGGCTATGGGCGAGACCGAGGGTATGCTGAAGCTTTTTTCAGAGCCCGATGCTGGGCGCATTCTTGGTTGTCATGCCTATGGTGCCCATTCCGCTGACATCATTCAGGAGGTCAGCGTCCTGATGTGTCGCGACACTACTGTAAGGCAGTTGCGCAACATGGTACACATCCACCCCACCCTCAGCGAGATCCTGCTCGCCGCTGCAGAAACATAAACTAGAAAAAGAAAGGAAGAAAACAATGAAAAGATTAGTACTGCTATTATCAGTTATTCTGCTGGCAACGACCGTGTCGGCAGGAGTGGTAACCATCGACGAAGCCATGCAGAAAGCCCAGGACTTCTTGGCTACGCGTCATGTCACGGCCCCATCAGGCAAGCTGCGACTGGTTCAACAAAAGACTACGTTACAACCGTCTGACGGGCAACTGGACTGCAAGTACTACATCTTCAACCGCGGCACTGACGAGGGCTTTATCATCGTCAGTGCCGACGACCGCACAGAAGCCATCCTGGGTTATGCCGACAGCGGCACCTTCGACGAGCAGTCTGTTCCTGACAACATGCGCCAGTGGCTCAGGGATTACACGGAGCAGATTCAGCAGCTCGATATCTGCGGCATCGACGACCATCTGGGCACCTCTGCTGCACCTACAGGGAAATATGTCATCCCACCGATGCTGGAAACGCGATGGGGACAGGGCAGCCCGTACAACATTCTGTGTCCTATCGACACCATGAATGAGGTCAGC
>Ga0310786_10010011_pt1 | contig 11951 bp, 10 predicted proteins | sample AusTroGonzalo_MG_FD_203881 | JGI IMG/M metagenome (GOLD analysis project Ga0310786, IMG submission 203881) | Bovine rumen microbial communities from tropical cattle in Woodstock, Queensland, Australia - Gonzalo_03 (v2) (version 2) | ecosystem: Host-associated > Mammals > Digestive system >... | reverse complement strand
AAGATACAACTTGTTCTTTAGTTGGAATTGAATCATCAGTTCCAATAGCACTTTTATTCATATTTACCCAATAATCAGGCATAAGTTTCAAAATAGTCATCGAACCAGCTTCAGAAAAATTATGTAATACTACTCCTTTATATAAAGCAGTTCCTCTAACATTTTCTATTTCCATACACTCAATAGGTATATCATCTGTTACAGATGTACCAATACCTCTAAAAGAGTTAAGTAAAGTTATATTTTTAATAGTATAAATACTTGCACGATAATTTGGATTTAACAAAGCTCCAGTATTAGGATCATATGATACATTATTTCCATCAAGTTCACCATGTCCATAGTAAATTGTCCAAGGAGCATCTGTATATGTTGACAATGTATAACCTTGATTTTCATAGTAGAAAGTTAATCCAACTAAACCAGAACCAGATGATACTTTAATTAAACCTGTTTTTTCAACATTAACATTATCATAAGTAAATGTTTTTACGTCAGCAACTATTATAGTCCCATAGTTTATAGTTGTATTTGATGAATCTGGGTTTTGATAGTCACCTTGTAATGTACAATTTCTAGGTACAGTAATTGTACTACTTATTCTATATACACCAGCTTTTAAAAATACAGTTCCACCACGATTACTCTTACATGTGTTTAAAGCGTTTTTAATATCGTTTGTTCTGTCAGTTGCTTTATTTGAAGTTGGTTCAAGCACAGTATCAGCTACTATGTTTTCATTAGTTGAATATTGAGGAGTTACTAACGTAGGTGTTGCTTTAACAACTAATATATTGGCTGCAAACAATGCTATTAATAAAACAATATATTTGAAATTAATTTTCATATAATCACTACTATCTTCCATTATAGATTTATTATAGCATAAGCTTATCAATATAGACATTAAAAAAGTGTTATTTTCATAACACTTTTATTTAACAACTTCTAGTTTTTCTATTCCACCCATGTATGGTTGTAATACCTTAGGTATGTTAATTGAACCATCTTCATTATAATTATTTTCAAGAAGTGCAATTAAACCTCTTGGAGAAGCAACAACTGTATTATTTAAAGTATGAGGATAATATGTACCATTTTCCCCTTTAACTCTAATACCAAGTCTTCTTGATTGAGCATCACCTAAAGTAGAACAAGAACCAACCTCAAAATATTTTTGTTGTCTTGGACTCCATGCTTCAATATCACATGATTTTACTTTTAAGTCAGCTAAATCTCCACTACAACATTCAAGTTGTCTTACAGGTATATCCCAATTTCTAAAAATATCTACAGTAAGTTTCCACATTTTATTATACCAATCCATTGATTCTTCTGGATCACATATAACAATCATTTCTTGTTTTTCAAATTGATGAACTCTATATAATCCTCTTTCCTCAAGGCCATGAGATCCACCTTCTTTTCTAAAGCAAGGTGAATAACTAGTCATATTTATAGGAAGATCGGTTTCTTTTAATATTTGACCTTTAAATTTACCAATCATTGAGTGTTCTGATGTTCCAATTAAGTATAAGTCTTCGCCTTCAATTTTATACATCATAGCTTCCATTTCAGCAAAACTCATAACACCATTAACTACATCACTTCTAATCATAAAAGGTGGGATTGCATAAGTAAATCCATGTTGAATCATATAGTCTCTTGCATAAGCTATCATTGCTTCATGAAGTCTTGCAATATTACCTATTAAATAGTAAAAACCTTCACCAGATGTTCTACCAGCAGATTCTTTATCAAGTCCATTTAATTTATCAATAATATCTGCATGATGAGGAATTTCATAATTTGGAACAACTGGTTCTCCAAATTTTTCTACTTCAACATTTTCAGTATCATCTTTTCCAATTGGTACACTTGCATCAATTATATTTGGAATAACCATCATTTTCTTTTTAATATCTTCTTGAATAGATGGAAGTTCATTATCTATTTCAGCTATTCTATTACTCATTTCAGCAATTTTCTCTTTTGCTTCATCAGCTCCAGCGATATTGCCATCTTTCATAAGAATTCCTATTTCTTTACTTAATCTGTTTTTTTCAGCTTTTAGATTATCTCCTTCTGTTTGAAGTTCTCTAGCTTTAATATCTAGATTAAAAACTTCATCTACAAGTGGAAGTTTTTCATCTTGAAATTTCTTTTTAATATTTTCTTTTACTAAATCTTTATTTTCTCTTATTAATTTGATATCTATCATTTTCTAATTCTCCAATCTTTTCTTTAATTTTATTATAAGGTTTAGAATATTTATCTAAAAAATATTTCTGTTTATCTGGGTCCAATTTTTTTAATCTTTCTGGATCCATATTATTTCTCATATCTGCTTCTTTTATTTTAATTGCTAGTAGATTATTACTGTTTAATAATCTATCAATATATAATCCATAGTCCGACCCATGTTCTTTAGTTAAAAGTTTTAAAGCCTCAATAATGTTTTCCTCAAAACCTGCTTTTTCGAGTTCTTCAAATGTTGCATCAGTATCTTCAACTAAATCATGTAAAAGTCCAACAACCTTTTCATCTGTTTCTTTAAACTGACTCGATACATTAAAAAGATGATTAATATACTTCGATCCTTCTTTATCAGTTTTATCATTAAACATAACACTTACAATAATAAAAGCTCTTTCAAACTTTTGTAACTTTTTTAATTTTTCAAAATCAAAATGACTAGTTAGATTATTCATAAAACCTCCTTAAAAATAAAAACCACATAAATCATGCCAAGGAGCATGATTTATGCGGTACCATCCTTAATTATACTTAATTAATAATAACGGCTATTAACCGGAAGTGATTAACTTCACTATATGAGTAGATTCATATAAATATTATTTTCTAATTTCCACCAAACATTAGATCTCTATAAAATAAAGATTTATATTACTTATCTCATTTTAAATCGCTTTACAAGATAAAATATATCATTTATTTATATAATTTTCAAGATATTTCTTAAGTCCTCTATAAGGTAGATATGCACAATTTTTACGATTATTTTGTTTATATATATCGCAAAAACAACATGCGTCACATAATACTTCTTTATCATATGGTTTTTCATCAATCATATTTTCGAAATTGGATATATATGTGATAGCTTCATCTATTGTTTTACCAATAATATTATCAGTTGCAATTGAAGATGATGCTTTACTAATAGCACATGCCTCACCTTCAAATTTTAAATCTTTAATAATATTATCTTCTACCTTTATATAAAAATTTAAATTATCAACACATGATGCATTATTTGTATTAAATTTATCATATGATGAGTCTTCTACTTTTTCATAATTAGATGGATTTGTATAATTATCAAGTATTATTTCTTTTTTTAATTCTTCATCCATCTAAATCATCTCATTTCTTATTTTTTCGTAATCACTTAATAAACTAACAAATTCATCTATTTCTTCTTCTGTATTATATAATGCAAAACTTACTCTAACAGAATTTGTAACTCCAGTTACATTTTTTACAAGTTTTGCACAGTGATTACCAGCTCTTACACATATATTATATTTATTTAAATAATAGGCAACATCTTGAGAGAATATATTATCGATATTAAATGTAACAATTGCAGCATCTGCATCATAATTAATTATATCAACATATGATAGCTTTTCTAACTTTTCAATTAAATATTTTCTTAAGTTTTCTTCATGATTTCTTATTTTATCAATTCCTACATTATTAATATAATCAATTGCTGCTCCAAGACCTATTACACCTTCTATATTTTGGGTGCCAGCTTCAAACTTATATGGTAAATCTTTTAAGTAAACTTCATTTTCATTATCAAAAGATTCATTCATTCCTCCACCTAATAAAAATGGATCAGCCTCTTCAAGTAATTCTTTTTTACCATATAATACCCCAACTCCAGTAGGACCATACATCTTATGAGCTGAAAAAGATAAAAAATCAACATCTAAATCTTTAACATCTATTTTTATGTGTGCTGCAGCTTGAGCTGCATCAACACATACAAATATATTGTTTTCATGTGCAAACTTAGTTATTTCTTTAATATTTCTTATATCTCCAATAACGTTAGTAATATATGCAAGTGATATAACTTTTGTTTTATTAGTAATCATTTTATAAAAACTATCCATATTTATATGATAAGAACTATCTAAATCAATATATTTAATAATAATTCCTTTTGTTTTAGCAAGTTTAAACCAAGGTAATACGTTTGATGCATGTTCAGTTTTAGTAATTAATACTTCATCACCAGGCTCTAAATACTTTTCAAAAAAGCTAAACACCATTAGATTTATAGACATTGTAGTTCCTGATGTAAAAATAATTTCTTCTTTAGATTTAGCATTAATATATTTTTGCACTTTTTCTCTAACTGATTCATATTTTAAATCAACTTTATAAGATATATCATAATCGCCTCTATGAGCATTAGCAGAATAATTATGATAATAATCATCTACAGCATTTACGACTGCATTAGGTTTAAAAGTTGTAGCACCATTATCAAAATAAATAATATCTTGATCTAACATTTTAAAATCATCACGGTTCACTAATATTCACCTCCATACATATTTTTTTTCTACTTATAAAACACTTTCACCATATAATATTCAATGTAGTTATAAATTGCAAGAGCAATTACCTATTTTAAGGGAAATTCCTTAGGTAATCTTGCAATTAATTCTATCTTTTCATTAGTTACTGGATGAATTAATTCTAGTTTGTCAGCATGAAGCATTAATCGATTATAAAAGGATTTCTTTCCACCATATTTTTTATCGCCAACAATTGGAAATCCATAATTAGATAATTGTGCTCTAATTTGATTTTTTCTTCCAGTTTTTATTTCAATGTCTATAAGTGAATTATCACCTATATGTTTTATAAGTTTATAACATGTTATAGCACTCTTACCATATTTTGATTTATCATCAACATATACCATATTAGTTTTAGTCTCTACAAGTTTATTTTTTAGTGTTAATTTATCAGGTTTAATTTTACCATTTACAAGGGCAATATATTTTCTTTTAACAGCTAACTTATCCCAGTTATTTTGAAGTTTTTCTTTAACCATTTTATCTTTAGCAAATAAAGTAACACCTGATGTATCGTAATCAAGCCTATGAACAATAAATATTTTATTAGATTTATGTTTCTTTTTTACATATTCACTTACTTCATGATATAAAGTTTTTACTTTTTCTTTATCTGTAGATATTGTTAAAAGTTTAGATGGTTTATTTATAGCAATTATGTATTTATCTTCATAAATTATATCCATTTTTTTCATATAAATCACATCCATAAAATAAACATTCAACTATATGTAATTTTACCATATATTACCTAAAATAAGTAATATATTTATGTTATAATTAAATTATTAGAGGGTGTGATTTATATGCAAAGGACTTTTATGTGTATTGATTTAAAAAGTTTTTTTGCATCATGTGAATGCATCGATAGAGGATTAGATCCCTTTAAAGTACCTTTAGTAGTTGCATCAACCACTCAAGGTAATGGTGCATTAACACTTGCAATTACACCATGTTTAAAAAAACAAGGTATTAAATCACGTGGAAGACTTTATGAAATACCTAAAGGTATAAAATATATGATTGTTGATCCTAGAATGAAACTATATCAAGAAAAAAGTATGCAAGTTGTTGGTGTATATCTTGAATTTATAGATCAAAAAGATTTGCATATATATTCAATTGATGAATGTTTCTTAGATGTAACAAGTTATTTAAAATACTATGGAATAACTGATATCGAACTTGCAGAAAGAATACTTAAAAAGGTTGAAGAAGAAACTGGTCTTACAGCAAACTGTGGTATTGGGCCTAATATGCTTCTTGCAAAAATTGCAATGGATACAGAAGCAAAATTATATAAAAATGGTATAGCAAAATGGACAATGGATGATGTAAAAACAAAGCTTTGGGAAATAACTCCCCTTTCAGACATGTGGGGCATTGGAAAAGCTATGGAAACTAAACTAAACAATCTTGGCATGTATAAAGTCGGAGATATTGCAAACCATAGTAAAGAAGATTTAAAAAAGAGATTTGGAGTTATGGGTGTAGAACTTTGGAGAAACGCTAATGGTCTTGATGATGCTGTTATAAGTGATCTTAAAATACCACCTAAAGAAAAGTCATTTTCACATAGTCAAATGTTACATAAAGATTACTTTAAAGCTAATATTGGTATATTAGTTGAAGAAATGGTTGAAGTTGTATGTGCAAGACTTAGAGCATCAAATTATGACTGTCAATTGGTTGGTTTTGGACTTGGATATAATAAATATGTAACAGGAGGATTTTATCATTCAAGAAAACTTGATGCTCCTACTAGAAACCCTAAAGACATAATAAAAATATGTAATAAAATAATTGAGGACTACTACGATGGATCTGCAATAAGAAAAATATCTATTTCCCTTGGTAAACTGTCAAAAAATGACTCAATTCAATTAAATATGTTTTCTGATTACGAAAAAGAAATTAATGATGAAAAACTAAACCACTCTATTGACTTTGTAAAAGGTAAATTTGGTAAAAACAGTTTAGTAAAAGCATCAGCTCTTTTAGAGGACTCAACAATAATGGAAAGAAACGAAAAAATTGGAGGACATCATGCATAATAGTGAAGATCGTGGAATGATGAAGTGGCAAGCATTTCATTCAGTTATTTCTGAACATGAAATTAATGAAAGTTTAAAAAATAAACATATTAACGAAAAACCAGATCTATCAGAAGATCAAATATCCGAAATAGAAAACATTATTATTGATGCGTACAATAATAAAAAAGAAGTAACTATTGAGGTATATAGTAGAATTAATAATAGTACACTTAGTGGTTTAATAACAAAATTAGACCCAATGCATAAAGCAATTTATTTAAATAAAAAACTAATACCCTTTGCAGATATCATAAATATAAAGTATTTTGAATAATAACCTATCCTGCACGCATAAAAAAAAGAAGCACTTATTTGCTTCTTAATATTCAATTTGGTGGAGAATAAGGGATTCGAACCCTTGGCCTCCTGCGTGCAGGGCAGGCGCTCTAGCCAGCTGAGCTAATTCCCCAAAGAACAAACTAATATTATCATGGAAAAAAGACTTTTTCAAGTCTTTTTTTGATTAATACATAAAAAAAGATGGCTAGAGCGCCATAAAACAGTTGTTTTCCTACTTTTTAACTGCTTTAATTAACCCTGCATCAACCTCTTCAAGTGCTCTTCCAAGTTCTTTTTTGTTAACATAGTCCTTTTCAAGCATTTGATAATGGTGTGTATCATGCATTTGTTTACTTCTTTTAGAAGCTATATGTACTAACATATATTTTGAATCAACAACACTTAATAATTTATCAATTGATGGGTATAACATATCAATCACGTCCTTACAATAATACTATACTAAATATTATGTAAACTATACAAGCAATATGTCAAATTTGTACAAATGTTTGACAATTAAAAAACATACCTTACGCGGTATGTTTTTTAACTATATTCTTTTAAGTTTTGTTTTTTTCTTAACAACAACTAATGTAGAAATAAATAATAGTGTACCAAGTCCAATAGCTATAAATGGAATTTGACTTCCTGTTGGAACTGGATCTTGACATTTATTAGGCCATTCAGCTTTTGTAATTTCATTACCTTTTGTATCATAATAATGCCATACACCATCTATTTTTTCACTACGGCACTTTCCAGGATCTTCTGTAACTGTAGCATCATCTTCTTTTGTATTAATAATAGTTATTAGATCGCTTTCAGTTTCTTTATCATTTACTACCATTTTATCAAGAGTATCAACATAGAAAACTGTATCACTTGCAAGTGGATATCCATCTTTTACGCTTACTTGAGTTATAGTGTATTTTCCAGGATTTAGGAAATATGATTTAGGAGTATCAGTTGTATCCCATTCTTCTAAAATCTCACCAAGGTCGTTTTTTAATGTAAAATGAGAATTAATTAATACTTCACCAAAATTATTTCTATTTTCAATTCTAACAATCTTAGGTTGATAATATGACATTACAATAATTCCAGCGCTTCTGCCAAAAGTAAATTGAATTTTGGCACTTGAACTATTAGCTTTTATTACAAACTCTGATATTTCAGACATTACATCTGGTTTTGAACCTGTAACTCTTAAAAGTTTATCTGATGAATAATCATTAGTAACTACTAAAGAACTGTATGTTTTAGCTTTTAAGAAAGTACCTTTATCAAATCCACCTTTATACAAATTGATACCTTCACTATTATCTCCATATCCATAATCAGGAGTTATTAAACTTCTGTTATTAGGATCACCATATGCCGGAACATCAATATCATATGCTGAAAATAAATAAGATCCTTCAACAGCATTACCATCTTTATCTAAAACTTTAAAGTTAACATCATATTTTGTATTACCAGTTGGATTTAAAACATTTACAAAATCACCTGTATCACCATTTTCATCATAACCAGAAATAGCATTATTTGAAAATTGTAAAGTGTGTTCTTTATTAATGTATGTTGCAAATTCAAAATATGCTTCTCCAGTAGGTGAAGTTTGTTTAACAGAATTATTTAACATAATATTATCTATAGTAGCTTCAAGATCATATTTGTTACCATCTTTATCAGTAACAGCATCAGGAAGAAGTAATTTTACAAACTCATCATCTCCTACAGTAAATTCATCATTTACTTTATTAAGTTTTAAATATAAAGTAGATCTTCCTGCTGATTCATTTTTTACAATTCTGAATTGAGAATCTTGAGACTGATTTGTTATTTTAAAAGGTTTTATAAAATCTATACTATATGTAACTAAGTATTTAGGAGAAATCTCATATGATACATTTGAAATCTTTTTATATGTACCACTCATATCTTCTGTTGCAGTTTTCATAGCAATTTCTGCTGCAGAGAATTCTTTTCCATCTTCTACTCTTCTCCAAGTACCTCTGCCAAAAGGGGCACCATTAGCAGCAGATTCTAAGTAAAAATTAAAATTTTTACCAAGTTTAATTTCACTTAAAACGCCTGAATTAATAAATCCTTCCATATTAGTTGCTTTAGCGTTATTAAGTGCAGATAAATCTAAATATCTAAGTGAATTAGCAGTTTGAAACATTGAACCAAAGTTTTCAACTTTGGAAACATCTAAATTACCGAAATCTATTTTTGATAACTTCGAACAATTAGTAAATGCTCTAAGTAGTGATGTTAAATTTGGTGTTAATACACCATTTTCAAAAATAATTGTTTCAATGGTATCATTACCTTCAAATAATCTTTCACCATTGTCTATTTGTGAGCCAGTTTTAAAAGTAACTTTTTTTAATTTATTGCTTCCCTTAAATAGTTGTCCATTAACAACTACTTTATATTCAGCATTATTTTCTGTACTATATGCTTTATTTGGAACAACAAGTTCTGTTAAAGTAGTAGCAGATGAAAAGTTACATGAATTAACTATAACTGAGTCGCCTGAATATTCATACGTACAGTAATCAAATATCCATTTACCATCTGTACTTGCAGCATTTACATTAGCGATAGCGAATAAACTAAATATTAAAGAAAATAAAATATATTTTAATTTCGGTTTCAATCCTATCTCTCCTATTCTATATATATTGTATCGCAATATTAAAAAAATAATAGAAAAAACTCGTAATTAGTCTACGAGTTTACGCAATTCTTCCAAAATTACAACCATTGCCCAAGTATCTTGTTGACAATAATCTATAAGTGCTTGGTATTTTATATCATATTCTTCTTTACTCATTTTTTCATAATTTGCATATTCAACAATAGCTTCAGTTCCATTTTTAACTGTTAAATCTTTATAAGATAAGTCTGAAAAAACAGGCAGTGTCTTCTTTATTGAAAATGAACCAGAAAGATCAGGATGATAATAATTGAATAATTTAGCATCTTCTTCATTATACCCTAAATCTTCATACATTTTTGTTGATGTATTTACAAGCCATAATAAATCAAAGCCTCTGTCATAAATTTTCATCAACTTTTCTTTGTACTCGGGAAAAATATTTGATAATTCTTTTATTCTTCCTTTTTCAAATGGTACATTTTGGGCAAATAAAGTTCCTTTATCACCATCAATATATTCAACAAGTTTTTTTACTAGTTCTTCTCTTTCATCATCATGTGTTTTTGCTAAAAAAACATAGTTATCTTTAAACTTATCACATTTACCAGGTTCATGTTCAATATGTAAACTAAACTCAAATGGTGATTGTATATAAGGCCACTCACCTTTAAATCTAGGCATTGGACATGGAAAGGTTTCAAAATCCAAATGATATATTGGATACTTTAATTGTTTTAAACCTATTTTAAGTTTTTCCTTATTTATATATGTTTGATTAAATCTAACACAATCTCTTTGAATCATATGTGATTTTCTTTGAATCCATTCTTCAGGTACGTCAAGCATATTTAAATAACCTTCATTAATAAGTTCAAGTCCTTTTATTCTTCCGTTAGGTGTATTAAATCCTTGACCGTTCGATATATAATTCAAACTACTGTTTTTATGAGGGATATCTTTACCACATATAGCATTAAAATATTTACATCCTCCTGGTTTTTTATACCCACACCATTTTCCTAAATTACATTTTTGATTTTCAGGATTAAAAAGTAATCTTTCAATTTTATTAGCATCATTTTCAATAATAGGTTGCATAATCTTAGTAATATTTGTCATATCAAAAAAATTAACAATTTCTTCACCATTTTCATCTAAATCATAAATAGCTTTACCATCTTCATATTTTCCATCAAAAACATAATTAGCATTTAAAACCGCTAAATAATAATGAACATTATTTAATTTTTCTTCATTATTTGATTCTTTATACTCACCTTCAAGAATAAATCTCTGTACAGATAAATCATATACATATTTACCAATACCATATCTATCTAGAAGTTTATTTACTTGCTTTTGATATTTATCAATATCAAAATCAGGTATTTGATTTAAATCACATACCTCATCCTTTAATTTATAAAATGGGCCAAACTTATCAAAAATAGAAACAAATTCTTTGTCCTTATTTTTAAAACCTAACTTATTATATTGATTTGTAGTTGTTGCCTTAACTTCAATGATATTAACTCCATCATCATTTTCATTATAAACATCGGTATAGCATAAATACTTAATACCATTTCTATTAAAATCAAAGCACTCTTGACTATATGTATCTTCAGAATAAACTGTTTTCCCTTTAAAATATTTTTTTGTAAGTCTACCAGCTTCAAGTTCAACTTGTTTATAATAATCCATCATAGCTTCAAGTTGTCTATTAGGAACATCTATTAAGTCTACCTCTTCTTCACCATCAAAATCATACATAGAGCCAAGCATTTCTTCAATCATTTCACTCTTTTCTTGGTTTTTGTATTCTTCAATACTTACATCAGCGTCATACTTTTCTTTTTTTACTTTATCCAAGAAAATATATCTATTACATCTTGAATAGTTAATAAAATCAGTTTTACTTATTGCCATAACAACACCTACTTTATACATATATATTATACAAAAAAATATTAACATAAAAAATAACTTCTTAAAAGAAGTTATTTTGGCAATTATCATACACATTTGAACATTCATTTTCTTCGCAACAAGTATATTGAGGAATATATGAATGTTTATATATATGGTGATTAATTATTCTTGTATTGCATGGAACAATATGAGGAACTTCATAACAAAAATATCTATGACATACTCTTTCCCTTGGTGGCTCACATATATTTTGACAAGTCATGTTAGAAGATTGACAACAAGATCCCATATTTTGAGAATAATTAATATTCTGATTCATATTTGGATTCATTTCCATTTGAGTTTTCGAAA
>Ga0310786_10010010_pt1 | contig 11951 bp, 11 predicted proteins | sample AusTroGonzalo_MG_FD_203881 | JGI IMG/M metagenome (GOLD analysis project Ga0310786, IMG submission 203881) | Bovine rumen microbial communities from tropical cattle in Woodstock, Queensland, Australia - Gonzalo_03 (v2) (version 2) | ecosystem: Host-associated > Mammals > Digestive system >... | reverse complement strand
CGAATATGTAATATTGCCGAGAATATTTTGATAACAATTTTGAAAGTTCCGCATGTCTTTTCTTTTTTTCCGCTAACATATATGCTCCTAAACTTACCACCTGATTATAATATAGAAAAACGAGTTAGTATTTGATTTTTTTGGATATTATATTTCGATTTTGCTGCTTGCACCTTGAAAAATTTCTGATTTTTAGTTAAATAGAACGGTATAACAAATCATTTTAGGAGATTAATATGGCAGTACCTACGAAAAAGGTTTCTAAGTCAAAGAGGAATATGCGTAGATCTCACTTAGCTCTTACGCCGGCTAACGTTGTTGCATGTCCGAATTGCGGAGAGTCTAAGCTTCCTCATCATCTGTGTAAAGCGTGCGGTATGTATAACGGTCATCAAATTTTAAAAGATAAGAGACAAGAAGCCTAATGACTATCTCTAACCGACAGGTTATTGCTATAGATGGTATGGGTGGAGACAATGCTCCGGAATCAGTTTTGAAGGGGGTGTCCCAGTTTAAGGATGTGGACGTTCATTTCTTGATTTTCGGAGATGCTGAAGTCCTGAAAAAGTATGAAGAGACTTTACTGAAAGGTGTGTCCTATGAGATTCGGCATGCTGATGCGGTGATAACTGCTGATATGGACGTCATGTCGTCTTTGCGTACGGGAAAAAGTACCAGTATGGGGCTGGCGATACAGGCGGTTAAATCGGGAGAGGCCGCTGCGGTTGTTTCTGCTGGAAACACGGGGCTTTACATGGCTCTGTCCAAGATTATCTTGAAAACAATTGAAGGGATTGACAGACCTGCGATTGGGACGTTGATTCCCGGAAAAGAAGCCAATACCGTCTGTTTGGATCTTGGGGCAAATGCCGAATGTGATACGAAAAATCTGGTGGATTTTGCGATTATGGGAGAGGCATTGGCGAGGTCTGTTTTTGAGAAAGAAGATGTTTCGATTGCTTTATTGAACATTGGCTCCGAGGAAGGTAAGGGCAATAAGCTTGTAAAGCAAACATCGGAGATTTTGAAAAAATTGTTTGATAATTACGTTGGATTTGTCGAAGGGGATGACATAAACAAAGGGATTGTTGATGTCATAGTGACTGACGGTTTTACGGGAAATGTTTTTCTCAAAACTATAGAAGGGACAGCCAAATTTATCGCTTCTGAAATAAAAGGAGCTTTGGCGGATTCTTTCTTGTCTAAGATAGGCGCATTGTTGGCATTGCCATCGCTTAGTAGATTAAAGAAGAAGTTGGATCCCCGTCTTTACAATGGTGCTATTCTTTTGGGATTAAACGGAGTTGTGGTTAAGAGCCACGGCGGAACAGATGATATCGGATTCGCAAACGCTGTAAGATTTACAATGAATGTTCTGAAAAGGAATATTTTTGACCGTATTCGAGATCAGCTTGAGAAATCAAAATTACATTACGAGGTGAAAGATAAGGAATGAAATCAGTTATTGTAGGATTCGGTGGTGCTTTACCTCGGAGATGTATAAAAAATGATGAGTTGCCCGCTAGTTTGAACACTTCTGATGAATGGATTTCCAAGAGGACAGGAATTAAACAGAGATATGTACTGGGAGAAAAGGAGAGAACATCTACTTTAGCGATTAAAGCAGCAAAAGAAGCCTTGAATTATGCGGGAGTTTCTCCAAATGATATAGATCTGATTGTCGTTGGGACGACTACCGGAGATTATACTTTCCCGGCGACAGCTTGTATTGTTCAGAAGGGTTTGGGGATTGCGAACGGATGTCCGGCTTTCGATGTTAGCGCGGCGTGCAGTGGGTTTATTTATTCTTTGGATGTTGCTGATTCTCTTATTAGGACGGGAAAATCTAAGTGTGCTTTGGTGATTGGAGCTGATAGTTTTTCTAAAATTTTAGATTGGAATGATAGATCAAGTTGTGTTCTCTTTGGAGATGGGGCTGGAGCTGTTGTATTGAAAGCTGAGGAAAATACGGATAGAGGCATACAATACTGCAAAATTTACGCCGACGGAAATTATGCGAATTATCTTGTAACCAGCGGGGGCGTATCGACAACCCAGAATGCTGGGGTTGTCACGATGAAAGGTAGAGAAGTTTTTAAATTTGCGGTGGAAAAGTTTAAAGAATCTTTTCAGGAGCTTTTGAAGAAAAACAATTTAAAAATTGAAGATATTGATTTGATTGTTCCTCATCAAGCGAATATTCGAATTATCAACAAGTTGATTGATGTACTGAAAATTGATGCGAAAAAAGTTGTTGTGACAATTGATAAGCATTCTAATACTTCGGCAGCGACTATTCCGTTAGCTCTTAATGAAATAAAGAATGAACTTGGTTCAGGTAAAAATGTTGTGTTACTATCGATGGGAGCTGGGTTCACTTGGGGAGCAGCGTTGGTAAGAATATAGGAGTGGAGAATGAATAAAATCAAAACCTTGACTCGTTCAGACATCGCTGATGCTATAACGAACGAATTCCAGGCTACTAAATTTGAAGCTTTGGATTTTATCTCAGAAGTACTTGATGAGGTTTCCAGAGCTTTAATGGACGGAGAAATTGTTAAGATTACCGGGTTTGGAACTTTTAAGGTTCATAATAAAAAGGAACGAATAGGTAGAAATCCGAAGACAAAAGAGCCGGCTATTATTTCAGCAAGAAAGACGGTTTCTTTTCATGCGTCACCAATCCTAAAAAAGAGAATTAATGAGGAGTTGTAATGAAATTAATGGAGGGGAAAAAAGGCATTGTAATGGGTGTTGCCAATGACCATTCTTTGGCTTGGGGAATTGCAAAGGAGCTTGCAAATCAAGGAGCCGATATGGTTTTCAGTTATCAGTCGGAAGTTCTGTATAAGAGAGTGAAGCCTCTTGCTGATTCTCTTGGCGGAGTTGAAATGATAGAGTGTGACGTTACCGATGACGCGAGTTTGAAATCTCTTTTCGAAAAGGTTGGACAGAAGTTCGGGAAGATTGATTTTATTGTTCACGCTATCGCTTTTTCGGATAAGAATGAGCTGATGGGAAAGTATGTAAATACGTCCAGGGCGAACTTTTTGAAGACGATGGATATTTCTTGTTATTCTTTGACGGCAGTGTGTCAGCATGCAAATGAATATTTGGCGGATAACGCTTCTATCTTGACATTGACTTATATCGGAGCGGAAAGAGTTCTTCCGAATTATAATGTTATGGGCGTTGCAAAGGCCGCTTTGGAGGCGAGCATCAGATATTTGGCTGTAGATTTTGGGGATAGAGGAATTCGAATTAACGGATTGTCCGCGGGACCTGTAAAAACTTTGGCAGCAAACGGAATTGATGATTTCAGGTATATTTTGAAATGGAACCAGTATAATTCTCCGCTGAAAAGAAATACGACTTTAGAAGATGTAGGAGGTACAGGAGTGTATTTGCTTAGTCACTTATCCAGTGGAGTTACAGGTGAGGTAGTTCATACCGATTCGGGATATCACGTGGTCGGGATGAAAGCAGCGGATGCTCCGGATATTTCGAGAGTCTAGATTTTTTGATTAATAATAGATAGGGGTTTTGCGTAGAGTTCACGCGAAATCCTTTTGTTTTATAGTTCGTTGAATAAGTATAGTTAATCAGTATCTTGATCTTCGGTTTTTTCCTCGACCAGTGTGCAGTGTTGTAGGTTTACGCGCGTGCAATCCAAGATTTTGAAAAAACCTGCAGTAATGCTGAAACTAAATATGGATCTTGAACTTCTACCGATGTTGTGTCCGGCTAAATTTGTTAGCGGCCAGAATACTCGAACATCTGTTTTAGACTTGCGAGAAATTGATAAATGAGGGGAAGAAAGCAGGTCGTAAAGTCTTTTGTTTTTCGTTTTTATATCGATTGCGACGCCGTTCATTCCGAACAATATTGTTTTCTTATGATTTGAAGTTGAATCTTCATAAGTATAAATTTCTCTTGAGAATGAGATTGTTATTTCGTCATCGCGCAAACCTGCTTTTTTCAGTTGCCTTCTAATTTCTTTTTGATTTTTTGATGAATCATCAAGCAATTTTTCTTTGTTACGATAATCTTTGTAGTCTAGGACAAAATAAATGTGATAAGTATTCTTTTTAAAGATCGAAGAAATCAAGTCAACTCGCTTAGAAAAGTTTGGCATCTCTTCAAAGCGACTCCATTTACATACATCTTTTACTCGCCAATCTAAAAACAGGAATATGATCAGAAATATGGCTGCAACTACGCCAATTACCCAAATTTTTTTATTAAAATGCCGAGAAATTCCAGCAGATTCTGCAATCTCTGAAACTTTCTCTTCACTTTTTGTTTTTTCAGTTTTTCCTTCTTCAGAACCTTCCACAATGTTCTCTTTTTTAAACAAAACTTTCGAGTATTTGTTTTACTTCATTTCCGATGAATTCAGTATGTATAATTTTTTGCTCTTTTGTTTTTAAATTGCGAATAATAGCTTTACTATCAAGAAGTTCCATTTCATTTGCGATTAAAACGAAATTAATTCCTTTTTTGTTAGCATAGCTCAATTGGGCTCCCAGAGGCTTATCTTGCAGATAAGTCTCAGTTTTTATCCCTAATGCTCTGAACTTATTTGCGAGCTTCATGTAATAAGAAACGAAACTTCGATCTTGTACAGTGATTAACAGATCTGCGGTGGATTTTTTGTCGGCATTAACTAATCCTAATTCAATAAATTTTGGAACTAACCTTGAAATTCCAATTGTTGCACCGACTCCCGGATACTTTTTTGAATTTCCCAAAGTTGTAGTCAGATCTTCATACCGTCCACCTCCGGCAATACTTCCTAAGTCCTTGATATCGTCAAAGACAGTTTCGAAAATAGTTCCTGTGTAGTAAGTAAGACCACGAGCCAACTTTGTGCTGATTTTCAGACGTTCGTTTGATAAACCTAATTTTCTTAGAGTCTGTACTACCGCACTTAGTTCTTCAACTCCTTGTGCGAACTCATCTCCGAAGCTGAGAGATTGAAGCCAATTCAAAACTTCTTCCATAGTTCCTCTTTTTTCGGCATTCAAAAAACTCTCTACTTTCGAAAAATCTTTCTCATTGTTAAGAAGTTTTATCATTCCTGATTCGAATTCTTCCAAAGAAATTTTGTCCGATTTATCTATTAAACGAATGGCATCGACCAAATTACTTGATTTGACTAACTTAGAGAAGAACCCTGTTAGTATCTTTCTATTATTTATTTTTGTATGAAAGTCTGGAATTCTCAAAGTTGATAGTGCCCAAGTAACCAAGGAAATAATCTCTGCGTCATGATCAATAGAAAGTGTACCGTCCCCAATTATATCTACATCGCACTGGTAAAACTGTCGGTATCTTCCATATTGAGGTCTTTCTCCTCTCCAAACAGGTGCGATTTGATATCTTTTAAACGGAAATATCAATTCTCCTGCATTTTGAGTAACATATCTAGCCAAAGGAACCGTAAGATCGAACCTCAAACCTAAATCTTTTTTGGAGTTTTCATCAGCAAGACGATACAATCCATAAATCTCATTGTCGTTTCCTTTTGCGAGAAGTACATCAACTTTTTCGACTGCTGCCGTCTCCATCGGAACAAATCCGTATAGTTCAAAATGATCTCTAATGGACTGCAAAACTTTATTAAAAACTATCTGCTCATTTGGAAGAAACTCAGGAAATCCTGAAATATTCGCCTTCATAAAAACTCTCCAAGGTATGACATATCGTGACTCAGTCTACAATAAAAGAGTAAAAAAATCATTAACAATCGAAAAAATCATCACTAATCTGAAAGAGCGAAGGCTTCTGTTGCCCGGTGCCCTCAAACCGCGTCTACTTACCCTTGACTAGGCTGCCAAAGCTGCCTCAACTTCAAAGTTGTCGTTGCATGCGACTAAATTATCATTCGCATTTATATTTATTAGTTCTATAACGGAAACCACCCCGAATGAAAGCCGTGCCTTTCAGCCCATGTCGAATCTATTCACTCCCATAAACTTTGGTGGAAGTGTCGGGCTCCGCCCCCGAGTCCACAGTACCTATTACTCACAACGTTTATCATCATAGTTATTTCTAACTCTGGCATTATAACATTTTTTGTATATATTTCAAATTTTTCGAGAAAACCCTACTATTTCATCAATTTGACGAAGTGATTCATTACGAGTCAGCTCTTTTGTTATTGTTTGGATTTTTTCTAGTGTATTAGGATGAGAAAAGAAATTATTACAGATAGATACGATATCCTTGTAAGATTTGATTTCGAATCCTGCCTGGTTTTTCAAAATAAAATCTCTTACTTCTATTGCATTATCCATATATGGACCGAAAAGAACAGGCTTTCCGAAAACTACAGGTTCGTAAATATTATGTCCCCCTATAGGAACCAAAGAGCCTCCAACAAAAGTAACATCCGCCAATCGAAAACATGTTCCGACTTCTCCGAATGTGTCAACGCAGATTACATCCGTAGCAGACGATGAAAGTTTTGATCTTAACTGATAAGTTAGCCGATATTTGTCAAACAACTTCGTAATTTCAGCAATGCGGTTTAAGTGTCTTGGAATAATTACCGTAATTAGATCGAAATTTTGTTTTAATTTTATGTGAGCTTTTAGAATCTCTTCTTCTTCGCCATTATGAGTACTGGTTGCGACCAATACTTTTTTATTTTTACAAATTTCTTTCAGTTTTTGAAGTAATTCATTGTTGCAGGGCAGAGGGGGGTTCGCATATTTTAGGTTATCTATCCGAAAAACATTCTTATTTGAGAAAAATTTGAATCTTTTCTCATCTAACTCAGATTGTGAGAGAATACCTGTGAATTTTTTTAATATTGAAGAGAAAGATTCCTTAAAATAAGACCATCTTTTAAAAGACTTTGGAGACAATCGTGCATTCAGTAAATATAAGGGAATTCCTCTTTTGTGGAGTTCATTAACGGTGTTAGGCCAGATTTCAGATTCCAAAAAGAACGCTTGTTTAGGTTTCCAATAATCCAGAAATTTTCGAATCCATCTCGGATTATCAGCGACAGAAAATTGATGAATGCATCCGTTAATATTTTTCAATTTTGATTCCAAAATTGTTGCGGATGTAACAGTTGTTGTTGTCAGAAGAATATTTATCTGAGGACTATTTTTTTTCAAATGCTTTATATAAGTTAGTGCGGCATTGGATTCCCCTATACTTACGGCATGTATCCAGATCAACTCACCATTTGGTCTGGGTTTATTCGGTTGTCCGAAATGGTTTTGGACATCTTCCCAGTTATCTTTTCCGTACAAACACCGAGAATAAAAATACATTCTCAATATTGGCGATAATAAAAGAGATAAAGCTTTGTAAAAATTACCCAATTAACACCTGATGCGCTTTTTCTGAACATTCATTGATTTTCGATTCAATATATGAGCAAGCTTCTTCTTGAGTCATATCTTTGAGATCAGTCCATTTTATCGGCTTTCCCCAAACCATTACACCTCGATTAAATGGCCAAGCCAAAATGAATCTATCCCAAGAATTAAAACGACGATATCTCTCCACACAAAAACTGAAAGGTAAAATGTCTATTTTTGTCAGTCGAGAGATAGCTACAGTACCTGGAGCTAATTTATGACGGGGACCTCTGGGACCATCCGGAATGATTGCAATGTATTTTCCATTTTTTACTAATCGAATCAGATCCCGAGTTGCTGCGACTCCTTTTCCTGTTGAACCGTATACGGCAGGCATGTTGAAATGTTTCACAACTTTAGCAATCAATCGTCCATCTCTGTGATTAGACGCTAAGACGTGCAAAGGATTTTTCCAATGCCAAACGCACGGAGCTAGCATAAGTCGATCATGCCATAAACTTACAAGAAAGGGTTTTCCTTCTTTATGATATTTACTGGGAATTTCATCTCCGATCACTGTCCATCGAGTCGTTTTATAAGAAAAGCGCATGAGAAGTGACAGTACGATAGAGACGAAATTCTCAAATCTATCATTTTTCAAAAATTCCTTTATAATTGAAAGTCTTTTCAGCATAAACCCCTTCAATTAAACTAATTAAAGAAAAAATTCTGAACTTTTTCCAAAATTTTTTCTTTTTTAGGCTGAGGAAGAATTGGTGGGACAAAGCTCTCATGCAAACAAACGACCCAACTACCCTCCAACTCACGCAAATCAGTAATTTCTTTTAACGCAAAGAAGGGATCTTCTTTTAAACAATACATTTTGTATCTAAAATCTCTTAAGATTTTTTCAATGTCTTCTGTAGACGCTCCATTCGCTTTCAAAGAATTTTTGTTGATTCCTAAAATCAACGTAGGGCGAAACATTTCTATTGAATCTTTTGCTCCAAGTAACGCTTTGAACTCGCTACCTTCTATGTCCATCTTTATAACATCAACTTTGTCGATCCCTTCTTGTTCAACAAAACGGTCTAAAGTTGTAGCTTCCACTTTTTCAGTTCTGATCTTTTCTATTCCCCTGTTACTGAATTCCGTTCCTAGAGTATTCAAAGAACTGCGCTCTTCACTCGCAATAGAAATTTCTACTTCTCCGGATATATCAGAGATAGCTAAACGATAAACGTTTACATTATTCAATTTATTGAGATTGACGTTATCTACTAATCTCAAAAAATCTCTTTCACTCGGTTCAATTGCGAAAACCTTACCGTCCTCTCCTACGGTCCTACTCATTAATAGAGAGCAATACCCCATATTTGCTCCTATATCAATAAGGATACCTTTTGACGGCAATAATGCATCTAGAACAACAACCATATTCGGGTCATAAATTCCTCGAACGAAAATCGACCTAAAAACCTCGTTTCCAGGATAAATTCTCAAACGAAGGTTCCTCAACCAATTCATGACAACAGTTTTTGTGCCATTTGTTTTCGCCTTCTCTAAAAGAAGATATTGCCACCATCTTTTCCATTCTCCTAACGAATCGGCAGTATCTCCGGAATATCTGTTCCAGCCCGGAATAGGCAATAACTCATTATATGCAGGAGCATCCACAACGGCCTCGTCAGAATCTTGCTCCGACCTTAAATTACCTGCCGCTGAATTATCAGCAAAAATATCTCCATTGAACAAGGATATCAATAACAATACACAACAACTGGACCTAAACAAATTCAAAGCACAAACTCCTTTTTTGTACACTTTAGATATTCTCTAAAAATAAAACAAGTTTTTTTATCAACCATTGATTTATTTTCACTTCTCTATAATTTCTTTACCTTCAAGAATTTCGTGACTTGATCCTTTCAGTTCCTCTTTATTCAAAGATTCATAGCGTCCGCCTAAGAATTTTGCTAAAAATCTCTCAGTGAAAGCAATGTAGGATTTTATATTTGGTTCACGATGGAATCCATGCCCTTCATCAGGATACAGAACATAGGCGACAGGGTGTTTTTTCTCCTTCAAAGCTTGAACTATTTGATCTGATTCTGCCTTTGCAACCCTTGGGTCGTTAGCTCCTTGGAGCACCAGTAACGGTTTCTTTATCTGATCTTTTCTAAACAACGGAGAAATCGATTTCAGATAAGGAATATCCTCTTTTACATCCGGATTTCCTGCGATTTTATACCAAGTTACCATGCCCGGCTTCCAATATTCAGGAACTGATGATAGCAGAGTAATGAAGTTCGACGGTCCTACAACATCCACTCCGCAACAGAAGAAATCGGGAGTGAAAGCAAGCCCCGCTAAGGTCGAATATCCTCCGAAACTTCCTCCCATGATAGCGATTTTGTTTTTATCTGCGATGCCGTGGTCGATTGTCCACTGTACAGCATCGATGATGTCATTTCTCACCGCTTCAAGATTTCTGTTGATTGCATTGAAGAACTTCTTACCAAAACCGGTCGACCCTCTGTAGTTGACCTGTAACACGGAATACCCTCTGTTCGAGAATAACTGAGCCATTTTATTGAAGCCATATTCATCTCGGGCCATAGGACCGCCGTGAATATAAGCAACGAGCGGGGCAGGGGAACCTTCTTTGAAATTGTTTGCTTTGGTCAGATAACAAACCAAATTCAAACCGTCGCGGGATTTTATCACTAACGGTTCCATCTTTTGCAAAGAGTATTTATCCAAAGCAGGCTGATTTGAGAATAAGAATTTCAAATCCTTTGTTTGGTTGTTAAATAAATAGTATTTTACAGATTCATCGGACTCCTCAGTAACGATCAGCCAACAGGAATCATCTTGACTCCTTCCCTGGATATAAAATTCTTTCCCCTCGAACTTCTCTCGCAAAATATCCAAGTTTTCAGAAATCTTATCACTTAACGGAATATCTTTTTTTCGAAGATAGTTAACTGCAGCCAGCTGGGGCTCGAAACTTTTCGGATCGCAGCTCGATAAACTTACGTCAGCCTCATTTGAATTGCAAAGAGTTTTAATTTCTTTTGTATCGATATTTACGGAGACCAACGAAGCTTTATCTTTCCCCATCGGAAGTGATGCATACAGGATATTTTCACCTTTTTTCAGGTGATAAGTTCCGAAAACACCTGTGTCTTCAAACGGAACTTTCAGTATTAATTTGCCGTTTGAATTGAGAAGTTCAATGTCTCCGTTACCCAGTATTTTCGTTAAAACCTTCAGTTCGAAATTTTCGTTGAAAGTAATTTCGGTATACGCATTATTTTCGAAAACTTTTTCGATTTTCCCTGTTTCTATATTAACTTTGTAAACGTCAAACCATTGAGCATTTCTTTTGTTGTTGTAAATAAGAACTTCATTCGGGAATTTCAAAGATCTTTTTATCACATAAGATTTCGATTTACCAAACGGAGTCAGATTTTTTTTCTCACCTGTTTTCATGTTTAAACAGAGAATATGATCGTTTTCGTCTCCCTGATTATCTTCAGGAAGCAAAATGTGATCGCCCGTGTATGCCCAACAGTAAGAATACATATTTCTTGCGCTTGTTACCGGAAATTTGCGAACTAATTTCCCATCGATTGTTTCAACGCAAAGAGTTACCTCACTTCCTGATCGAGCGAAGTACGAGATATACTTTCCGTCAGGGCTGAGTTTTACGCCGAATTTATCAGGTTTCGCAAACAAAACTTTTCTCGGAATTAAAGTTCCTTCTTCAAATTTTACTGTATTTTGACTCAATTCACACCCACACAATCCGGACAATACCAATGAACAAGATAACAAATATTTCAACATTTCATTCTCCTTAAAATCTATATTTTATTTTACAGAAAATTGAGTTTTTTATCCAGATAAAAATGATTAGTTCAGAAAGGAGTTCCTTTTAATCATGAGAAATATCTGATAAGACTTCTAATGCAATCGGATAGAGGTTATGGATTCAATAAAATCTTTGCAGGGAAATATCTGGAATATAAAAACGCGAGAAAGTGTCGATGAGAATAACGTTGTTGATATTCTTTTGAAGAATCGCGGATATTCTCGGGATTTTATGAATTCAACAATGAAAAATACTATGCCCGATCCTTATTCGTTCATCGATATGGAAAGAGCTGTCGATCGAATTTACGAAGCAATCATAAAAAAACAGCCGATTGCTATTCTTGGGGATTACGATGTAGACGGAATTTCATCAACCTGTATTTTTTTGAAATTTTTCAGAGATATCGGGGCAGACTGCGTCTATACAATTCCGAATCGAATGGATGAGGGGTACGGATTAAATATTTCGAATATAGAAAAGTACAAAAATCACCTGATTATTGCTGTGGATTGCGGTTCGAGCTCAATTGAAGAATTGAATTACGCAAAAGAAAATAACATAGACATTGTCGTTATTGATCATCACACTATGAATTGCGTTCCGAAAGGGGCGATTGCAATTGTAAATCCCCATCGTCCGGATGAAAAAGACGATTTTAAATATCTTTGCGCTGCGGGATTGGTTTTTATGTGCGTGGTCGGGCTTAATCGTTTGCTCAGACAGAAGGAATTTTACAAAACAGGTAGCACTCC